>Ga0265327_10000931_pt1 | contig 42877 bp, 33 predicted proteins | sample 41621metaG_FD_202089 | JGI IMG/M metagenome (GOLD analysis project Ga0265327, IMG submission 202089) | Rhizosphere microbial communities from Carex aquatilis grown in University of Washington, Seatle, WA, United States - 4-16-21 metaG | ecosystem: Host-associated > Plants > Roots > Rhizosphere... | reverse complement strand
GAACGACGGGGCGGTCGATTCGCGGCCTCCAAACGCCGTGCTCAATTGCCGCGGCAGGTTCTCGGCAATCTCCCAGGCGCAGAAGGCGGGTCGCAGCAAAAGGACGGTGGCGGCCAGGCACAGGGCCACCGTCGCAACCCGGGCCGGTCCCCGGAGTCCCAGCGCTCCGACCAGCGCCAGCCCGACCGGAATGACGACAAGCCAATGACCGAATTCACCGACGAGAATCGCCAGTTTCCACGTCCAGACAAACGGCGGCGCGGGCACGATCGTGAGCAACGCCGCCGTCGCGACGCCCGCTGCCGAAACCAGGATTCCCACCTTGCGCATGGCGGACGTTGTACCGGCCGGCCCCCCGGGTGGATACAACAATCTCAAGCCTTACGTCTGCCCAAAAAGCAACCGGCTGCAGGCCAGCCAAGTGGCGCGGCAGCCGATCGGGGGTGGAAATAAATTACTTGTCGTCGTCCGTGACTTTGAACTTCAGAAGCTGCTGCACCCGGGTGTTGACCTTCTTGCCGGCCTTCATGCCCGGGCGGAACCGCCACTTGCTGATGCCTTCGACCGCGGCCTCGTCGAATCCCTGCGCCGTGGAGGACACAATCGTGATGCCCCGGACGCCACCCGCGGTATCGACGATGAACTCCAGCTTGACCTCGGCGTAGTCGAACTCGCGTTTCAGGGCCGCCGGGAAACGGGGTGCGACCTGGGAGATCGCCTCCGGGATGCGGTCGAGATCCGCGAGATTGAAAATGTCCTTGAGCCCGCCGCCGTCGGAGCGCGGACCGTGGGCGATGTTCACCGGAACGACCGCCAGCCTGGCTGCACCGATGTCGGCGGGAACGGGCGGGCGGACATCCAACGGCTGGACAAATCCCATGCTAACGTCGACTGCCGACGGCATGTCCGCCAGCGAAGGAACGTCAACCTGCGGCGTGTTCTGCGTATCGTCCTGCAGTTCGGTGGGTGGCGGCTCGTCGAGGTCCTTGATCTCGGGCATCACCATCTGGACCACGTCAGTCTCCTTGACGACGTGCTTCTTTGGCGCGGGAGCCTTGTGGTTCAGTCCAAAGAACACAAAGGCATGCAGCCCAACAGACAGGAGAACCGCGACCCAAGGGATCCGCGGTCCTCGTTTTACGCCGTAATAGTGCCAGTCGCCGTCGCCGCCGGGAGGGTGGGCGGACGGCAGGGTGAATCTCGGGGTAACTCGAGGCACGTTTCCGGCCTCGACGAGCGTGGAATAAGCGACCGTTTGCATGTCCTTATTTAACGACCTTTTCCGCAAACCTGCCATGCATAGTTTGCCCCATACTGGGCATCCATTGCCCGGGTGGGCCGAAAAAGGCGGTGCCCGCGGTTTGTGGCCAAAAACATTGCACGGGATGGCTTTGTTCGAACATCAACATCCCCGTGCGCAGGATCGACCAACTTCTCGCCAATCTCGGCTATTGTTCCCGCCGGGAGGCCCGGGCATGGGTCCAGGACGGACGGGTTTCCGTTGCCGGTGTTCCAGTCCTCGATTTTGGCCAAAAAGCGGACCCGGCAAAGGTCATGGTGGATGGCGAGCCCCTCGATCACCCCGCGGGTATGCTCCTGATGCTCAACAAGCCGCTCGACTTGGTCTGTTCGCACGACCTTCGCGAGGGGCCGAATATCTACGGGTTGCTCCCGGAGCGCTGGCGGCGCCGCAACCCCCCGGTCACCAGCATCGGCCGCCTCGACAAGGACACCAGCGGGTTGATCCTCCTGACCGACCAGAGCGCCCTGGTCCACCGGCTAACCTCCCCCAAGCACAAGGTTCCGAAGGTGTACCGGGCGGAGGTCGACCGCGATCTTCCGCCGAGCCTGGTCGCGGTATTCGCGGCCGGCACGTTGATGCTGGAGGGTGAAAGCGCGCCGTGCGCCCCCGCGGCGCTGAAGATCCTTGGACCGCGCGCTGCCGAACTCGTCCTCACGGAGGGCCGGTACCATCAGGTCAGGCGGATGTTTGCCAGCCAGGGTTGCGAGGTGGTAAATCTGCACCGCACGCAATTCGGCCACCTCGGCCTCGGCGACCTGCCGGCCGGCCAATGGCGCGAGTTGCCGGTGGATGCGTTTGCCCAGGACACGGGCGTCGGCTAGGAAATGCCACCGGCACCGTCGCCGGAGATTTGACGCCGGCCCCGGTTCCGGCTGCCTTTTTTCCCATGCAACCCCTGCCGACCCTCGCCGAGATTGAATCCATTGCCGGATTCATCGACGGAGCGGTGCCGCCCACTCCGCAATACAGCTGGCCGCTCCTGAACGCCCGGGCGGGTTGCGAAGTCTGGGTAAAGCACGAAAACCTCACCGCCATCGGATCATTCAAGGTGCGCGGTGCCCTGAACTACTTCGCCCGCCAGCGGGAGCGCGAGCCGGGCCTGCGCGGCGTGGTCGCTGCAACGCGGGGCAATTTCGGCCAGGCGGTCGCGTTCGCCGCCCGGCGCCACGGGCTGGAGGCCACGGTGGTCGTCCCGCATGGCAACAGCCCGGCGAAGAACGCCGCGATGCGGGCCCTCGGCGCCGAGCTGGTTGAGGAAGGGGACGATTTCCAGGCGGCACTCGAACACGCGGAGAAACTCGCGACGGAGCGCCAACTGCATTACGTCCCGTCGTTCCACCGCGATCTCGCGTGGGGCAATGCCGTGTCCACGCTCCGCTTCCTGAAAACCGCGCCCCCGCTGGTCCGCGTGTATGTGCCGATCGGCCTTGGCTCGGGCATCTGCGGGATGCTCGCCGCCCGCGATGCCCTTGGTCTGGCCACCGCGGTCATCGGCGTGGCCGCCGAAGGGGCGCCCGGCATCACGCAGTCGTTCGCGGAAAAAAGGCTTTGCGCACACCCGGTCTCCACCCGGATCGCCGACGGAATGGCCTGCTCGACGCCCAATGCCGCGGCGCTCGACTACATCCTCGCCGGCGTCGAGCGAATCGTGGTGGTGAGCGACGACGAGATCGAGGCGGCCATCCGGGCCTACTCGGTCGATACCCGCAACATTGCCGAGGGCGCAGCCGGCGCGGGCCTCGCGGCGGTGTTGAAGGAAAAATCTGCCAACGCCGGCCGGCGGGTGGGCGTCGTGTTCACCGGGGGAAACGTGGACCCGCCGGTCCTGGAGCGGGTCCTCGGCGCGGGTTAGGCCGCCGGATGCAGAGGTGAAACCGGGGTCGCTGGGTGGAGCCCGGCCTCTGGATGGGCTGGCCGAGGTCGTTGCGGAAAACGCATCCGGAGGCCGCATTCCACCAAAACCCGCCAAGACGATCGCACCCGCCGAGGAGCCGGCTCGGTTTCCTCTGGCCGCGCCCGCGCGAGTGCCTATCGTCGGGCCGCCGATGCCTCCCGCGCCATGAATTCCTCCTTATCCTGTTTTCCTTACCAACCTGGACTGGAGGCGGGGTGCCCGCTCCCCGCGAAATTCGGTCGGCCACGGATGAAGCCGTGGAGTCCTCGCATCCCCGCGGGCCACCATTGACCATTCGCGGGGTGAGGGCACCCCGCCTCCACACACGACCTCTCGACCGCATCAATCGATGGACTCACTCGCTCTCACCGGCGCCCAGAAAACCAGGCTGCGCGGACTCGGCCAGACCCTGGCCGACTCGGCCTTCCTCGGCCGCGACGGCCTCACTCCGGCGTTCCTGGCCGAGCTGAACCGCCTGCTGGCGGCGCGCGAACTGGTCAAGTTGCGCTTCACCGGAGGGCAGGATCGCCGCGAGCGCGCGGACCTCTGCGACCAGATTGTCGCCGCCGCGCCCTGCCACTGCGCGGGCGCTGTCGGGCACACGGCCTTGTTCTGGCGTCCCGGACCGGAAGGCTCCAACCTTCTGTCGGAATGACCCTCGCCGAACTCGGCTGGAATGATCGTTTCGCCGCCGCCTTCGCGCCCTGCGCTGCGGAGGGCTGGCAACCCGCGCGCGTCACCCTCCAGCTCAAGGGCTACTATGAGGTCACCGGCGACTTTGGTGCGAAGCTCGGGGAGTGCTCGGGCCGGTTCCTGCGCGCGACCGCCTCGCCCGTGGATTTTCCCGTGATCGGAGACTGGGTGGCGGTCAGCCCGCAGCCGGGCGACGAGACGCGGGCCAGCATCCAGGCTGTCCTGCCCCGCCACACCCGGTTCTCCCGCAAGGCCGCCGGCGAGGAGGACGTCGAGCAGGTGGTGGCCGCCAACCTCGACACCGTTTTTCTGGTGAGCGCACTCGACGGCAACCACAACCTCCACCGCATCGAGCGCTACCTTGCCGCGGCGTGGGCCAGCGGAGCGCAGCCCGTGATTCTCCTCAACAAGGCCGACCTGGCCGACGACGCCGACAAACTGCAGGCCGAGGTGGCGAAGGGTGCGCCCGGCGTGCCGGTCTTCGCCGTCAGCGCCCAGACCCGCCGCGGTTTCAAGGCCCTGGCACCCTACCTCCAGCCGGGCAAGACGATCGCGCTGCTCGGCTCGTCCGGGGTCGGCAAATCCACGCTCATCAACCGCATCGTCGGCGAGGAGCGCCAGTTCACCCAGGAGGTGCGGGACGCCGACAGCAAGGGCCGCCACACCACGACGCAGCGCGAATTGCTCGTCGCACCCAGCGGCGTCATCGTCATCGATACCCCGGGAATGCGCGCGATCCAGCCGTGGGAGGCCGCCGCCGGCGTCGCCGCCGCATTCACGGACGTGGCCGCGCTCGCCGCGCAGTGCCGGTTTCGGGACTGCACGCACACGGTGGAACCCGGCTGCGCCGTCGCGGCGGCCCTGGCGGAGGGAAAGCTCGAACTGGACCGCTGGCAAAGCTACCTGCGTATGCAGCGGGCGACGGCGCACGAGGTGCGGCGCAGCGACCCGCGCGCCACCCAGGTGCAAAAGACCCGGTTCAAAAAAGCCATGAAGGGCCTGCGGCAGCGCGTGCGCGAGAAACAGGGCGAGGATTGAACCGGGCAATGCAGGTGAGGAATGAGTGATGAGCGTTGGGAGACAGCGGACTGGAGAGGGTGGGCGCGTGGTTGGCCGGCGTCGGGATGACCATCGATCCGCCGAGACGCGGCGCACCATTGGGGCTGGCCCGTCGGCCCTGGGCCCTCGACCGCTCGACTGCAGCTTTTGCCGCAGCGCCCGTTAAAAACGGCGGGACGCCTTGTAACGATCGCAACGTTGACGCCGGGCGCGTCCTCGGGAGAATCGCCCAATCATGTTCACAATCATTGGAGGCGACGGCAAGGAGTACGGGCCCGTTCCGGAGGCGCAGGTCCGCAGCTGGATCATGGGCGGTCGCGCCAACCTGCAGACCCGCGCCCGGCGCGACGGTGAGACTGAGTGGAAGACGCTCGGGGACTTCGCCGAATTCGCCGCACCGCCGCCCATCGCCGTACCGGCACCAGCGCCCACCGGCGCCGCAAGCCCGGCGCCCGCCGTGGTCGCAATCCCGGAAACCGTGTCCGGCGACGCGCGGGCGATTGCCAACGACCTGATCGCGCGCGCCGCGCCGCTCGACGTCTTCGACTGCCTCGGCCGGAGCTGGAATCTCTGGATCGCCAATTTCCTTCCGCTGGTCGGCGTGACCCTGCTCGTCACGCTCGTGCAGGTTGTCATCGGCTTCATCCCGATCCTGGGCGCCCTCGCCGGCATTTTCCTCAAGGGCGTGTTTTACGGCGGCTTGTACTATTATTATCTTGGAAAACTTCGCGGCGAGCCGCGGGAAGTCGGCGACGCCTTTGCGGGCTTCTCCCGCGCGTTCGGCCCGCTCGCAATTGCTTCGGCCTTGATTACGGTCATCACGCTGGCCGTCGCGCTCATCTTCATGGGACCTTGGATCGTCGGGTTTATCGTCACTGTTTCCACGGGCCATGGACAAATCCCGGCGATTCCGGGCGGCATCATGCTGGTCGGCATGGGCGTCGCCGTGGTCGCCGTGGTTGTGCTCGCCGTGTCGTGGTCGTTCGCCTTTGCGCTGATTGTCGACAAGGGGCTCGGCCCGTGGACCGCGATGGAGGTCAGCCGGCGCGTGATCATGAAGCAGTGGTTCCGTGTCTTCCTCGTCCTGTTCTTCGGCGCCATCCTCACGATGCTCGGCCTGGTCGGATTGATCATCGGAATCTTCCTTACCATGCCGCTGATGTTCGGCGCCCTGGTCTGCGCGTACGAGGACCTCTGCAATCCCCCGCCGCGGGCGGGCTGAGCGGGTTGAGATAAATTGTCGCCGGGGTCGCGACGAGTGCGAAGCCTCGTCGGCTGACCCGGCTACACCTCTGACTAAACCGCTCTAGCCTGGCGGCCGCGCCGCCGGCGGCCGAAGCCGTTTCTCAAGCGCCGCGGCGGTCGCCAGGGGAGAAGAACACGCGCCGTGGGCGCAGAGATAGGCGGCCGCCCCCGGCAGATCGGGGAAAATGTCCTCGCCCCGCGGCGCGGACCCCTCGCGGCGGTCCCACCACTCGAGAAGCTTGTGCTGGGTGGGCAGCCGCAGCGCCGCCGCCAGCATCGCGCGCGCGTTCGGATCGTCCTTGGCGCCGACAATCGTGACATGCACGGGGTCGGTGCGGGCCTCCTCGTCCGCCAGGAGCAATCCGCCGACATAGAAACCACGAACCCCGGTCACCTCCGCGGCACTGGTCCAGCGGAGCGCGCGGTCGGCTGCGGCGGCAAGACCCGCCTGCCCCGTTTCACGGGCGAGCGCCGCCATGAAACGGGCGAGGTTGACGTTCTCGTCGAACTGCGGCCGGGGGGTCGGAAACGTCGCATGCGTCGTGTCGCTCGAGGCGTAGCCGGCGGCGTCGCCCCGACGGAAACGCGTCTCGATGAACCCGGCGGCCTCGACGGCGCGATCGAGCCACTCCCGTTTCTGCGTCAACTGGTGCAGGGCGAGAAACGCCCGGCCCATCGCAAGGGTGTCGCCAAGGTACGGCCCGGCGGAATCCCGCTCGTCATGCCGGAACCCGCCACCGGGAATCGAGCGATGACCGCAGATCCAGCGCGCGGCCCGCTCGCCCTCGGCCGTGTAGGCCGCGTCCCCGGTGGAGGCGGCCATCTGCGCGAGGGCGGAAATGACCCAACCGTTCTCTCGGGCGTATATGTGCCGGTCGACGCGCGGCACGCCGCGGGCGCGGCGGGCGGCATCGCCGAGCGCGAAGTAGGTTTCGCTGTGCTCGCCGGGCACCAAGTCGGCATCCTGGGAGGTGTAGACCACGCCGTCGGGACTGGTGAGGAACTCGCGCAGATAACGATGAATGTCCCGGGCGTTTGCCAGGTGGCCGGGCTCGCCCCACTGCGCAAAGGCGAGCGCGTAGAGGCGGAGATTATCCGCCTGCACCTGCATGATCTTCTCGAAATGAGGTTCGTCCCAGTTGCCGCCGACCGAATACTGGTAGACGCCGCCCCACACCGGATCGATCAGCTTGCGTTGCAGCGTCAGGGTCGTCCTGGCCATTTTCTCGGCGCGCGCGTCGCCCCGCGCCGCCTCCCGCAACGCAAACTCCACCGTGTCCGCGTCGAGCAGCTTGTGCGACGAGCCCCAGCCGCCGGCCTTGTCATCGTAGCCGTCCAGCCACTGGCGGCGCAGCGCCTCCCGCCGCGTCGGCGCCAGGCCATCTTCGGCCCCGGAATCCGGCGCGGCGCTCTCCGGCACCACGGACGGGCCGGGCGTCGGGTCGTCCACGCAGGCCTGCAGGACTCGCGCCATCGGGCCGGGCGGGATGTAGCCCTGGCGCTTGACCAGCTCGGTGCCGTCGCCCGCGAAGATGACCGTGGCGGGCCAGCCGTAGTCCTCGTACCGGTTCGACAGGTCCGGACGCGAATCCTGGTCAACGCGCACCAGCAGATAATGCTCGTTTAAGAGCGCGATCACCTGCGGGTCGCGATAGGTGACCTCATCCATCACGTGGCACCAATGGCACCACACGGCCTCGAGATCGAGGAGCACGAGCTTGTGCTCCCGTCGGGCCTGCGCGAAGACGCCGTCGCCCCACGGCTGCCACGGCAGCTTGGCGGGTGTCTCGACGGCAAGGATGGTCGCCGCGCCCGCGAGCAGGCCGGAGGCGATGGCGATTCCGCGAATCAGGCGACGGTGGAACGCGGCCTCCGGACGCGATTCGTTGTCGGCGTAATTGGCGAACCCGTCCAGAGGCCGGGTTCCACCATGGGTGGCGTTCATTTTCAGAAGTTCGCAGCCGGCGATTCCACGAACCGGTTCAGCTCCCGCTCTTCCGCCGGAAGAACAGCGCGTCAAGCGAGAGCTTTCCCGGCCCGAAGACGAGGACGACCAGTGCGGCCAGCAGGAAAAGGAACGGCGCCGCGGAAACAAATTTGTCGGTGTCGCTGAAGATCGCATTCAGGGCGTCGCGATCCGCGGTGGCATAGGCCACGAGCATCGTGAAGATCAGGGGGAGTGACACCACCCGGGAGAACAGGCCCACCAGCAGAAGGGCTCCGCCCACACACTCGGTGGACCCGGCCATGATCGCATTGAGCTTGGGCACCGGGATTCCCAGGTCGGCGAAGAACGCCGCCGTCTTGTCGAGGTGCATGAGCTTACCCCAGCCGGTGCGGGCAAAGGACAGCCCCCAGTAGAATCGGATGACAAAAAGCAGCGGCGACTGGAGCCAAGAGGCGACGGTTTCAAACTTATTGAGCAGGGCGCGGAGGTTCATGGGCGTGGGAGGGGCGATCGGTGGAATTATTCCTTCTGGGGTGGCAAGGGGGGCTCGAGGACGGCGGCAGGAGCGCTTGCCCTCAAGCGCCCGGGGCGTTGCGGGCAACGGCCGCTCCCCGTTGGCGGAGGCTGGGGCCTCGCCTCACAAGAAAATCATCGTCGGCAGAACCAGCCGAGCTCCATCCAGGTGCGGAACCAGCCCTGCACCTGGCCGGCCCAGTCCGGTTGCGGACCCCGGGCCCGGGGGATGCCGGCCACGAGCGCCTGCTGGAGCGTCCGGCCGGCCCGCAGCGCCGTGAGGATCTTGAACGCGGCGGGTTCAAGGCGCTTGAAATAGATGACGCCGTCGAGGCGGTGCACGGCGACGTGGGTCCGCGCGGGTTTCGGCAGCGGGAGCCTGCGACCGCGCGCGACCGGAGTCGGCGCGGCCAGGGACGTGTTGCTGGCCTCGCCGCGCGAAAGCTCCGCGCGCTGTTTCACCTCGAGGATGAAATCGTCGACCGGATGGTCGAGCTTGAGCAACTGGAGATAGGGCTGGAGATTCAGCCGCAGCCGGGTCGGGTCGGCATCGAGGAGATCGTCGGCCGTGAAGACGGGCCGCGCCGCGCTGTCGAACACCGCAATGCGCGCCCATTCGAAGCGCGCCACGTCGTGGCAGAGCGCGGTGTGCGGCTTTGTCCAACGCGGCTCCGCGCGGATGAAGCGCGCGAGGCGCGACGGCAGGTCGCGCATGGTGAAGGAGCGCGACGGGTATTTCACGAGGTAAGCCTCCGCCAGTTTGACGAACCGCGGTACGCCGAGCACCGCCCGCAGGCCCGGGCAATCGTCGTAGAGGCTGTCGAGCACGCGAAACCAGTACATGCGGCTGTAGATCTCGAGGCGCTCGAAGGAGGTGAGCCGGTCGTTGGGCCGGGCGATCTGGGCGGCGATCTCCGCCGTCGGACGGCCGTCGGTCCACCGGCGGGGCATCCGGTTGGAGGGCGTGAGCGGCCGCGAAATGACGGTCCACATCGCGCGCTGCAGGGCGGCGAGTTCGCGGGTCGACCGGACCTGCGCGGGTGCGAACCGGGCGGCGCGGGCGGCCGGTGGAGATTTTCCCTTCGATCTCTTCATGTTCGCGGCGCGGCGGTCCGGCGCGCCCGGCCCGCCGCCTGCACCTCGCGGGCCTCGGCGATGAATTCGCGGGATTTCAGGGCCTCCTGGTGGACCTCGTCGAACGAGGGAATCTTGTCGTCCCACTCGAGCAGCGTGGCGGTGACGCCGCAAAGCCGCGTGGCGTGCGCATAGAGTTTCCAGACCGGGTCGAGAACGGGATGGTCGTGGGTGTCGAGGATGTACTTCTCGAATTTCGTGTGTCCGGCGACGTGCATCTGCGCGACCCGCTCGTGCGGCACGTTGTCGAGATAAGCGTACGGGTCGAAGCGGTGGTTTTTCGAGGAGACGTAGATATTGTTCACGTCGAGCAGGATTCCGCAGTCGGCGAGCTCGACCACCTCGCTGAGGAATTCCCACTCCGTCATCTCGGAGACGTGGAATTCGGTGTACGAGCTGACGTTTTCGACGCAGATCGGCACCTCGAGGAAATCGCGCACGTAGCGGATCTTCTCGGCCGTGCGCCGGGCGGCCGCAAAGGTGTAGGGCATCGGGAGCAGGTCGTGCGAGTAGGTGCCGTCGACACTGCCCCAGCAGAGGTGATCCGACAGCCAGGGAGTGTTGGTGCGCTTGACCAGGTTCTTCAGCCGGCGGAGTTGCCCGCGGTTCGGCTTGTCGGCCGAGCCGAAATAGAGCGACACGCCGTGCTGGACCACGCGGTACTGCTCGAGGATCTGGTCGAGCACGGCGAGCGGACGTCCGCCGTCGACCAGGTAGTTCTCCGAAATGATCTCGAACCAGTCGACGCTCGGCTTGTGCTCGAGGATGTGGCTGTAGTGCGGAATGCGCAGGCCGATGCCGGTTCCGTAGTCGGTGAAGCCGTTGAAGCGGTTGGCGGGCATGGGTGGCGGGGAGCGGGCTTTCGGGTGGCGTCGGTTCGCGAACGCGGGAAACCACCGGGAAGACCTGGCGAGACTGGGCCGGGACTACCTCGGGGCGCTGGTCATCGCAACCCCGGCGACGCCTCCAAAATCGGGAGACCGGGCGGATGGGCCCGGTCTCCTGGGATCGGAGTAACCGGCCCCGCATTCAGGGCCGGTCGCACGTCGGAAAAGCTCAGGCCGTCTTCTTGTCGTCGGTGGACGAGGCGCAGCCGCCCTTGCCCTTGCAGGAGTTCTTGCCCTTGCATCCGTTGTCGCCGCTCTTGCAGCCGCCCTTGCTCTTGCAGTCGTTCTTGCCCTTGCAGTCATGGGCCTTGCAGCCGTCCTTGCCTTTACAGCTGTCCTTGCCCTTCTGGTCGTCGTGGACGACCGCGGTGCCGGCGTTGACAACGGAGGCCGAGGCCTTGAGGACGAGCGCGCCGGCGTAGAGACCGGCGATGGCCGCCGCGGCGATGATGGTACGTGTGGATCTGTTCATGGGGAGTTTGTCTTTTTGGTTTTCGGCTCCGCACCGGAAGACACCATGCCGGCCGGGTACGGAACGAAAGGGTTGCGATGGGTTCGAGCTATTGGGAGCGGGGACTGGCGGGGTTTATTCCCAAAATGCTGCGCTCGCCGTGCGTGGGTGCTGGGATCATTTGAACACGGGCCGGGGCGCAACTCCAGACAATTGGCCACCTACCCGGTTCCGCTTCCGCCTGAAATTAGCAATTGTGAGAGTCGAAACGTCCCGGTTACGGTACAGGCAAATGCACTGCCTCCCGCGCTTCCTCCTCCTTGCCGGCGTCGCCCTGGGCGTCGCCGTGTTGGCCCCCGCCAAGACCCTGATTCAGGCCGGCTCGTTCATTGACGGGCGGTCCGAAGCCCCCCGCAAGGCGGTAACCATTGTCGTTGAAGGCGATCGAATCACCGACATCGCCGACGGCTACGCCGTCCCGGCCGCCAGCGACGTGGTGGTCGATCTCCGCAACGCCACCGTCCTGCCCGGGCTGATCGACTGCCATGTTCACCTCACGGACGAGCAATCGCCGAAAAGTTACACGGAACGCTTTTATCTCAACGCACCGGACTACGCCTACCGCTCAACCGCGTTCGCCCGGCGGACCCTGCTGGCGGGCTTCACCACGGTCCGGGATCTTGGCGGCTGGGGTGGCGTGAACCTGTCTCTGCGCAAGGCCATCGCCGACGGCTGGGTGGTGGGACCGCGGGTCTTCACCGCCGGCGTGCCCATCGGCAGCACCGGGGGCCACACGGATCGCACCACCGGCCTGAGTGACGAACTGCAGGCCAAGCTGGGCCAGCCGGAATCCGTGATCAACGGCCCCGACGAGGCCCGCAAGGCCGTGCGCACCCGTTTCAAGCAGGGCGTCGATGTCATCAAGATCATGCCCTCCGGCGGCGTCCTCAGCATGGAAAGCAGCGGCGACAATCCGCAACTCGACGACGACGAACTGCGGGCAATCGTCGCCACGGCCCACGAATACGGCCTGAAGGTGGCCGCCCACGCCCACGGAGCCGAGGCCATCCGGCGCGCGGTGATCGCCGGGGTCGACAGCATCGAGCATGGCACGTTCATGACCGACGAGGACATCGCGCTCATGAAGGAGCACGGCACCTACTATGTGCCGACGATCAGCGCGGGGCGTTTCGTGGCCGAGAAGGCCAAGATCGACGGCTACTTCCCGCCGGTCGTCCAGGCCAAGGCGGCGGCCATCGGGCCGCTCATCCAGCAGACGTTCGCCCGGGCCTACAAGGCCGGCGTGAAGATCGCGCTCGGCACGGACCAGGGCGTGGCACCCCACGGCGAGAACGCGCGCGAATTCGTTTTCATGGTCGAGGCCGGCATGCCGCCCATGAAAGCCATCCAGGCCGGCACCATCGAGGGCGCGAAGCTGATCGGGCGCGACAAGGATTTCGGCTCGATTGAAAAGGGCAAGCTGGCCGACATTGTCGCCGTTCCGGGCGACCCCCTCGCCGACATCACCCTGATGACGAAGGTCAGCTTCGTGATGAAGGCCGGCGTGATCTACAAGCAGTAGGGCCTCGGGCGAATTTCCGCTGATCATTGTGGGGCGGGGTCACTGACCCCGCCTCCACGGTGCCTTGCCGGTGGAGCCCGGCGCAAACCTCGCCCCTCACATCACCCGGTCCACCAAGGGCTCGCCCTTGATAAAGTGCCCGAGGTTGGTGAGGAAGTGCCGCACAAGCGTCTCGTCCTGCATTTTCTGGCCGCCGCCCACATGCGGCGTGATGTGGCAGTGCGGCTCGGCCCAGAGCGGATGCCCGGGCGGCAGCGGCTCGGGGTCGAGCGCGTCGAGATAGGCTCCGCTCACCCGGCCGCTCCGCAGGGCTGCCAGCAGCGCGTCCTGGTCGACGGTCGAGCCGCGACCGACATTGTAGAAAAACGTCCCGGGACGAAGATGCGCGAAAAACCCCGCATTGCAGAAATGGTGCGTCGCGTTCGAGGCCGGCAGGAGATTCACCACGTGGTCCGCGAGTGGCAGGACGGTCGCCGCCTCCGAATCGGTCACGATCTCGATGCCCTCGTCACCCTGCGGCGTCCGCCGCACGCCGATCACGCGACAGCGAAACGGCGCGAGCAGCTCGGTCAGCCGCCGCCCGATCGAACCGTAACCGAGCATCACCACGGTGGCACCGGTCAGCAGGCCGATCGAATAGCGTCCCTCCAGGTAATTCCATTCCCGCGGTCCCGCCTGGTTGATGACGTATTTCGGCAGCTCCCGGGTGAGGGCCAGCATCGCCGCGAGCATGTGTTCGGCGCACGGGCCGGCGAAGACCTGGGACGTGTTCGTCACCGCAATCTGCCGCGTGCTCACGCCGGACCGGAACGCGGCGGTGTCGTAACGGGCGTAACCGGCAGTCGACAGCGCCACCCATCGCAATCGCGAGTGCCGCAGCACATCCTCCGGCGCAGGTTGCCCGTAGGCAATGTCGGCGCTCGCCAGGCTCGGGTCGGGTTCGCCCGGCGTCAGGACGGAACGCGACGATTTTTCCGCCTGGATCAGGCGGCACCCGAGCCGCGCGAGACTGTCGTAGAACAATTCGCGCGCGCCGGGACGAAGCTCGTGGTTGGCCCAAACCGTGAGACTCATGGCAACATGACGAACGGACCAAACGCCGGCGGCAAGCCAAAGCCGGCGCCGGGCTTGCCAAGTTTCGGCCCAACGGCCATTTATGACCCGGCGGGCCGCCCCAACCCATGGAAGCACTCATTGCGTTGCTTGTTCTCTTTCTCGTGGCCGTCCTGGTCGTGCTGCCGATCTGGACCCTGATCAGCCTGAGCGGAATGCGCAACCGACACCGGCGAATGGAGGAGCGACTCGCCGCGTTGGAGGACGACACCGCGAGTCTCCGCTCCGCCTTGCGCAACCTGCCGGCAACCGCGGCCGCTCAAGCCGAGCCCGCCGTGCCTCCGGCGATCGCACCGCCCGCCCCGCCGCCGGCTTTGTCATCGGTGTTGCCTCCGCCCAAACCGGAGACGACGGAGCCCCCTCCCCTGGAAATCCCGGTAGTTGCGGCGAAAGTCGCCGCCCCGCCCTCCACCGTGGTGCGTCTGCCGGAGGTCGAACCACTCCCGCCGGTACTGCCCCAGCCGGTCGCACCGGCCAGCCCGCCGGTTTACGAGCCGCCGCCCCCCGCCCGTCCGGCGATCAATTGGGAGCAGTTCATGGGCGCGAAACTCTTCGCCTGGCTCGGAGGTCTCGCGCTGTTTCTTGGCGTCGCCTACTTCGTCAAGTACTCGCTCGATCACGGGTGGATTCCGGACTCCGTGCGGGTGGCTCTCGGCTTTGTGACCGGCGCCGGACTGGTGGTTGGCGGCCTGATGATTCCGCGCGAACGCTACGCCGTCACCGCCCAGACGCTGATCGCGGCCGGCATCGTCTCGCTCTACGCCGTGTCGGTGGCGTGCAGCCCGGATCATTTCAATTTCCTGCCGTCGGGCGGCGTGTTCCTGCTGATGTCGCTGATCACGACGGCGGCGTTCTTCCTGGCCGTGCGCCTCGAAGCGCAGGTCGTGGCCATCCTCGGCATCCTCGGCGGCTTCCTGACCCCGTGGCTGCTGGCGACCGGCGTGGACAATCCCGGCGGGCTCTTCGGCTACCTGGCGCTGCTCGACCTCGGCCTGATCGCGGTCGCGCTGCACCGCCAGTGGTTCCACCTGGTGCCGCTCGGCGCGGCGGGGACGGTCCTCATGATGATCGGCTGGGCCGGGCGATTCTACGCGCCGGAAAAAACCGTCACCGCCATGACCGTGTGCGTCGCCTTCTGCGGCTTGTTCCTCGGCGCCAGCGAAGCCGCCCGCCGGCTCGGCCGGAACTCGGGGTTCTTCGGCCAGACCGCCGTCGCCTTCCCGGCGGTCGCATTTTGCTTCGCCTGGTTTTTCCTCGGCTACCCGGCGGTCGCGGCGCAAACCGGACTCCTGTTCGGATTCGTGCTCCTCGTGAGCCTGGGCGTGTTCGTCCTCGCCTGGCGCGAGGAAAGGGGCGGCCTGGTCGCCGGCGCCGGCGGCGTCTCGGCCCTGCTCATGGTCCGCTGGGCCGCCGGTACTTTCACCGCGGCCCAGGCCCCCGTGGTGGTGACCGTGTGCCTCGTCTTCTGCGCCCTCTATCTCGGCGTGTATCTCGTCGCGCGACGATTGGACCGCTGCACGCCGCCCGTCTTGTGGACCACAATCGGCCTGCCCGTCGTGGCGCTGGCCTTCGCGCTGTTCTTCATGGACCACGCCGCCGTGGCCGCCCGGCCCGGACTGCTTTTCCCGTTCATCCTGGCGAGCGACGCCGTGCTGTTGACGGTGGCCTGGCTCGACGACCGCGTGCCGCGGCTCCATCTCGTCGCCGGCCTGGCCGTCTTCGCGCTCCTGTCGATCTGGACCGCGGGTCACCTGACGGCGGAGCTGCTGCCCTGGGTGCTGGCCGTCGACTTGGTGTTTGCCGGCCTGCATGCCGTTTTCCCGGTGGTGCTGGAGCGGCGTCGGCCCGCCGCCGCCGCGGCCTGGTGGAGCCAGTTGTTCCCGCCGCTGGCGCTGCTCCTGATGCTCCTCCCGATCTATCAACTGAGCTCGGTCCCGCTCCTCATCTGGCCGGCAATCCTGCTGGTCGACGTGCTCGCCATCGGGCTGGCCCTGTTGAGCGCCTCGCTGACGGCCGTGGCCGCGGTGCTGGTCCTCACGCTGCTGGCGACCGGCCTCTGCATCTTCCGCCTGCCCGCCGCGCTGGTGTTCGCTCCGTCGCTGCTGCTGGTCATCGGCGGCTTCTCGGTGTTTTTCTTCGCCGCCAGCCTGTGGCTCGTGCGCAAGCTCGGCGACAGCCTGCCGAACGCGGGCGGAGGACTCGCGGCGGTCCTCGGCGACGCGCGGACGCAGTTGCCGGCGTTTTCATCGCTGCTGCCCTTCCTCCTGCTCATCATGATCTGCGGACGGCTGTCCGTGCCCGATCCCTCCGCGATCTTCGGGCTCGGCCTCCTGCTGGTCGCGCTGACGCTGGGGTTGGCCCGATTGCTCGCGGTCGAATGGCTGCCGGCCTGCGCCCTCGCGGGCATGGCCGCGCTCGAATACGTCTGGCACGGGCGCCACTTCAATCCCGCCGAGGCCTCGCTGCCGCTCGTCTGGTACATCAGCTTCTACGTGATCTTCGCGGCCTACCCGTTTGTCTTCCGGCGGCAGTTTGCCCGCCTGACCGGGCCGTGGGCGGTCGCCGCCCTGAGCGGCGTCGCGCACTTTTGGATGATTTACCAGGCCATCAAGGCGGGCTGGCCGAACGACGTGCTCGGACTGGTGCCGGCTTTGTTTGCGCTGGCACCGCTCGGCAGCCTGGTCGCCATCCGGCGCCTCGAGTCGGAGGAAAACCCGCAACGGTTGAACCAGCTCGCGTGGCTGGGCGGCGCCGCGCTGTTCTTCATCACGCTCATCTTTCCCGTCCAATTCGACCACCAGCCCCAGTGGCTCACCGTGGCGTGGGCGCTGGAGGGAGCGGCCCTCCTCTGGCTGTTTCACCGCGTGCCGCATCCGGGTCTGCGCGCCGTGGGCGCGGTGCTTCTTTGCACCGCCTTCGCCCGCCTCGCGCTCAACGTCAGCGTCTTCACCTACCAGGCGCGGAGCGACACGGCCATTTTCAACTGGTACCTCTACGCCTACGGGCTCACGACCGTCGCGCTGTTTGCGGGCGCGCGTCTCCTGGCGCCGCCCCGGTCCCAGGTCCTCGGCGTCGACGCACCACCGGTGCTGAACGCGCTTGGGATCATCCTCGCGTTCCTGCTGCTCAACATCGAGATCGCCGACTATTTCACCCCGGTCGGCGCGCGCCGCCTCACCTTCCAATTCTCGGGAAATTTCGCCCGCGACATGTCGTACACCATCGCCTGGGCGCTCTTCGCACTCGGGCTCCTCAGCGCCGGCATCTGGCGGCAAAGCCGGACCGCCCGCTACGCCGCGATCGCGCTGCTCAGCGTCGCGCTGCTCAAGCTGTTCTTCCATGACCTCGCGCGACTCGAGGCCCTCTACCGCGTCGGCGCGCTCCTCGGCGTCGCCGTAATCGCCATTCTCGCCTCGTTTGCCTACCAACGCTTCCTGCCCGGCAATGAAAAATCCTCCCCTCCCCCGCGCTGAATCCCCGACCGCCGCGCCCGCCTCGGGTGGACATCAGCTTCGCCGCGGAAGCCGGTCGTCGCTGCTCAAGCCGATCGTCGCCGGCCTGGCGGCCTGCGCCCTGGCTGCGGCCGCCGTCGCGCTCACGCCCACTGAATGGCAGCACCGGCAGGTCCTCAACGTGACCGCGCCGGGTCTGGTGCAGGTTGACCTCACCCCAGCGTCATTCGACGCCGCCGGCCCCCAACAGGAGGACCTCCGCCTCGTCGATCCGGCCGGCCGGGAGGTCGCCTACCTGCTCGACCAACCGCCTGCCCCGGCGGCGCGAACGATCCGCCCCGCCGCCTTCGACGCCCGGTTGGAAGCGGACGGGACGAGCCTGGTCATCACGACCGGCACAACCGAGCCGCTGGCTTCGCTGGCCCTCGAGACGCCGGCCCCGTTCTTTCTGCGGGCCGCCCAGGTTGAGCTCTCCAGCGACAATCTCACGTGGACATCCCTCGATCGGGGCCTGCCGCTCTTCCGCCAGTGGGGCGCCGAACAGCTCGCGCTTCCGCTCGGGGGCCACACCGCCGCGTTCATTCGGGTCACTGTCGCCGACAGCCGCGGGGCCGCCGGGCCCTTTACCGGGGCGAGCCTGCGCCTCGTCGCCAGTCCCGCGCCGGCGCCCGTGGCGGTGGGCGCGCGCGTCATCGGGCGCGATGAATTCGCCGGCGAGACGTTGCTGACGGTCGCCCTCGACGGCCGCCACCTCCCCCTCGCCTCGTTCGGAATCGAAACCGCGGAGCCGTTGTTCATGCGCCGGGTGACCGTCTCGATCCGCGAGGTGCACGGCGCGGTTTCCGGCGAGCGGATCGTCGGCGCCGGCACGCTCTACCGGGTGGCACTTGACGGCGCGCCGGCGCGCGCCCAGCTCGACCTGCCGCTGGCCTTCACGCCGCCCACCCGCGAGCTGCTTGTTCACATTCACAACGGTGACTCGCCTCCCCTGGCCGTCGACGGCGTCCGGGCGAATCGCCGGCCGGTGACCCTGATGTTCCGCGCACCGGCCGCCGGCAGCTACGTCCTGCTGTCGGGCAACCCGCAGGCCACGCCCCCGCGGTACGATCTCGCGGCCTTTTCGGCGGAGATGCACTCGGCGGGCGCCACTCCCGTCGTGCCGGGCGAGATCGAGTCCGTGCCGGACTACCATCCGCCGCAATCGCTCGCCACGGCGCCCCTGCCTGACGTGCCGCTCACGGGCGCGCCGCTCGACGCCCGGAACTGGCCGGTCCGCCGGCCCATCGAGATTACCCGGCCCGGGGTTCAGGAACTCGAGCTCGATCTCGCGGCCCTGGCGCTCGCGCGCGCGGATTTTGCCGATCTGCGCGTGCTCCGCGACGGCAACCAGATTCCCTATGTGCTCGAACAACCCGCGCTGGCCCGTTCGCTGGTGCTGACCCCGGTCGAAGCGCCCGATGCCAAGCGCCCGACGGTCAGCGTCTGGCGGCTGGATCTCCCCCAGCGGGCCCTGCCGGTCCAGCGCCTGTTGCTGACTTCCCCCTCCATGCTTTTCCAGCGGGACTTCCGCCTCCTGGAGAGACTGAAGAATCCCGACGGCATCGGCTACGAAAGCGTCGTCGCCAGCGGGGTGTGGAGCCGGACGCCTGAACCGGGTGTGCCGGACAAGCATTCCTTTGATCTGCCCGGCCGGCTGCAGACCGGAACGCTGTGGATTGAGACCAACAATGGCGACAATCCCGCGATTGGACTCGGGCCGGTTCAGGTGGTCTACCCGGTGGCGCGGCTCGTCTTCAAGGTCGAGGCGACCGACGGTTTTGTCCTCGCTTCCGGCAACCGCGAGGCCCACGCCCCCCAATACGACCTCAGCCTGGTGGCGACGAAGCTCCTCACCGCCAGCCGCAACGCCGCGCGGCTCTCCGCCGCCGCGCCCGCCGCGGTGGCCACCAATCCCCTGGCCGCGCTCAACGGCGGCTACCTGTTCTGGGCGGCCCTCGCCCTCGTGGTGGTGGTCCTGCTCGTGATCGTGGCCCGGCTGTTGCCGAAGCCGCCCGCGGCGTGAGGCCAAATGACCCGTCCCGGACGACCGACCACCATGGCCGAAAGCGCGCGGAACTTGTCACGTAATAAGTGACGCGTTTCCGCCCGCCTGAACTTGGTTCCGGCAGGGCGGGGCGTTGAAGCCCCATCCCGGATAATCACTCCTACCAAATCTTGGCGCGGAGCTCGGGCTTTCGCCACATCGGGTCGCCTTCCTTGATGCCGAAGGCATCGAAGAATTCCTGCAGGTTGACCAGCGGGGCGGAGGCGCGAACCTGCCCGGGCGAGTGCACGTCGACCGTGATGAGGCGCTTGGTCGTGTCGTCGCGCGCCTTCGTGCGCCACACCTGCGCCCAGGAAATGAAGAATCGCTGTTCCGGCGTGAGCCCGTCGATCAGCTTGCGTTCCTTGCCCGCGAGCGAGCGCTCCAGCGCCTCGTAGGCCATGGAGACGCCGCCCAGGTCCGCAATGTTTTCGCCGAGGGTCTGCGCGCCGTTCACATGCAGGCCCGGCAGGACCTCGATCGCGTTGTACTCGTCCACAAGTTTCTGCGCCCGGGCCTTGAACTCATCGGCATCCTTCTGCGTCCACCAGTCGGCCAGGTTGCCCTCGGCGTCGTACTGGCGCCCCTGGTCGTCAAAGCCGTGGGTGATCTCGTGGCCGATGACGGCGCAGATGCCGCCGAAGTTCACGGCGTCATCCATCGCCGGGTCGAAATACGGCGCCTGGAGGATGCCGGCGAGGAACACCAGCTGGTTGGCGGACGGCTGGTTGTAGGCGTTGACCTGCTGCGGGGTGCGCAGCCATTCCTTCTTGTCGAACGGCGTGCCAAATCTGGCCAGTTGGCGCCGGGTCTCGAAAAAGCTGGCGCGGCGGATATTCTCATAGAAGCCGGCGGTGCGCTCGACCTTCAGCGCGGAGTAGTCGCGCCATTCCTCGGGATAGCCGATGATGACATGAAACGTCGCCAGCTTTGCGAGGGCCTTCTGGCGCGTGGCCTCGGTCATCCAGTCGACCTTGGCGAGGCGATCGTGCAGGATCGCCAGGATGTTTGCGATCATGCCCTCGAGGCGCTCCTTCACGGCCGGCGGGAAATACTTGTCGACGTAGAGCTGTCCGACAGCGAAGCCGATCTGGCCGTCCATCACCTTGGCGATGCGCTGCCACCGGGGCTCCTGCGTCGGGGTGCCGTTCAACACGGTGCCGAAGAAGTGGAAGTTCTCGTTCTCAAATTCCGCGGACAGATACGGGGCGGAGGCGTTGATCGCCTGCCAGCGGAGATAGGTCTTCCAGTTCTCGAGCGGTTCGGCGGTGAGGAACTGGCCCAGGCCCTCGAAGAATTTCGGCTGGGAAACGATGACCTCCTTCTCGCTCCCGGGAAGCCCGGCGGCGGCCAGGTAGGTCTTGAGCGGAAACGCGCCCGTCGCCTTCGCCGCCTCGTCGATGGTCATCTTGTTGTAGTTGGCCAGCGGGTCGCGGAGCTCCTCCGTGGTCTTCGACACGCCGGCGAGTTTGGTCTCGAGCGCGAGGATCATCTCCCCGTCCTTCCGGGCGGCGTTCGGAGCGGCGCCGGCGAGCCTCAGCATGTTGGCGATGTGGTCCACGAGGCCGGCCCGGAACTTGGCGTACTGCTCGTCAAAATAATAGTCCCGCGTCGGCAGGCTCAGCCCGCCCTGGCCGAGATAAAGGACGTAGGTGTCGTTCTTCTTCTGGTCGGCGTAGATGGTCGTGCCAAACAGCGGGGAGCCGATGTGGGCGTGGGCATCGGCGACGTAACGCGCGAGATCGTCGAGATTGGCGATGGCGGAAATCCTCGCGAGTTCGGGCTGGAGCGGCGTGAGGCCCGCGGCATTGATGGCGGCGGTGTCCATGGCGGCGGCAAAGAAGTCGCCGACCTTCTGGCGGACGGAGCCCGGGGCGCCGGGCGTGGCGGCGGCCTCTTCGAGGAGGCCGTGGATCCGGCGCCAGTTGTTTTCGCCGAGGCCGTCAAACGTGCCCCAGCGGGATTTGTCGGCCGGAATCTCGGTGCGGTCCTTCCAGCCGCCCCAGGCGTATTTGGCGAAGTCGACCCGGGGATCGGCCGTGCGGTCCATCAGGTCCACCGTGAAGCCCATGGGGATCAGGTCTTCGGCGGCACGCAGGGGAAGGAGGGTGACGACGGCCAGGCCGAGCATCGCGGAGAGGAGGCGGGGGGAGTTCATTGTTGGGAAAAGGACATGGCCCGAACCGCCCCGGGGCAACCGCCCGGTGACGAACGGTCGTTATTTGGCGACGAGCGCACTTTGGAAGGGCACGCCGGTCTTCGCACGAACCTCGTCCAGGGTGACGCCGGGGTGCAGTTCGGTGAGCACAAGGCCGCCGCCACCCGGCTTCACCTCGAAGACGCAAAGGTCGGTGATGATGAGGTTGACCACCCCCCGGCCGGTGATCGGCAGCGTGCACTGGCGGAGGATCTTCGGGCTGCCGTCCTTCGCACAATGTTCCATCACCGCCACCACGCGCTTCACCCCGGCCACCAGGTCCATGGCACCGCCGGGCCCCTTGACCATTTTCCCCGGCACCATCCAGTTCGCGATGTCGCCTCCGTCGGTCACCTCGAGCGCCCCGAGGATCGACAGGTCGATGTGCCCGCCGCGGATCATCGCGAAGGAGTCGGCGCTCGAGAAGAAGGCCGAGCCGGAAATGGTCGTGATGGTCTGCTTGCCGGCGTTGATCAGGTCGGCGTCGACCCGGTCTTCGGCCGGGAACGGCCCGATGCCGAGCAGGCCGTTTTCCGACTGCAGCGTGACGTTCATGCCCGGCGGGATGAAATTCGCGACGAGCGTCGGGATGCCGATGCCGAGATTCACGTAATAGCCGTCGCGCAGTTCCCGCGCCGCGCGCCGGGCCATCAGGTCGCGGACGGGCGTCTCCTTCCGCGAGGTCGCGCTGCCCTGCACGGTGCGGAATTCGATGCGCTTCTCATAGCGCGGTCCCTGGATGATCCGGTCGACATAGATGCCGGGCGTGTGGATCTGGTCGGGGTCGAGCTCGCCCACCGCAACGAGCTCCTCGACCTCGGCGACGCACACCGGCGAGCAGGTCGCAATCATCGGGTTGAAGTTCCGCGCGGTTTTCCGATACACGAGGTTGCCGGATCGGTCGCCCTTCCAGGCCTTGATCAGCGACACGTCGGCGTGGATCGCCGGCTCCAGCACGTATTCCCGGCCGTCAAAGACCTTGGTCTCCTTGCCCTCGGCCAGCTTCGTGCCCAAGGCCGTCCGGGTATAAAATCCCGGGATGCCCGCCCCGCCGGCGCGGAGCCGTTCGGCCAGCGTGCCTTGCGGCACCAGCTCAAGCTGCAATTCACCGCCCAGGACCTGGCGCTCGAATTCCTTGTTTTCGCCAACGTAGGAGGCCAGCACCTTCCTCACCTGCCGGGTCTTGAGGAGGAGGCCCATGCCGAAGTCGTCGACGCCGGCATTGTTGCCGACGATGGTCAGGCCCTTCACGCCGCTGTCGCGCAACGCCAGGATCAGGTTCTCCGGAATGCCGCACAACCCGAATCCGCCCGCGGCGATCGTCATGCCGTCGCGCAGCAGGCCGGCCAGCGCGGCTTCGGCGGAGGGGTGGGCTTTGCTCATGGGAAAACAGCAGCCGGATCAGCCGCGGATTGCCCAGACGGGCCCGGACGGAGGTTGGCGATCAGCCGGTGGGGGCACCCCGCCCCCATCGGGATCATCCGCGGTGATCCGCGCGTTCCAGGGCGAAATCATAACATCTCGATGCACATCGCCAGACCCTCGCCTCCGCCGATGCAGATGGCGGCGACGCCAAGCTTCTTGCCGCGCTCCTTCAGCGCGCTGATGAGGGTCACGACGATGCGCGCCCCCGAACAGCCGATCGGGTGGCCGAGCGAGATGGCGCCGCCGCGCACGTTGACGCGATCGGGCGGCACGGCGAGCTCCTGCATGAAGGCCATCGGCACGACGGCGAAGGCCTCGTTGACCTCCCACAGATCCACGTCCTCGACGCTCCAATCGGCGGCGGCCAGCGCGGCCTGGGCGGCATGGACCGGCGCGGTCGTGAACCACACCGGGTCGTTGGCATGGGCGCCGAAGGCCACGATACGCGCAATGGGCTTCAATTCTCGCGCGAGCGCCGTTTCCGCCGTGGCGAGGACCAGCGCGGCCGCACCATCGTTGATGCTGGAGGCGTTGGCCGGCGTGATGGTGCCGTCCTTTTGGAACGACGGCTTGAGCGAGGGAATCTTGTCGTACTTCACCTTCGCCGGGCCCTCGTCGTGCTCGACCCGGGTCACGGCCCCCTTGGCGTCGGTGATTTCCACCGGCGTGATCTCGCGGGCGAAGCGGCCCTCCTTCTGCGCGGCGTTGGCCCGCTTGAAACTCTCGATGGCATAGGCGTCCTGCTGCTCGCGGGTGAACTTGAACTTGGCGGCGCATTTCTCGGCGCAGCTGCCCATGTGGAGGTTGTTGTACGGATCCCAGAGGCCATCGAGGATCATCGAGTCGATCACCTGCTGGTGGCCGATGCGGTAGCCCTCGCGGGCTCGCGGCAGGAGATACGGCGCCAGCGTCATGTTCTCCATGCCGCCCGCGACCGCGATGGAACCCATCCCGCCGGCGAGGAAATGCGCCGCCCCCATGACCGTCTGCATGCCCGAGCCGCAGACCTTGTGGACGGTGGTGCAGCGGACCGAATGGTGCAGGCCCGCATAGAGGGCCGCCTGGCGCGCGGGCGCCTGGCCCTGGCCGGCCTGCAGGACGTTGCCCATGAGGCAGTCGGTGACGTCACCGGACTCGAGGCCGGCCTGGGCGACGGCACCCTTGATGGCCGCGGCGCCGAGGCGGGTGGCGGGGACGCTGGCGAAGGCGCCCTGGAACGCACCGAGGGGCGTGCGGGTGGCGGACAGGATTACGATTTCAGTCATGGGAAAACTCCAAAATCCAATAGCCAAATACCCAAGACCCCCCAAACGCGGAGACCTCCAAAAGTTTGGATGAGAATGGCCGCTTCATTCGATTTTGGCGTTGGGACTTTTGGAACTTGGGAATTTCCCGCATCACCCGGGGCGCTTGATCGAGAACCGCTCGGTCGTGCGCGCGTAGTAGTCGCCCCCCATGCGTCCGATGGTGTCCAGCTTGTGCGGGTCGATTTCGCCGTGGGCGTCGAGCACGGCATCGCTGACGTGCGCGAGCAGGATGGTGCCGAAGACCACGTTGCCGGCGAGCGGGCCCTCGCCCACCCGGACGATCCGGTCGAGCTTGCACTCGAAGGCGAACGGTGCGGCCGCGACCCGCGGCGGGCGGACGCGGGTCGAGGGCGTCGTGGCGATCGAGAACTTCTCGAATTCGCTTTCGCCGTGCGGCAGGGACGCCGCCGTCTGGTTCATCGGCTCGCGCAGGTCGTACGTGACCACATTGACAACAAATTCGGGCACCTGCTCGACGTTGACGATGCTGTCCTTCTTCTTGCCGGTGCGGTCGTTCGCGCCGACGAACAGGAGGGTCGGCGGGTTCGCGCAAACCCCCTGGAAGAACGAGAACGGCGCCAGGTTGGTCTGGCCGGCGGCCGAGATGGTCGAGACCCACGCGATCGGGCGGGGCGTGATGGCATTGACCATCCACTGGTAGGATGCGCGCGGAGACAGGGTCGAGAAGTCGAGGAGCATGATCTAGACAGGATGAACAGAATTGACGGAATGCACCCCCATTTTGCCCATTTTGTTAATTCTGTCTAATTCCTACCCCAGCCACGAGAGCGGATAACTCGGGTCGTCGATCGCGAGCGCCTGCTCGGTCAGCTCAAGCGGGAAGGCGGTGTCGAACATGACGGCGAGTTCCTCGGTGCGGGTGTGCTCGAAACTCCTGAGCGTGGTGCCCGGGTGCGGCCCGTGCGGGATACCCTGCGGGTGGAGGGTGAACGAACCCGGCTCGACGCCCTTGCGCGACCCGAAGTTGCCCCGCACGTAGAACAGCACCTCGTCGGCCTCGGTGTTGTCGTGCGCCCACGGCACGCGGACCGCCTCCGGATGGTGGTCGAGGAAGCGCGGCGCAAACGTGCAGATGACAAACCCGTTGATCTCAAACGTCTGGTGGATGGGCGGCGGCAGGTGGACGGTGCCGGTGATGGGCTCGAAATCGTTCGCGTTGAAGGTGAACGGGTAGAGGTAGCCGTCCCAGCCCACGACGTCGAACGGGTGCCCGGCGAGGACGGTCCGCGTAAAGCGCAGACCGCGATCCTTCACCAGCACGGCAAAGTCGCCTTCCCGGTCCTCGGCGATGATCTCCGTGGGACCATGGAAATCCCGTTCGCTGTAGGGGGCGCCCATGCGGATCTGGCCCTCGGCGTGCCGGTAGCGCTCCGGGATGCGGACGGGATGCGCCGACTCGAGGATCAGGTAGTCCTCCCTGGCGATGTCGTCCGGGACCAGCCGGTAGATCGTGCCCCGGGGAATGACGATGTAGTCGTCCGGCCGGTACCGCAGCCGGCCGAAGTTGCTCTCGAGCCAGCCCCCGCCGGACCAGACGAAGATGACGTCGTCGTTCTGGCCGTTGCGGTAGAAATCGTAGCCGCTCTCCATCGTCTTCGCCGGCCGGCAGCGCGAGCAGGTGATGTCGGCGTTGAACATCAGCGGCACGCGGCCGGTGTACGGGTCACCGGCCCGGGGCATCGCGGCGGACTTGAGGTGGTGGTGCCGCAGGGGCGCCTGGGCGGCGGGCTTGACCGCGCCCTCGCGGAAGAGTTCAACCGACTTCACGCGGGTGGGCGGCTTCAGGTGGTACACGATGCTGTAGGCGCGGTCGAAGCCCTCGGTCGTGATGACGTGCTCGTAGTGGAGACCCTCGCCCTGGTAGCTTGCGGCCGGTTCGCGGGGGAACCGGAGGTGGTGCTTGCGCGGCATCGCGCCGAGGGTGCGGTAAAAGGGCATCGGGTGGCCTTCGGAAAAGTGGCGCGGGCTGGGGCCGATTCGTCTGCAGAGCGTGGTTTGCTTGGGGTAGTTAAGTAAACCGGCTCCAGCCCGCGAAGTCGAGAGTGGTGGTTGGCAAAAATCCCGGGCGTCTCCCCGGCTTCAGAGGGTGCCGCGGCGGGCCTGCTCGCGCTCGATGGCCTCGAAGAGGGCGCGAAAGTTGCCCTCGCCGAAGCCGACCGACCGGCCGCGCCGCTGGATGACCTCGAAAAAAAGCGTCGGCCGCGCAAACACGCACTTGGTGAAGAGCTGCAGGAGATAGCCCGTCTCGTTGTCGCGATCGACGAGGATCTTGAGCCGCTTCAGCTCGTCCCGGTCCTCCTCGATGGTGCCGACGCGTTCCGCAAAAGTCTCGTCGTAATAGCTGTCGGGCACGTCGAGAAACTCCTGCCCCATGCGCCGCATCTCCGCGATCGTGGCGGTGATGTCGGGCGTGAGCAGGGCGATGTGCTGGACGCCGGCGCCCCTGTACTGGTCGAGGAATTCCTGGATCTGCGAATTGGCGGACGAGGGCTCGTTGATCGGGAGCTTCACCCAACCGTCGGTCGAGCTGACGACCTTCGACATGAGGGCGGACCGGCCCGTGTTGATGTCGAAGTGCATGAACAGATCGAAGCCGAAGACCTGCTCGTAGTAGGTCACCCACTCGTCCATCCGCTCGACGTTGGCGACGACGTGGTCGATCATCGCGAAATTGATCTCCCGGTCCTCGATGCCGCCGGCGACGTTGCGGAAGCCGGGCATGAATTCGCCGTGCGCCTTGCGCTCCACCAGGCTGTGGATCGTGTCACCGTAGGCCGCGATGGCCGCGTGCGCGATCGTGTCGTCCTCGTAGATCCCGCGGACCGCACCGGCGCCGCGCCGGAGCGCCTCGCCGAGGGCGTGCTTGGCGTCCCGCACCTTGAAGGCCACGTCGCGAACCCCGCAGCCGTGGTGGTCGAGGTGCTGCCGGACAAAGTCCGCCTCGGGCCCGCCGCCCTGTGGCTCGCTCACCACGAAATTGACGCGCCCCTGCCCGACCACGTGGGCGCGGCGGCCCGCCAGGCCGGTCGTCGTGTCGCCGTAGGCGCGCGGGAACATGCCGTATTTCTCGACAAAAAAGTCGCGCCACTGGTCGGCCCGGTCGACGTAGAATTCAATGTGGTCGAACCCCCGCAGGCCGAGCGGATTCACGCCGGTCTTCCGCTCAACGGGTTTCTCGAAAAAGGTTCGGCTCATGGTCGCGTGGGGGGAGGACCGGCGGTCCGGCCGGGCAGCGTAAATGTATCCGCGAAGCCGGCCAGGGTCTATACGCCGGATGGAGTAATCGCCTTGCCGTGCCACCCGGGGCGTGGCAAATTGTCCCGGTTCATCCCGAGCCTCGCTACTCGCGCCGGCTCGGCGCAGAGGACCCGCCCCACCTTCGGCCCCGCGTTCCCTCTCACCATCCGCTTCCTCCCCATGCCCCGCCGGCCCACCCTGCCCCCCGTGCTGCTCGACCACGTCCTCGCCATGCTCGAGGACGTCCCGGTCGGCTTGCTGCTCCTCGACGCTGAATGCCGGCCCCTCTGGTGCAACGAGGAGGCCGCGCGCGCCTGCGCCGTCTGGAACCACGGCGAGCGGCCGGCGGCGGCGCTGCGGGCGCGCAAGGCCTTCCGCGTGCCGGCGGCGCTTGCGGCGGCGTGCGCGGAGTTCCATGCCGACCCGGACACGCCGACCAAGGTGGTGAGCGACAATTCCCGCGGACTGCACGCCCGCATCAAGCTCCACGCCGCCCCGGGCGAGCCGGTGCCCGCCTTCCACATCCAGCTCGACTATCGCCGGCCCCGCGGCGACCGGCACCGGCCGCTCTCGCCGGGCGCGGTGGCGCTGCTCGCCCGGCTCTCCGAGCGCGAGCGCGAGGTCGCCATGCGGGTGCGCGAGGGCCTGCGCACCACCGAGATCGCGGCGGAGCTCCACCGCAGCCCCCTCACGATCAAGACCCAGCTGGCCGCCATCTTCAACAAGCTCGGCGTGCGCGGCCGCACGCGGGTGGCGGCGCTGCTGAATCGCTGACCTACTCCTTTTGGACTAATTGGGGGCTTTGCGGTAGATTCCGGGCCGGAGTTCGGGCATCTTGCCGGCCTCGAATCAGTGATGTCCACCCGCGTAGCCCACGAACCCACGAAGGCGCCGGATGGCAGCGACCCGCGCTGCATCCCCCACAAGCTGACCGCGCCGCTGCCGGTCGGCGCCGAGTGCCGCTACCCCGCGTACTCGGCCGACGAGCACGACGTGTGGCGGACGCTGTACGCCCGCATGGAGGCGCTCCTGCCCGGACGCGCCGCCGACGAGTTCCTCACCGGCCTCGCCGCCCTCCAGTTGGAGCGGGAGCGGATTCCGGCGCTCGCCGACGTCTCGCACAAGCTCCAGTCGGTCACCGGCTGGCAGATTGCCCGGACGCCCGGCCTGCTCGACGCCCACGATTTCTTCTCCTACCTCGCGCGGCGCGTCTTTCCGTGCACGGACTACGTGCGCGACCGGAGCGAGCTCGACTACACGCCGGCGCCCGACTGTTTTCACGACATCTTCGGGCACACGCCGATGATCATGCATCCCCGTTTCGCCGACTTCTACCAGAAGATCGGGCAGGCAGCGCTCGCGTGCCGGGACGCCGGCATCGAGGAGGGCCTCACCCGCATCTACTGGTTCACGGTCGAGTTCGGCCTCATCCGCAATCCCGGCGGCCACCGCATCTACGGCAACGGCATCATCTCCAGCTACGGCGAAACGCGGCACTCGCTCACCGACGCGGTGAAGAAGGAGCCGTACACGCCGGAACGCCTGGCCGCCCAGCCCTACGACATCTGGCATTTCCAGGACGTGCTGTTCGTCATCGATTCGTTCGACCAGCTTGAGCGGGAGTTCGTCCGCTGGGCGAAAAGCCACCACTTGCTCTGAGCAACACAAACCGATGGTGTCACTGGAAGACCGCCTGACCGGGCGGTCTTCCTTTTTGCGGACCCGGAGGACGGGTGGCGGTATTTGGCGGGAGCTTGTCGACAGCAGTCGGGAACCTGGTTTATATGCGAACGTCCGGACCTACTCGCCGGACCGACCCCGACCGATGAATGCCACCCCCTCGCCTGCGACGGCCCGCGCAACGGGTCGTTGGCCCTACCGCCTCATATTGCCGCTCCTGTTCGCCGCTCTGGGCGGCGCGGGGGCCGGCGCGGAAGCCCCGGCCGGACCCATCCGGTTGCTGCCCGCGAACTCCCGCTACTTCGAGTGGCAGGGCCGGCCGACCGTGTTGGTCGCCTCGGGCGAGCACTACGGATCCGTGGTGAATGCCGACTTCGATTTCATCAAGTACCTCGACACGATCCAGACCGCCGGACTGAACCACACCCGGCTGTTCCTCGGCGATTACGTCGAGGCGAGCGGGGCCTTCGGCATCGTGGACAATCCCCTCGCCCCGGCGTCGGGACGCTTTCTCGCGCCGTGGGCGCGCAGCACCGCGCCGGGCTATGCCCTCGGTGGCAATAAATTCGATCTGGACCGCTGGAACCCGGAATATTTTGCGCGCCTGCACCGATTTTTCGACGAAGCCGGCCGGCGCGGCATCGTGGTTGAGGCGGTCTTGTTTTTTGCCGGCCCCACGCTGGCGAACCATCCGCTGTTCACCCGCAACAACATCAATGGCACCACGGAAATCGAACCGCGCGCCTATCTCAGCCTCGACAACGGCAACGTGCTGGCGCGCCAGGAAGCTTACTGCCGCAAGCTCGTGCGCGAGTTGAACCAGTATGACAACCTGCTGCTCAACCTCTGCAACGAGCCCTGGTTCTACAACCAGGAGAAGCCCGGGTTTGCCTCCCAGCCCGCCGCCACCGCCAAGGCCTGGATCCAGCGCGCCTCGGACTGGGTGCGCACGGAGGAGGCCGGCCTGCCGAAAAGACACCTGGTGAGCGTCGACCTGATGAACCAAGGATCGCGCCTGGCGCCGGCGGAACTCGCGGGCGTGTTTCGCAACGTCGACGTTTTCAACGTCCATTACGATGCCAACGCCGACATCGTGCGCGAGAACCCGGGCCTGGACCGGGCGCTCGCGTTCAACGAAACCGGCTTCAACGGGACGGGGGACGAGCCCTACCGCACCCAAGGCTGGCGCTTTCTGCTCTCGGGCGGCGCCCTCTATGGCAATCTCGACCTGAGCTTCACGGTTGGCCGCGAAGACGGCACCGCGACCCCGCGTTTTTCGACAAGCAGCTATGACGCCGGCGGCAGCCCGGCCTTGCGACGGCAGTTGAAGGTCCTGCTGGATTTCCTGCAGGCGTTGCCGCTCGCGCGGATGCAACCGGACAACAGCGTGGTGGTCGGAGGGGCCGATTCGTGGTGCGCGCTGGCGAGCCCGGGCGAGGCCGTCGCGATCTGGTTTCCCGGCGACGGCCCGGTCGAGCCGCTGATCAACCTTCCCGCGGGTGAATGGACCTACGAATGGGTGGACATCCTGACCGGCGCGGTCACCACGCAGGCGGCGAGCCACCGCACCTGGGTCGCAAAAGTGCGCGGCGAACGCCGCGGGGGCGGCGTGGCGCTGAGGATAACCCGGTCGTCGCCAGACGCGACGCCCGGGCCGCGCGTCGCCCAGGAGGGAAGTGCCGGCCTCGCCGACCCGACATCCAAGGCGCCGGTCGACCCCGGGGTCGGGCTCGACCGCGCTCTGCACGCCATGCGGGAAGCGGCGGGGCAGCGGCACATTGGCGGGGTCGCCGTCGTCGCATACTTCAGGGGCCGGACCCCGGACGCCTGGATCTCGAGGATGAGCGTGGTGGGACGCTACAAGGATGCGCCGTCGGCCGGCCAGGCAGGCGCCAACCTCCTGGCAATCGCCTATGCCAAGGCCTCAGAGATGGCCGACACCCTCCAGGACAGCGGCAACGCCGGCCGGCCCACCATGACCGGTGAGGTCGGCTGGAAGGGCGGCGTCGTAAGCGTTTGGAATGGCGGCTTCTTGATCGCTGCTTTTAGCGGGGGAAAATCCGAGGACGATGTTGAGGTCTCTCGGGCCGGTATCGCCGCGGCCACGGCCGAACCCTGAACCGCGGCCGTGCACCAGGCCGCGCACCCGCGATGGAGACCCTGGCTCCCGCCGGCAGGTAATCACAGCGCCGGCAGGTTCTCGAGGAAGTTGATCGTGAAGAGCCCGGTCGCCCGGGCCGCAAGGGGATAAAACGGCACGCCCTCGTAGGGCGCGTCGCTGACGACCCGGAAGGCGATGTAGCGGACTCCGTACGCGTGCGCGAGTGCGGCCACATGACCTGATTCCATTTCCTCGACATCCATGCCGAAGACCCGATGCGACCACGCCACCCGATCGAGCTCGAGGTTGACCTCGTGGGCCGAGCCGATGATGCCGGCAAAGACACGCGCCATCGGATTGCGCGTGCGCAGTGCCACCGCGAGCGCGGCGGGGTCGCCGGCAAACCCGTCGGGAAACTCCACCAAGCGTCCCGTCGCCGGGTCCCGCAGCCGCTGCGCCACGGGTGTCCATGCCAGCGGTGCGCTGCCCTGCCCGGCTGCGCGCGGCGCGGACACAAAGTTTCCGTAATCGACGGCGCGCCGACCCACAATGATGTCGTGCAGCCCGAGAAAAGGCGCCTGCGCCCCGCTCGTGCCCTGGTTGACGATGAGTTTCGGGGAGAACTCCTCGATCCCGACAAGGGTCGCCGCCGTGCAGTTGATCAAACCCTGGCCGGTGAGGGACACCGCCACCCGGTGCGGCCCAATGGTGCCAACCCAAAAAGAGAACGGGCCGATCGCCAGCTTCAGCGGCTTCTGGAGCGCGGCGACGAGATCGTCCACCTCGGGTTGTTCCGCGCCCTGGACGAGCACGTCAACTGGTTCGGCCGCATTCAGGGCCGCGGACAAAAGCAGGCAACCCGCCAGCAAGCCTAGGGCCACTCGCAGCCGGAACCACCGGCCTGACTTTGGGGGAGCGAGCATGGTGAATCCGCTCATTTCCATGCCTCCAGGAAGGGCAGGACCAGCGCCGCCGCATCGCCCTCGGCCCCGTCGATCACGCGCCAGCCCACGACGGGCACGCCAAGCAACTGGGCGCAGCCGGCGATGTGAGCCGACTCGCCATCCTCGCAACTCGTCCCCCACTGCGCGCGCAGTCGGGCGATCCGATCGGCCTCGCGATTGACCTGGTTGGCCGAGCCGAGGACGCCGACCACCACGCGGCCCGACGTGGCCCGAAGCGAACGCGCGACCGCCAACGCCCCGGCATCAGCGGGAAAAGTCACGGCCGGCACCTCCTTTTCGCCGGGGGTCATGAGCAGGTGCGGGAGCGTCGTCCAGGCGAGCGCATCGCTGCCGCCGCCCTCGGGGCGGAACGGTGACTCCATCCCGTCAAAAGCCACGAACTTCTCGCTGACGACCACGTCGCCGGCCCGCAGCGATGGATCGTGTGCGCGGGCGGATCCAAACGTGACAATCAGCCGGGGGCCGTAGCGGCGGATGGCCAGGGTGGTGGCGGCGACGGCGTTGAGCGGGTCTCCCTCGGTCCGGGTGAGCACGACCTTTCGGCCCGCCAGCGTGCCGAGCCAGAAGGTCCAGGCCGCCTGTTTTTCGACGTGCGCCCCGGTCAGACGCTCAAGCAAGGGCTTGAGCTCGGCATCGGTGGCACCGGCGAGGAGCACGTCCGCCCTTTCGGCGCGCACCGCCGTCACCAGCAAGACCAGCACCAAAGCGAAACGGGCCATTCTCATTTGCCGGCGGAACCAGGGGGATGGTCCTCGAATTCCTTCCACCCCTCGACGAGGGCGTGGGCCACCCGGCTGCCCACCACATAGGCGGCCTCCAGCGAAGGCAGGTAGGCGGAATAAACCCCCAGCTTCTCGCCGGACATGCTTTCCGCGGCGGTGGCGCCCGGCCATTGGCTGTCGTAATTGCTGGCGGTCCGCAGCACCAGGGCACGCCGCACGTCGACCCGGCCGGCCCGGGTGAGGTTGGTGAGTGACCGGAGGGTGCCGGTGTCCTCCATCGCCGTCATCACGTAGTTCCCCTGGCCGTCGGTGAAATAACGCACCCAGTCGTTGGCCCATTGGTTGAGCAGTTTGCCGTGCCAGAACGTGGAGGAGGCCATGGCGTCGCCCTTGAGCACAAACGGCGGCCGCCGGGCGTTCGGAGTGTCGGTGTAGGCGGCGCGCCGCGCGGCCATCTGCTCGTTGTCCGCGAGCGCGATTCCCTTCGTCAAATCGAAGGCCCAGTTCACGAGTCCCGGGTCGAGGTGGTAGACCTGTCCCGGGGCGTCCTGGGCGGCCACGTGGGGCTGTTCATAGGGTTCGTTCCGGCGGAGCGGAACAAAGCCGGTCGGCCAGCCCGCGGGAATTTCCCGGGCATCGATCTCGTGCGCGAGGTCGCCCTCGACCACGTATTCCGCCCAGGCGGCCGAGCCGAGCGACGCATCGGCCGGATCGACCCCGGCGATGCCGGCGACGAGCCAGTAGCTGTGGCGCAGATCGAAGCGCGGATCGCAGCCCAGCGCCATGATGCTGGCCGCCGCGTTGCTGTTGCCGGTTCCGGTGACGAGGCCGATGATCGAGCCGTCGCGGTTCGCCCGGACATCATGCGCCGCCGCGGGCAGTGGGATCACCCGGTCGAGTTTCTCGCGCTCCACCCAGTATTGGAATTCCCCCGGCACATCTCCGGTGTCGGCGCCAACTTCGAACATGGCGACAATCACAACTTTAGGACAAATGAGGCCCGCGCTCGCCGGTGCCGTCGCGGCAGTCGCGACGGCGCAGGCGCCAGAAAAAATGCAAGACCATGCGAGCCGGCCCATGGAGGAAGGTGGCCGGGGAGGAGCATGGTTCATGCACCGACCGCAAGGATTTTCGCGAGCCCCGAAAAAATTTTTGGGTGTTTTCTCGCAAAACCGTGGACCTCGGTGGCATAAGCCGTGCTTGGAAGTTCGTGCCTTAACCAACCACACCTAGACATGGAAATGACCCGATCCCGCACGCTGCTGGCCGTGCTGCTTAGCGCCAGCTTGTCCGGCCACCTCGCCGCCCAATCCACTGAATCGCCTCCGGCCAAACTTACCGAGCCAAAAACCTCGGAAGAGGTCGTGAAGCTCGAGAACTACGAAGTCGACGCCGTTCCGATCGAGAAGCAGATCCTGCCCACCTCGCGACCGTTCAACTCGGTGTTCGGCACCGACGACAACATCGTCGATGTGCCGCGCAACGTCACCATCATCTCGCGCCAGCAGCTGAGCGACATCAACATCTCGAGCGTGCTGGACTTCACCAAGCTGACCTCCAGCTCGTACACGACGACGAATTTCGGCGCCCCGTCCAATCCGTCCATCCGCGGCCAGACGGCGGACCTGTTCATCAACGGCGTGCGCGGACGCACCACTTCGAACGGCAACGGCCTGCCGCTCGACTTCAACTCGGTCGAGTCGGTCAACATCGTCAAGGGCCCGGCCACGGCGGTGCAGGGCACCTCGATGTACGTCGGCGGCTTCGTGGACCTGGTGACCAAGCGCCCCTATTTTGACGGCTTCAAGGGCAACGTTAGCGCGACGGTCGGCTCCTACGGACAAAAGGAATGGACCGTCGACGTCGGCGGCCCGCTCTCGAAGGAGCTCGCCTACCGCTTCAGCTACTCCGGCACGGACAGCGGCGGCTACTGGCACGACTATTACAACAAAAACAACTCGTTCTATGGCGCGCTGACCTTCCGGCCAACCGACAAATACGAGCTGTTCCTCAATGCTTCCGCCAGCTGGTACCGATATACGGAAAACTGGGGCATGAACCGCCCGACCCAGGACCTGATCGACAACGGCAACTACATCACTGGCATCAACGACAACAACGCGCCCGGAGCGCCGTCCGATCCGCAGAACTCGGTCAACGTGAACGGAGGCCCCAACAGCCTGGCCCTCGGACCGACCGTGCAGATCGATCGTCACAATCGCCTGTTGAAGCCCGGCGACCACTCCACCGGTCGCGAGTTCAATGCCCAGGCCATCCAGACCTTTTTGGCCGGCGACGGCTTCAAGGTCGTGAACAATTCCTTCTTCAGCTACACGGCCCGCAACACGCTGAGCTCATATTACTACTCGGAAATCATCGATCCCTCGTGGTTCTTGGAGAACCGCACGGAATTCATCGTCACCAAGCCTTTTGTCTCCTTCAACGCGGGCCTGGACTTGAAGTACCAACGCACCAAGGCGTACGACGACTATTTCTTCGAACCGGCCAACGTGTGGGACCTCACCAAGGATCTCAATTACGTCAATGTCTACAATGCGACCGCGTTTTATGGCCGCTTCGTTGGCCAACCGGTCCCCGGCTGGCCCAACCGCTACGCAACGCAGGGCACGATCAATGGCGACACCAACGACAGCCATGGCACGACAGTCGGTCCGTTCTTCCAGGCCACCTGGAAACTGAGCGAGAAGTTCAACTTCGTGACCGGCGTCCGCTACGATCATCTCAGCGCCGACGTCAAGGATCCGGTCGGTCCCTTCTACTCGCATGCCAGCATCAGCGTCTGGGATCCGAACTACAACACCAGCCTGATCTTCAAGATGACCCCGACCGCCAGCGCCTATGTGACCTACAACTACAGCAAGAACATCTCCGGAGCGGTCGGCAATGGCGGTGGCATCACGGGTTGGAACTCCGCCGGCGACGCCCTGGACAAGGGCAATTTCATGCAGCCGGCCGAGCTGTTTGAAGTCGGCACGAAATTCAACCTGAACAGCAACAAGGTGTTTCTGAACTTCGCTTACTTCGACCAGACCCGCACGTCCAAGCCGGCCAGCAGCACCGCCCTCCAGAAGTTCAAGGCGAACGGCTTCGAGACCGAGTTGAACTACCAGCCGAACAAGCACCTCTATGGCACCGTGTCGTTCTCGTATATCCACGCCACCACTTCCAACACCGCCGGGGCATCCTTTATCGACTATCCGTTCAGTGGGCCGAGCGAACTGGTGGGAAATGAGGCCCAGTTGCCTTCGGGCGTCACCCAATGGCGCACGTCGGGACTGCCCGAATTCTCCACCAACGCGCTGGTTTCATACTCGATGGACAACGGCTGGGGCTTTTCCACGAACGCCCTGGTCACCGGTCCGATCAACAACAACAACGCCGGGACCCTCGTCATCCCGACCCAGTTTGAAATCGATGCGAGCGTCTGGTATCACTTCGGCAAGCAGTGGGAATACCGCGTGAGCGTCGGCAACGTGACTAACGAAAAGAATTGGGCGCCGCCGAATCCGGTCTATGGCAACGGATCGATCCTCGCGCTCGCCGGCACCACCGTTTCGTTTAACGTGAAGTACAACTTCTGATCCGGTCGAATTTTCTCCTGCCATCCAAAAGCCGTCCGCCTCGCGCGGGCGGCTTTTTTCTTGGCGAAGCCCCAACGCCCGCCTGGTCCCGCGCAGAGGTCGTGTCCGGGGAGGCGGAGCGCCCGCACCCCGCGGGGGTCTCACCGGTGGAGCGCGGCCTCCGGACGCGCTTTTCGATTCGCGCAACGGGGTCTGCGGCGCCACCGGCCTGGCGGGACCGCCTCCAATCTCGTGGGTCTTTCCGGGTTGTTCGCGCGTTTTGCGGGCGCCCCGCACCGGTCTCCAACACCGACCGGGGGAACGTTGACAAGCCCGTGGCGCGACACTTGCTTTTGCCCCGGCGTGGAAACTACCCCTGCTTACAAGCCGCCGCCTGGTGTCCTGGTCTACGGCCTCGAGGATCGTCTCCCGCCCGGCACCGCCATCCTCGTCGGCGGGCAGCACGTCGCGGCAATGATTGTCGGCACCATCACTCCGCCGCTGATCCTCGCCGGGACCCTGAACCTCAAGCCCGAGCAGACCGCTTACCTGATCAGCATGGCCCTGTTGTCGTCGGCGCTCGGCACGTTTCTGCAATGTCGCCGCCGCGGCCCGCTGGGGTCGGGTCTGCTCAGCGTCACGGGGACCAGCTTCGCGTTCATCGCCGTGCTGGCCCAGGCCGGGCAGGCGGGTGGGCTGGCGTTGATGCTCGGCTTGTCCTGCCTCACCGCGCCGCTCCAAATCCTGCTGTCGCCGTTCATCTCCCGGCTGCGTCACGTCTTCACGCCGCTCGTTTCCGGCGTGGTCGTGCTCTTGATCGGGCTTTCGCTGATTCCCGCCGCCTACTTCGGCATCACCACCCCGCTGCATGCCGGATCGCCCCCGTGGCACGGACTGGTGGTTGGCGCCGTGGTGGTGGCCATCGTCGTCGCTGCGCAGGCCACCGGCCGGCCCTGGGCCCGCGTGGCCGGAATGGCCTTCGGGGTCGTCGCCGGGCTGGTGATCTGCGCGGTCCTGGGCGCGCTGCCGCCGGTGCCCCCGGGCGACGGCCGGTGGATCACGCAACCCCGGCTCCTGCCGCACGGCTTCGCGTTCAGCTGGGCGCTGGCGCCGTCGTTCGCCTTCATCTACCTCATCTCGCTGCTGGAGGCGATCGGCGACATGACGGCCACTTCCCAGCTCTCCGGACTGCCGGCGGCCGGCCCCGATCACTGGCGGCGTCTTTCGGCCGGGGTGCTCGCCGACGGACTGACGAGCACGCTGTCGGCGTTGTTCGGCGGATTTCCGAGCGCCACGTACGCCCAGAACAACGGCGTCATCCAGATCACCGGCGTCGCCGCGCGCCGCGTGGGCTACGTGATGGCGGCCATCCTGCTCCTGCTCGGGATCTTTCCTCCGGTCGCGCGGCTGATCTCCGTGCTGCCGCCCCAGGTGATTGGTGCTCTGGCGGTGCTCCTTTTCGGTCTGGTGGCCGTGTCGGGCCTCCGGCTGATCATGGCCTCCGGTTTGGGCCAGCGCGAGGCGGTGATCGTGGCCCTGTCCCTCGGCGTGGGAATCGGCCTGCCCACCCAGCCCGGCCTGCTGGTCGGTCTGCCCGACGTCGTGAAGACCTTCCTCGAGTCGAGCATCCCCGCGGGCGGCCTGACGGCCCTGCTGTTGAGCGCGCTGTGGCGCGGACCGCACGTCGACCTCGCGCCCGCCGCCCCGGCGTCGAAGTAGTCCATTAAACTACCCAGGCGGGGGCACGCCGTCGAGGGATCGATGGCCCAGTGGCGACGAGCCAAACCGGGCTCCTGGTCTCGCCGATTTCCCGGCCCTTCCAACGCCGGGCGACATCGCGGGCGGCAACCTTGTCCGGCCCTTTCAACGCGCCGCGCCCAACTTTCAACTGCCTTGTTCCGTCCAAGAGCGGCCGTCGGTCCCGCCGGCACCCGCGGCGCGGCTTGGCGGGCACTCGCCGCCAGCCCCGGAACTTGTCACTTGTTACGTGACAACTCGCGGAGCTCCGGCCGCCGAGCGAACCTGCCATCCAATCGATGCCAATTCGCCGTGGCTCCGCCGGGCGCCGCGTTCACCCGCGGAACGGCCAGATCTTGAAGAATTCGAGGAAGAACACGGCGGCCACGACATAGCCGACCGGCGTGAATGACCGCGGCTTGCCCATCGCCAGCGCGAGGAAAGCCGCGAGGATGAGGCCCAGCCCGATGCCTTGGGCGATGCTGAACGTGAGGGGAATGGCAAAAATCGTCAGCACGGCCGGCGCCGCGGTCGCGAATTCCTCCATGGGGATCTCCACCACCGACTGCATCATGAACACCCCGACGATCACGAGGGCCGGCGCGGTTGCCGCGGCCGGCACGATCAGGATCAGCGGGGTGAGGAACAGCGCCAGCACCATCAGGGTGGCGGTGGTCAGCGAAGTCAGCCCGGTCCGCCCGCCGGCGGCCACGCCCGAGGCGGACTCGATGTAGCTCACCACGGTCGAGGTGCCGAACAGCGCGCTGAGGATCGTCGCGATCGAGTCGGCCAGCAGGGCGCGGCCGGCCCGGGGCAGCGTGCCGTCGGCCTGCAGGAGCCCGGCCCGCTTGGTGACGCCGATGAGGGTGCCGATGTTGTCGAACATGTCGACCAGCAGGAGGGTGAGAATGAGCGGCAGGGCGGTGAAGAACGCCGGCGAGCTCGTGAGAAAATGAAAGCTGAGCTTGAGAAAGACCGGGCCCGGGGAGGCCGGGAGGGACAGGAATGCCGCCGGGTGGGCCGTGACCGTCCCGCCCTTCCCGTCGGGCATGAACAGCCCGGCCAGGGTGATCAGCGCCATCCCGACGACGATGGCGGCCGGGGTGCGCCGGGCGACCAGGATGGCCGTGAGGGCGATGCCGGCCAGGCAGAGCAGCACCGGGCCCGACGTGAAGTCTCCCGGGCCCACGTAGGTCGCCGGATTGGCCACGATCACGCCGCCATTTTTCAGCCCGATAAACGCAATGAACATGCCGATGCCGCACGTCACGGCGATCTTCAGCGGGGTCGGAATGGCCGCGATGATCTTTTCCCGGACACCGGTGACGGACAGGACGAGAAAAATCACGCCATTGACGAAGACCATGCCGAGCGCCTCGGGCCACGGCACGCCCTTGCCCATGCAAATGCTGAAGGTGAAGAACGCGTTGATGCCCATGCCGGGCGCCAGGGCGATGGGGTAGTTCGTGAGAAAAGCCATCAACGCGGTGGCGATCGCCGCCGTGAGGGCGGTCACGGTGACGAGGGCGCCGTGGGCCGCGAGGTAGGCCGGGGCCGACGCGTTCGACCCGATCGCCGGATCGAGGGCCAGCGCGTTGATCAGGATGTTGGGGTTGACGACCAGGATGTAGGCCATCGCCGCGAAGGTTGTGAGGCCGGCCTGCAACTCGCGGGCGACTGTCGTCTGGTGGCGTTCGAGCTGAAAGAAGCGTGGGAGCATCGGGGTTGGGGCGGGTTGGGTTGCGGGAACAGCAGCCGGCGACATCCTCACGGTGACCGCCGGCCGGGGCGCGGCGATCGCGCTGGGAGGTTTTCCCGGCGCGGGCGGCCGCCCGGGGCAAGCAAGGCTATGAGTTGGGAGGCGATCGGTGCAATCAGCGAGTTTTACGCCAAATTCGCGGAGAGTTTGGGCCGGCGCCGGTTGGCGGGCAGAATCGCCGTACGGTGCGGATTGACGTGCGGAGCGAGTGACCTTGAATAAGCGGGGCCCCGGACGCCCCACCCGCCTTCATGCCCCCGCCCCGCCCCCGCTCCCAGGCCTTTTCCCTTGTCGAGGTGATGATGGGGGCGGCGATCCTGGTCGTCGGCTTCATCGGCCTGATCCAGGCGGTGACCTTGAGCGCAGCGATGCTCGATGCCGCCCGCAAGCAGCAGATTGCAGCGCAGATCATCGACGGCGAAATCGAGGCCCTGCGGTCCGGCACCTGGAGCAACCTCGCGAGCATGGCCGACGGCACCACCTACAGCATGAGCGTCGACTGGGCTGGCAACCCGAGCGGCAGCACCTCCCGGTTCGAACTGGACAACAACGCTCCCCTGCTGGCCGTGGCCAAGGGCTTCGGATGTACTTTGACCGCCACCTACATGCGCCCGGCGGCCGCCACCTCCGCCACGGTCACCTTTCTCAAGGTCACGTGCACGGTGACCTGGACCGGGAGCACCGGACGCAGCTACACCCGCAGCACCGACGCCTATTTCGGGAAATACGGCCTCAACCTCTCGTACCAGAAATCCTGATGAACCGTCATCACCCGAGTCGCGGCTACACCCTGGTCGAGCTGATGATCGGCATGACCCTCGCGTCGGTGCTGATGCTGGCCGTCCTCGGCACCTACCTCTTCCTCGGCCGCGGCTCGACCCGGCTCTCCTACCAGCACGCGCTCGAGATCGAGGCCCGGACCATCCTGGAGAAACTCGCGGTCGACGTCCGCAAAACCAAATACATCACCAACGCCTCCGCCACCGGCCTGAGCCTGCTGTTGGTGGACGGCAGCACCGTGACGTACAGCTATGCTTCGAACGACCTGACGCGCGACCCGGGATCGGGCGCGGTCTCGCTCACCAACGACATCAAGGGCGAGAAAGTGCTGGTTCCCGTCACGCTGACGTCCTGCAATTTCAACTATTTCACCACCACGGACGGCAATCCGACCTACCAGGCCACGGCGACGCTGGTACCACTGAGCATCAAGCAGGTGAGTGTTGATTTCACGCTCCGGGCCGGCAGCCCCGGCATCCAGGACAAGGTCGGCACGCTGACCAGTTTCTCGATCGCCTCGGGTTGGCTGCTCTTCCGCAACAAACAACTGCCCGATGGCACCTAGCCCATGCGCGTTTTCGGAAAGACCTCCCGGGGATCGCTGACGCTCGTGGCGCTGTGCTTCACCGCGGTCATCGGCATAGCGCTGGCCAGCTACCTTGCGCTGAGCTACCAATCCTACCAGCACAGCGAACGGACCCTGCAACTCAACCGGGCCCGCCACCTCGCGGAGACCGGACTGGAGGAGGCCCTCTGGTCGCTCAACAATGGGGCGTGGACCAACGCGACTTGGACCGTCTCCGGCGTCAACACCAGCTGCACCCTCACCGGCTACGACATGGGCGAGGGCGCGACCGGGTCGATCGCAATAACGATCAACAACTACAATTCAAGCAGCACCCCGTCCATCAAGTCGGTTGGAACCGTAACGCTGGCGGCCGGCGGGCAGCTGACCAAGACCCTGAACGCCACCACCAAGCCGGCCCCGCTCTACCCGAACGCCATCGCCAGCACCAACGCGAACAACGGAGGCCTCTCTTTCAACAGCGGCGGCACCGTCGACAGCTGGAACTCCAACCCGTCGGGTGACGGCGTGACCTTCGTCGCCTACGCCACTCCGGGCAGCTACAACACCGCGGTCAACTGTGCCGCGGTGGTGGCGGCGCCAAACATCGCGTTGGGAAGCGCGACTGTCTATGGCTACGCCACCACCTTCGGGAATTCGGTCGGCACGACGGGAAGCACGAAGATCAAGGGCCCGACCACCCCCGGCGGCACCAACATCGACACCGCCCGGGTCGGCAAGAGCGCCTTCGTGCCGGTCTATCCCGTGGCGGTTCCGGCCAGCTATTCCGTCACCGGCACCCTGGACGGTTCGAGTCAGACGATCGGGACGCCGAACGGCCCGACCGAGTATTGGTCCTCCCCGGGCGATCTCACCCTGAACGCGACCACCATTACGGTCCAAGGGCCCGCTGTCATCATTGTTCATGGCAGCCTGACCATCTATAGCGGGGCGAGAATTGTGGTCAACGCCACGGGCCAGAGCCGGCTCGAGTTGTTTGTCAGCAGTGACGTTTCGATTGGCATCACCCCGCACGGCTCGACGACCTGGCTCGACAACCTGACGAACCAGCCGCGGAACTTCGCCCTCTACAGCACGAGCGTTTCCTCGTTTCGAGCCTTCAACTACTACACCAGCCGTGATTTCTGCGGCGTGATCTATTCGGCCGCGCCGGCCCCCATCACAGTCGACACCGCCACCACCAACTCGTTTTGCGGCGCCCTTCTCTGCAATGACGACGTGGTGTTTGTCAGCGGCACGGCCCCGAATTTTCACTACGACACCTACCTGCAAAACCTCCCGAAAGGGTGGTTCAAGGGGGTCACCACGCCCTTCCTCATCGTCCGGATCGATGAAACCTGAGGGCGGGGCCAAAGGCGGACGGGCGGGCGAGAACCCGGCCGAATACCGCCCTATATATCGTGCTTACACGGAATTGACGCG
>Ga0265327_10000930_pt1 | contig 42884 bp, 41 predicted proteins | sample 41621metaG_FD_202089 | JGI IMG/M metagenome (GOLD analysis project Ga0265327, IMG submission 202089) | Rhizosphere microbial communities from Carex aquatilis grown in University of Washington, Seatle, WA, United States - 4-16-21 metaG | ecosystem: Host-associated > Plants > Roots > Rhizosphere... | reverse complement strand
AAAAGCATTACAAAAATTGCTTGAAAACAAGAATATAAAACATGAACCTAAAATTAGTAATGAGAAGATTATTAATATGAAGCCTCGTGGAGTCAAAATTAAAATTGATGATTCGGTTGATAGTGAATTTGAGTCGTTTTAAGATTAATAAGAAAATGTATGATAAAAACAATATTTTTTTTATCGGTTAAATCTCTTTAATTTTGTAGTTTGATAAAAATATCAAACACCAAAAATACTGGAAATGGAAGAAGCAGAAAAATTGATTCTAAAAACATTGTCTGAAAAATCGGACATCAAATTTAAAATTTATGATGCCACCAAAGATGTTTTAAATCAGATTAAAAAAGATTTAGCCAAACTCAGCAAAGATTACAACAAACAGCTTAAAAACGTCGATCCGCGCGTGTTGCTCGAATACCGCGAAAAAAGCGAATTTGAATGTGAATTGAAAGTTGCCGGCGATTTGGTTATTTTTACGATGCACACCAATGTTTTTGAATTTGACCACAGCCATTCCATCTGGAATTCTTCTTATGTTGCCGACAATGAAATAAATTCATATTGCGGAATGATTAATATATACAACTTTCTTTCCGATTCTTTCAAATACGAGCGCAACGACGATTTGGGTTATCTTATCGGACGCATATTTATTAACAAAGAAAAACACTTTTTTGTCGAGGGCAAACGTCAACTTGGTTTTCTTTACGCTGACTTTGCCAATGCGATTATTAATAAGGAATCCATTCGACGAATTATCAACTCAGCCATTTTATATACACTCGATTTCGATTTGCTTGTTCCAAACTACGACGATGCGAAAATAGCTACCGTTTCGCAAATGCTGCTCAATACGGCGTCGAACATAAAAACCGGTAAGCGGCTTGGGTTTAAATTTTATGCCGACGAAGTTCCGCAAGACCCTAAAGCATTTGACGAATAAATTTAGTTAAATAAAAAATTGAATTTAACAAAGTGCCAATCTTTCTATTAACCGATGAACTTGTTTTTCCACATCCAAGTCTGTCTGACATAACCGGATTGTTGGCTGTTGGCGGAGATTTGTCGGTTGACAGACTTTTGCTGGCATATTCAAATGGAATTTTTCCCTGGCCCTTTGAAGACGAACCAATTTATTGGTTTTCTCCAGATCCACGCGCAATTGTTTATCCATCGCAGGTGAAAATTTCAAAAAGTTTGCAAACAACCATCAATAAACAAAAATTTACTGTTAAATTTGACACTTGTTTTAGCGACGTCATAAATAAATGTGCAACTATAAAACGCGACGAAGCAAACGGAACTTGGATTCGCGAAGACATGCTGCATGCTTACAATAATTTACACAAAGCAGGTTTTGCTCATTCAGTTGAAATATTTTTTAACAACGAATTAGTTGGCGGTTTGTACGGAGTTTCGTTGGGCGGAATTTTTTTTGGCGAATCAATGTTTCATACTAAAACCGATGCTTCGAAAGTTGCGTTTGTTGCACTTTGCAAACGATTAACAGATTGGAATTTTGATTTGATTGACGCCCAAATAACAACATCGCATTTAAAAACATTAGGTGCAATTGAAATTGACAGACAGCAATTTTTAGAAATTATAGTAAGGTCGCTGCAAAAAGAAACGCGCAAAGGTTTATGGACAGAAAAATAAATTATAAAATGACAGTATCACAAAGAATCGAAGCATTCAGCAAATTAGGTTTATTTATTAATCAGTTTTCGCATCACGAAAATATTGTTTACAAAAATATTGGCAACATAAACGAACAATTTTACGAACGATTTGCTGAATTAATTTCGAGCGAATCATTGGGAAACAATTGGTTTATCGAAAAATTTATCCGTAAAGCTTTAAGCGTTTTGGCAACAAATCTCGAAAAAAACACATTATTAAATTGGACAAATAAATATCCGGAAATTCAAATTGAAAAACGATCAAAGAATATTGGCGTTGTAATGGCTGGAAATATTCCTCTGGTTGGATTTCACGATTTTGTGTGCGTTCTATTAAGTGGAAATGTTTTTGTTGGTAAATTGTCATCAAAAGACGATAAATTATTTAGAATAGTTTGCGAAATATTAATTTTTATTGATAACGACTTCATTCAACTTATTTATTTAGAAAATGAACCACTGACAAACAAGCACAAACTGGACGCAATTATAGCCACCGGCAGCGATAATACTGCAAGATATTTCGAATATTATTTTGGAAAATATCCCAATATAATCCGCCGTAACCGCAATTCCGTCGCGTTGATTTCCGGCACAGAAACATCCGAAGAAATAAAAAACCTTGCCGACGACATTTTTATGTATTTTGGTTTGGGTTGCCGCAACGTTTCGAAAATTTATTTGCCAACCGATTTTGATATAACAAAATTATTTCCACATTTCGAAAGTTATGAATTTGTTGCGCAGCATCATTCATACAATAATAATTACGACTACCAGAAAGCAATAATGTTGGTAAATAAAATCCAATTCTTCGATACCGGTTTTTCTTTATTCACACAAAACCCACAACTGGCGTCGCCGATAAGCGTGGTGTATTACGAGTTTTATGAACATCGCCAAGATTTGATCTCGAAATTACAAAATGATATTGAAAAAATTCAATGTATTGTTGCAAACCAATCTTTTATCGATTTACCATTCAAAACTTTGAATTTTGGAACAGCACAAAATCCGTCGTTCGAAGAATACGCCGATAATGTTGACGTAATGCAATTCTTAAATTCGTTATAGTTTGGCAGTTCGAAAAAAAATAAAAAAAATTGGTGCGATTCGTCACTTTGTATTTTGACATTTAGGTTTAATGATTAATTTAGCCGCAAAATTAAAAGCTACGAAATAATTTAAAACATATTGATTATGATATATAAATTTCGAATAACGTCGGACGAAGATCCCAAATTTGTTCGTGTAATTGAAATTGACTCGAATCAGAAATTTATTGATTTACACAACGCTATCATAGATTCGGTAAAATATGACAGTTCGCTCATTTCATCTTTCTTTTTGACGGACGACCGCATAACAAAAAAAGTCGAAATAACTGTAATTGACTTGTCTGTTGACGATTCTAAAAAAATTGTGATGATGGACAAAGCAAAAATAAACGACTACGTCTCAAAGCAAGATCAGGAATTTGAATATATGTTCGACTTTTTTTCCGAACGTTATTTCGATGTGAAGCTAATCGAAATGATTAAAGAAGGAAAAGCAAAAAAATATCCGCTCTGTTCACTTTCGCAAGGCGCTGCTCCACCGCAGGTTGTTATCGAAGAAGATAAAGTTCATTTTTCGAAAGACGAATATGAAAAGCATCTCGAAGCACAAGAGATTGCTGGCGAAGACGATGAAGAAGATGAACCAGAAACCAAATCGAAAAGCGATTACGACGACGACGAAGACATTCGTTACAAAACCGGTTTTGCCGACGAAGACGAAGATTATGGCAGCAGCGGATTCGGTGGCGGACGAGATGATTACGACGAATACCACTAATTTTATCAAACTTTGACAAAGTTTAAACCTTTGTCAAAGTTTAATATTTATGAAAACACTTATTGTAATTGCAGGTCCCACCGGCGTCGGAAAAACCGATATCAGCATTGACATTGCAAAACATTTTAACACCCAAATTATTTCAGCCGATTCGCGTCAGATTTACGAAGGATTAATTGTTGCAACGGCGCAACCGTCGGCGCAACAATTAACAGAAGTTAAACACTACATGATTGGCTGCAAACTTGTTTACGAGCCTTACAATGCCGGAAAATTCGAAATAGAAGTTATTGATATTTTAAATACAATTTTTCAAAACAATCAAGTTGCTCTGATGGTTGGCGGTTCTGGATTATATATCGACGCCGTTTGTAATGGAATTGATGACTTGCCAAAAACCGATTTTGATTTACGAAACCAACTGATTCAGCAATTCGAAAACGAAGGAATCGAAAGCATTCGCACAATGCTTAAAAAACTCGATCCGGAATATTACAATCAAGTGGATTTACGAAATTCGAAACGCATTTTAAAAGCGCTTGAAGTTTCATTATTGACCGGTAAACCATATTCATCGTTCCGTACGCAAACTCATAAAAAACGAGATTTTATGATAATAAAAATTGGCTTCGACCGCAACCGCGAAGAACTTTATGAACGTATAAACAAACGCGTCGAAATAATGGTTGACGATGGTTTGGTTGACGAAGCCCGAAAATTTTGGAATGACGAAAGCGCGCGAAAACTAAATGCGTTGAATACGGTTGGTTACAAAGAATTATTCGCACATTTTTCAGGACAGTTGAGTTTATTAGAAGCTATTGAACGTATACAGGCAAATTCACGCAAATATGCACGCAAACAATTAACATGGTTTCATCGCGACAAATCTATTGCATGGTTTCATCCAAACGAAAAAGATTCTGTGATTAAATATTTAAATGAGAAAATAGCGTCAAACTAAAATTATGGAAAAACGAATTTTTGTTGCAATCAAAATAAATCCAGACAAAGGTTTTATAAATATTTATGATGATTTTAAAAATCAACTTTCCAGCGATCGCATCAAATGGGTTGAAATGGAAAATATTCATATCACGTTAAAATTTTTTGGCGAAACGAATGTCAATTTAATTCCAAAAATTTCTGAAATTTGCAAAAATGCGTCAAATAAAATAAACCCATTTTCGATGCACTTAAAAGGAATTGGCACTTTTGGAAATGCTAATAATCCTAAAGTCATTTGGTTGGGAATTTCGCCAGTAGAAAATTTAATGCCATTACATCGTCAGCTGCACGCAGGTTTTGAAAATATTGGATTCGAAAAGGATGCGCTATTTAAACCACATCTGACTTTAGGGCGAATTAAAACGTTACAAAATATTAATTCATTTGAAAACCTTAAGCAAAAATACCAAGAAACCGTTATTCAGCAATTTAAAGTTACGGAATTCCATTTATACGAAAGTATTCTGCGTCCTGTTGGACCAATTTATAAATCGTTGGAAGTTTATAATTTTAAAAAATAAATTACAAATATGAAGATGAAATAAATAAAGGAATAAAAATTGTATTAAATTTGTAAAATGCTTTTCGCGATGTTATAAATTTAAAATCATTAACGAAATGAAAAGACTATTGTTTTCAACAACGTTTATTTTAATGCTGTGTTTTACAATCATGTCCGATATTTGTAATGCCCAAAACAATTTTGTAGGCGCCGAAAGATGCTCATTTTGCCATAATGGAAAAGAATTAGGCAGCCAATATCAGAAATGGCAAGCTACAAAACATTCGCAATCGTATAAAGCAGCCGGTGTTGCCGGAAAACCTGAATGTGAACGATGCCATGCTCCTGTTGCTGCGTTTAAATTTGAAGGCGTTACTTGCGAAACATGTCATAATGCAGGTGGAAATTATAAAAGTGTAATGAAAGACAGAGGAAAAGCCAAACAAGCTGGTTTAATATTGCCAAACGAAAAGGTTTGTCTTGCCTGCCATGATATTACAAAAGTGCCTGTCGGACATAAACCTTTCAAATTCGATTTTGTAAATTATTTTAAATCAGTTGAACATAAAATGCCATCTAATTGATAATTCTTAGCTTTCTATTTTCGTTCCGTAAATTTTTTTGCGACGGTAATTCAATAATATTCCAATCGCAACAATGAGCAATGCAGGAATTAGTGTATTAATTATTTGCCACATTTCTCTGTCGTTTTCTATTTTCGACTTGTCGAGTAGGCGAAGTTTTAATTCGCGTAAACGCAAACCCATCAGACCGTCGTCGTCGCAAAGATAATTAACAGCGTTGAGAATAAATTCTTTGTTCCCTGCATAAATTAGTTCTTCATATTTGCTTTCTAATCCAAGCGGCAATACACGCCCTTTTTCGGAAACGTCGTTGCGGATAATATCGCCGTCAGCAACTACAATCATTTTGGTTTGTTTACTTTCTGATTTGAATTTTTTACTATCGAAATATGGTGAAATTTTATGCAACGGTCTGTTTTTGAAAACCGATTCGAACTTGCCTTCGTATAAAACCGAGACTGCTTGCGGCGAATTAACAAATTGTTTTTCGTCGGGTAGTTTAACTATATCTTCAATATCGATGCGCATTGGAATTGCTTCGACTTTACAATATTTTGATGTTCGGAGCAAGACAGTTTTTTTTATATCAGGATTATCGCCAACGGTGTCCATTGAACTTACAAACTCAGTTTTCAAAAAATCTAAATATTTTGTAATCGAATGATTATTTTGTGTTACGATTAATGGAAAAAAGATGCACGGAAATCGTTTGTTTGTTTCTTGTCCTTCTTGATTTTCGGTTTTCAATACTATTCCAGAGCATTGCATATCAAGAACAAGATTGGAATTGATACGCGCTCCATATTTAAAAAGTTGGTCTTCGAGATTGTACGTTTTTCCCATTGCAATTGTCGATCTCGTCAAAGCCAGACTGTCCATGTTTACCTCAGCGCCATCAATGAGCCAGAGAATTTTTCCGCCATTCATAAAATATTGGTCAATCACTAATTTGTCAGCCTCGTCAAAATCGCGTTGAGGCTTGGCTATAATGATTGCCGCAAAACTGTCCAATACATTTTGCTTGCCGCCAATTCTGCCGCGTTGCACCAAATAATATTCCGACAATGTTTTTGTTATATCTAAAGTTTCCAATTCGTGCAATTCGCCGTGACCTTCGATAAACGCAATCTTGCGGACTTTATCGATGCTAAGTTTGTTGATTGCATTTACAAATTCGTATTCGAGCGACTGAATGGAATTGTGCAGGTTATTTTCGGCAGAATTAATCTGATTATTTTTTAAAAAATTAACCGTCAATTCATAACCTTTGTAAGTTACAATTGCGCCCGGAAATAAAACGTTTTGCGAAGTTTTTCCCTTCTTGTCGCGCACTTTTAAATCAATTGGCATAATGCCTTTTTGGTGCAATTCTGTATAAAGACCGTTCCGCAATTTTTCATCGGCATTTTCTGACGGATTGATAAATTCAAATTCGATTTTATTTCTTGCATAGACATTAAATTCGTCGAGTAATTCTTCGGTTGCTTTTCGCAGACGTTTAAAACCGACAGGCATGTCGTCGCCGTCGAGATAAATTTTGATATATACTTTGTCGTTTATGTTTGATAATAAATTACGCGTAAATTTTGATAATGTGTATCTTTTTTCTGAAGTCAAATCTAAACGCAAAAACCAAAAACCAGAAATGTATGTAACCAGAACAATTATTACCAGCATTAATAAAAGTTGAGTAATGTTTTGGCGTTTAATATTTTTTCGCTGCATTTTGCTGTTCAGTTTTTATTTCAATTTTTTTACAAATTTATAATTTAAATTTTCATCGCAAAATTTTATAATTTTCAAATCATTTATTTTTTTTGATGACAACCGGTAATGTCCGCGATTGATTGACAATGGCAATAAATTGATTGATTGTTAATAAATCGTTAGAGCGAAAATTTGTCTGTAGTATTTTCAAACTGCTTTTATATTGACAAGTGTTTTGTGTTGAATTTGTCATTAAAATTAAGCTTGACTTGATAGTCTGATTTTCATATTTTTTGGACGCCGGTAAATTTGCAAATTTATAATTTTCAGAAATTTTAATATTCATGACTAAATCTTCTTCGACCGGATAATCGAATAATAAAGTACAATATTGCATGTTGTCTGTTTGTAAGATTGGCAATTGTGTTGGGAGAAATTCAGGAATCAAAATTATTGAATCAAATTTTAATTGCTTAGTGATCAATTTAAAATTTATTTTACTTATAAATGTAGAATTACTATTGTCAAAAAAATTTGTAATACTGTCTATTTTAAAAGATTTAATATTTTTCGATAATTGTAATTTAATCAATGAATCGAGTACGTTATCCTTTAAGCCATTTTTTTTGATTGCATAATACCCAACATCTCGAATTTCTATTTTACCTGAAACAGTACTGCTGTCTATTAAATTTAATTCAATCAACGTATTGCTTTTGTTGTTTGTCATTTCAGGAATTTGTACCCAACCGGCGTCTTGTTTTTTCACCACCCAACCTTCAATACCTGCAATATCTTTATTGATAAAATTATATGGAAATTTTGGATTTGTTGCGTCTAAAAAATAAGTTGTTCCATCCAATTCAACTTCGCAAACTACGTAATTGAGCAAATCGAGTGCTGGAAATTTTTTCTGAATTTCGCCATTTTGTCGTGTGCTAAGAATTACCGGATTGGCTTTAAGTCCGGCATTCTCCATCAATGAAGTCAGCAACAAATTTATTTCTGCAACGCTTCCCGATTTTTTTTCGTAAATCGTTTTAAAATCATTATCTGCATAAATTGAATATTTGCCGTTCCATTTTAAATTGCTTCGGACATAATCGTATAAAGCAATCATGTTTTGCAATTTATCGTCTGACTCGCCAATTGTTTTCAAAATGATTTGGTGGTGTTGCCAGAATTTCTGAAATAGTTTTCCGAATCTCGAATCTTTTAGCAATTTTTCGTTTTGCTTATCCCAGTCTGGCAGCGAATAAATTGTGTAGCCCGAAGGATAAAAGCCAAGATTGATTTCGTTTCGGGAATTGTTGAAATAATCTTCGGTTAGCGAAAGTAAGAGCGGTTTTGTAAATTGTTGCAAACTGACATCGGAAACTTGCATTTGTCCTGACGGTCGCATGACTTGCATTAAATGTGATTTTGCGCTTGCCAGACATCCGAATTTATAAAATTCGTTTTCGTTTTTTTGGAATGCCGGCAAATTTTCCATAACCAAATGGTGCATGGTTCCGCGCCAGTTCAAAGTTTGACGTCGCCGGTAATCGTAAGCAATTCCTCTGTATCCTAAATTGGTTGCTGATGGCGTAAATGTCCAATAAAAATGAAAATACGATTCTTTTTCTTCGCGCTTGGTAAGATATTGTTCTCCGTCTAATAATATTGCGTACGAAAAATATTCAGGTGAGTTTATAGTAAAATCGCTGCACACCGTCGGTATTTCATTTTGGAAATGCCATTCGGTTGGTTTAAGAAAATCTAAAGACGGCATCAAATAATAAAATTCAATTATACTTCCGACTTGGACATTGGTTATCGTAAAATAGGCTTTTCGCCAACCATTGGTAAACGTTGAATCTTTTATTCTCTTGTAATCCAATTTTGTAGTTTTCCATTCGCCTTTTTCATTCATATTATACGAACAAGCTTTGATGTCGAGCAGGTAATCATATTTTTCGCGTCCGAAATAAGGTATTTCAACTTGGGCGTATTTTAATCCTTCGGGCTTAAGAATTTTAATGCGAATGTGCTTTTCGTAAAACAAACGCAACTCGTCTAAAAAAGTGTCGAAATAAATTTTACCAAAATCGTAAAGAATAACTGCGGCAGCCGTTGTATCAATTGCCGATGAAGGCAAATATATATCTTGCTGCCGCAGTTTTCCAAATTTTAATGGATCGTCTTGCGCATCGATTTTTTTCGACGATAAAAAATAAGTTAGCAGAAGTAAAATATAAATTGACTTATTTTTCATCTTTTCGGTTTTTATTTATTTTGCAATTATTAAAACTTAAATCCTAAAGTAAATAAAAACCTGTCGTTGGTAGTATTTATATCTGCTGTAACCGCTGTTGGAACGTCATATAAATAATGTATCTGCGAATAAGTTGTGTGTTGGTAAGCAAAGTCAAGAAAAACTGAATTTATTTTTATTCCCAATCCACCTGAATATATTAAATGATCGTAATTGCCATACGTGGCGCTCGAAGTGTATGGATTTCCGTAATATGCAAAACCGGCACGCAAACTAAAAGGACCATAACGATATTCGCCGCCAAGTCTAAAATTGTTTGCAGTTGTCAAATTAGTTTGAATTGCAGTATTTTCAACGTAAAACGAATTGTCGCCTGCATTAATTCTGGCTTTTGAATAATTTATATATTCATAATCGACGCTTAACAAGGCGCTTTTTTTATAAATAAATGCAGCGCTCAGGTTTGCCTTAAACGGCGTCGTTATTTGATAATCGTATTGACCTAATGTTGAGTCGCGGTAAGAGCTTACGCCGTTGTTGTCGGGCGTGTCGAATGTCGAATTCATATAACTGCCATAATCGTCGTGCAAAGAAAAGAACGTTGGCGTGTGAACCGAGCCACCAATGCGCAACCAATCAACCGGTGCAACTAAAATTCCGAACTTGAAATTATATCCTTGTCCGGTTGTTGTTAATTCCTGCTTGTAGGTGAATTGTTGAAATTGTGGAATTACATTTTTGTCGTCGCTTTCAGTGTAAATGGTGGTTTCGTTATAATAAACCGTAACCAAATTAACAGATGCGCCAATAAAAACAATGTGATTGAAATTTGTTCCGACTGAAAAATTATATTCGCCCATCGATCCGTTTGAACTGATATATTTACGTTGAGTTTGTCCATAAACTGAAGCTGTTGGTCGCCATTGCGATAAAACGCTGTTATATTTTGACAAACCACCTGAAGTATCAAGCATGTAAGTATTGTATGCCAAACCTTCGGCAAGGTAATTCAACTGATCGGGCGTATGACCATTGGCTTTTGCAACAAAATAATCGAGCATCGAACTGCTGTTGTTGACGCCCTGCATCATTATGTTTGCATCGAAATTGGCAAGTTTGTTATAACCAAATGAAAAATTGATGTTTGCCCAACCGGTGTCTTGTTTGTTGAGTTGGTAAGACAACACAAGCCCGATATTGTTCAGGTCAAGTGTGTAACGGTTGTCGCCGGTTGTGGTGTTTAAAAAATTGGCATTGGTTTGAACCGACGAAAACTGCGGCGTAATTGTAAACTCGTTGCTGCGGTAAACAGCAAGACCGGCAGGATTAATACTCAGCGACGAAAAATCGCCACCCAATGCGCCAAACGCGCCACCCATACTCATCGAACGGGCTGTTGAAAACGGGAATGATTGCGAATATCGCAAAACATCATCTTGATTTTGAGCAAATAATTGGCTCATTAAAAGTATCAGTAAATTTACCGACAAAATAATTTTTTTCATGTGCTATGCTAATTTGGTCTTTTTATTTAGACTATGAACTATGGCAAAAGTAAAAATATAATTGCAATTTTGTTTTTTTCTTTGCATTTTACAAACGTTTTTACTCAAACCGAAATTGTTTGACAGAACAATTCGCGAAATGTATTAACTTAATTTAACCTGCGAAATTTCGCAGCAATTTTTACGTTTTAATTCAACCATTACGAAAATTATTTTTGATAAATGTTTAAAACGCTTTCTTTTAAAATAAATTTTAGTTTAATTATTTTTATTTTGACGTCTTTTTTTATTGCTAACATTGCACATGGGCAAATTGCGAAAGACTCCACCATTGTAGATACAACAGTTATTAATCTTACCCCACGTTTAGATGTCGATTTTTATGATTCGTTGCGTACAAAAATGCAAAAAAATGTTATAACCCGCGAAATAAGCCATATCATTTTTGTTAAAAAGAAAACCGCTACATCAAAAGCCGATAGCGCCAATAATTTTCGCAAAAGTGAAAATCCGTTTTTGGCTTATCAGGGTAAAGTAATACGCAGAATTTATATAAAAAAATTACCCGCTTTCGGAACATCGGTTGATGATACAACGCTTGTTGCTGAATCGATTTTGCAGAAATTTAGTAACAATACATATTTCAAACCACGCGACAGAATTATACGCGATAACATTGTCGTCAAAACAGGTGAAAAAATTGATGCTAAAATCTTATCGGAAAACGAGCGCGTCATTCGAAATCTTTCATATATTCACGATGCACGGATTTATATTAAAGAAATTTCGCTTATAAGCGACTCTGTCGATTTGGTTTTTGTTACACGCGACGTTTATTCCTATGGTTTCGAAATAAATATGCACTCGATTGAAAATTACGATTTTAAAATTTATGATGTCAATATTTTAGGAACCGGTCAGCGGGCGTCGCACAGAATTTCGGTTTATCCAAAAGAAAATTTACCAATCGGTTATCAGGGGCAGCTTAAAGTTGACAATTTAGCAGGTTCATTTGTTTCGTTGGAAGGCGATTATCAGCGAAATTATCAAACCGAAGTTTCGCAAATTATTGCTAACCGAAATTTTATCATCCAAAAAATAAAATATGCCGGTGGAATTTCTTTAATGCAAAATCTAACTTTTCTTCAATTTCTAAACGAATCGGAGCAAATGGTAACTCAAGCCTTAACATATCATTCTGCCGATATGTGGTTAGGGCGTAGTTTCAAAATTGACTGTCAGAAAGATTATTCGTCTTTTCTAAATTCGTTACAACTTTCGTCGCGTTTGATATTTACGGACTACAATTCGCTAACACCGGAAATGATTACGGCACATGTTCAGACTGCTAATTCGACGACAGTATTGGTTAGCTGCACATATTCGAAACAACAGTTTTATACAGGCAGTATGATTTACAGCTACGGAAAAACAGAAGACGTTCCGTTTGGCACAAAATTCGACATAACAACCGGAATTGAAAATGCAAAAACGACACGCATTTATTCCGGGTTCCGTTTTCTTACCGGTAAGATGACAATTTTTAAAGGTTATCAGTCATACAATTTTGGACTCGGTGGTTTTGTTAACAATAAGCATATCGAAGACGGCGTTTTTACTTTGAAAACGAATTATTTTTCGAAATACATCCGTTTACAAAATTATGGATTGCGGCAGTTTGTAAAATCGAGTTTGTTGATTGGCTTTAATTCAGCGAAACATGACAGCGTTAATATAAACAATGATAATGGAATACCCGGTTTGAACAGCGACTATATGTGGGGCAACCGTTCGTTTTCTGCAAATTGCGAAACAGTTATTTTCACGCCATGGAATCTGCTGCAATTTCGTTTTGCATTCTTTACATTTTATGACTTCGGTTTTATCGGTTGGAAAAAATTTGTGTTTGCAAATCAGTTTTACGAAGGTATGGGTTTTGGATTTAGGTTTCGAAATGAAAATTTAGTTTTGCCAACATTACAAATAAGTTTTGCCTATTATCCGATTGTTCCTGTGCAGGCAGGTGTTTCAAAAATTAATATTTCCAATTCGCCGAGTTTGAGTTTTGATAATTTTTACGGAACTTTGCCAACAATAATTGGATTGCAATAAATTTTTCACTTTAAATTATATGATACATAACAAATTGATGTATAACCTTTTCTTTCCGGCAATTTTCATTTTATTTTTAATATTTGAAATTAGTTGCATAAAAGATACATTTGATAAAAATAAATTAATTACTCAAATAAATGTTGACGCTGGTGTTGCGTTACCAATTGGCTATAAAACATTTACTATCAATAATCTCATTAATAATATTTCGAGTAATGCAAATATTTCAATTGGACCCGACAGTTTTGTAACTCTCAAATATCATCAAAAAGTAAGTTCGTACAACGCATCTCATTACGTGCAATTTCCGCCGGACATTTTTATCGAAGTCATTCAAAACAAATTGTGGAGCGACATTGATTTGTCCACATTGACACAACCAATGGTCATAATTGATACTGCTTATATGGACTTTAGTTTTAACTACGGACTTTCCAACGAATTAATTGACAGTATCTGGTTCAACAAATGTTCGTTTGACCTTATTTCGATGAGCGATTATAAAATCAACGGCAACATTCAATTTACATTTCCGGCATTGACTAAAAACGGTTTAGCATTACAACAAAATGTAGTTGTCGGCGGAACAGACCAAATTGTTGATTTATCGGGCTATCATCTAAAACTAAATTCAAAACCCAACAGTCATAACTTAATGCAGATACTTTATAAATTGACAATCAATCAAACGCCGGTTCTTATTCCTTCGCGTGGTGTGTTTTGTCTTTTCCAGTTCGAGTTGTCGAATACAGTTTATGACGCAATGTTCGGTTATATTGGCAAACAGCCGATGAATATTCCGGTTAATAGTGTAATGCTCGATTTTTACAATCAGGTGCAACAAGGTTTTTTTCATTTTCAAAATCCGAAAATGATTTTCCGCACTGCAAATTCGATGGGAATACCGATTGGAATTGGCATCAACAATTTTCAGGCAAAAACAAAATATTCAGGTCTCCAAATTTTATCAGTACAAGGTTTACCAACCGATACAAGCCCCGCTATAATTAAATTTCCGAGTTACAGTCAAATTGGACAAACTGTAAATGATAGCGCTGTTTTTGATATTACACAAACAGGGCTTTTTACGACACCCGATAAAGTTCCGACACAAATATTTTTTGGCGTCAATGCAATGTCAAACCCAAATGGAAATACCAGCCCAAATTTTATTTTAAAAGACAGCCACTACGACGTTGATCTTGAATTTCAGATTCCATTATGGGGCTATACGAAATTTCTTTTGATGCAAACCGATACAATAAAATTTAACGTCAAACAATTTTACAATCAAAATTTTAATGAACTAAAACAACTCCAATTTTTAATCGACATAACAAACCGCTTTCCTATCGATTTTAATACACAGATTTATTTTGCCGATGCAACTTACAATATAATTGACAGCATGTTTACAGCACCAATATTAATCGCCGGTGCTACAGATACAAATGGCGACGGTAAAGTTGAGCCACTTAAAAATCCGCAAATCAAAATAGATTTTTTGCGTGCCCGAATCGATAAAGTCGCAAACACAGCATTCTTGTTAGTCAATGGACGTCTGAATACAACCAATTCTGCTTTAGCAACACCGCCATCCTACAAATTTTATTCGTGTTATTACCTGAACACACACATTGGCGTTGCTGCTGAATTACAAACGACAACAGCAAAATAAAGATGAAACAAAAAGTTGTATCCATAAGGCTTTTGCACACTTTCATTGAAAAAATATTTATTTTTTTGATATTTATGTTTTCGTCAAACTTTAATTTTGCGCAAGACAATACTTTGTATTTTATGCACGACATTCCGCAAAGTATTTCACTAAATCCGGCAGTCAATTTCCGATGCAATTTTTATATCGAAGTTCCTTTGCTTTCATCGCTTCAGTTTGGTTATAACAACAATGGTTTTGGTTTCAACGATTTTATACATCGAGGAACTGGTGCACGCAGCGATTCATTTGTTTATGATCCGGTAAAATTATCAAGCACGTTACAAAAAATAAATTTTATTCGAACCGATTTAGGCATTAATTTGTTGGGTTTTGGGTTTCGTCGTGGTTACTACTATTTCAGCTTTTCCATGTCAAATCGCAGCGAGGGCATTTTAACTTATGGCAAAGATTTACTTTTGCTCAAAGATGGAAATTGGGATTTAACATCCGGTGTTGGCATTACGCGCGATTTAGGTGGCATCGGAATCAATCTTGTAAATTACACACAAATTTCGTTTGGTGTCTCGGCTCAGGTTGACAGGAATCTAAGGGTAGGAGTGAGATTGAATTATCTCAAAGGAACGGCAAATCTTACTACAACAAAATCCGATTTATCGTTAGTAACAGTTACAAGTCCGGTTAGCGTTGCATTTAATACTGACATCGAACTAAATGCATCGATGCCGATGAATTTAAAACGCGATTCGTTCAGCCGGGTTGAAGGTTTTAATCCAAATTTTTCAAATCCAATCCACGATTTTATTTTCAACAGCAATCGCGGCGTATCGGTTGATGCTGGTATGATTTACCGTACCGATTATGGTGTAGATTTAATGGCAAGTATTGTCGATTTAGGTTTTATTTATTGGAGCAGTAATATAGAAAATTTTGAGTCGAAAGGATATTTTCAATTCAATGGAATTGATTTGTCTAATTATCAAATTAATTCAAACAATGCCGATTTAATTCGTCAACTAAAAGATTCGTTGAATAATGCATTTAAATTTTACAATAATCCACAATCTTACACAACTTATTTAACGACAAAAATTTTTGCCGGTGCTATTTTTCATATCAATGAAAAAATATTTGCATCGATTTTAAATAAAAATTTAGTTTTCAACAGCGCGATTCATTCTACTTTGACGCTTGCAGTTAACGACCATTTTATGAAAAATTTTGAAGGAACAATTTCACTTTCGGCTATGAATAACAATTTTTTGAATACAGGTTTTGGTTTGATGTATAAAATCGGTAGTTTTCAAATATATTTTGTAAGTGATAATATTCCGGTAACTTATATTAAAGACAGCGGTACTGGTTTGCTGATTCCTTTTGAAGCGCATACAATGGATTTTCATTTCGGTTGCAATTTGACTTTTGGTTGCAAAACAGTTTCGTACAAGGCGCGTGGTAAAACGGCAATCCCTTGTCCAGACGTTTATGCGAAGAAAAAGCCAATGACAAAAAAATCTAAAGTAAAACGAAAATCAAAGATACTCGAATGGATGGGCTTTTAAAAAATTGGGTTGATAATTGTCGGCACTCTGCATTTCCTGAATCCAACCGTTTGTAAAACCAAGTTTATCCATTGCTTCAACCACACTGTCGTATTCTTCTCTTTCCACACGCTTCCCTAAAATCGGATGGTTTTGTACTTTCTCAGTCGGATAATATTGTGACATCAACGAAATGTGAACTTTTGTAGATAGATTGTTAGCAATCCAATTCAATATTTGAATACTTTCAGAAGTATGTTCTGGTAAAACCAAGTGCCGGATGATTAAACCCATAACCGCAACACCATCGTTATTTTTAATTATTGACGAACCTTTCTGGCGATACATTTCCAATAACGCATCTTTGGCAATATCAGGGTAATTGTTGGCATCAGAAAATTGTTTGGCTGTTTTCGAATTGTAATACTTAAAATCCGGCAAATATACATCAATCAATCCTTCCAACGATTTCAATGATTCAACTTTATCGTATCCGTTGCTGTTGTAAACAAAAGTCGGGTAGTAGTTTTTTTCGTTTAAAGTATGGATAATTAACTTTATATGTGGTATGCAATGCGACGGCGAAACAAAGCCGACAGTTTCGCAACCTTTATCGAGCCAATGACAGATTTGCGAAATAATTTCATTAAAACTGAGCTTGTATTCAACTTCTGTTTGAACGTTCTTGCTTATCTGTATATTCTGGCAATACACGCACTGTAAGTTACAATGCGAAAAAAATACATTACAAATACCATTTTTACCCGATATAATTGGTTCCTCGCCGTGATGGTTACAAATCGAACCTATCTTAAAAGACGCATCGCTTTTGCAAAAACCTGAATTGATTTTTGTTCTGTCAACATGGCAATTTCGTGGGCAACATGAGCAATCCGCAAGCTCAATAAAAAATTCTTTAAAGTGAATATTCAATGTTTTAATGTTTTAAAAATAAAAGCACTACGTTTGTATCAATGTTATCAGATAACTCGTAAATATTTTCATAATTTTCACGAACAACAAATGTACAATATTTTTTAGAAAAAATAAATTTTTCGCCAACTATTTTTAATCAATTTGTTTTCGAAATTTGTTTTTCATTTATTATTTTTCCAACCTGGATTGTCAATCAAATCTTGCGCTTCTTCAAGTGCGTCTTTAAAGAACGTATCTATTTGTGCTATCAGATTATGGTCAATAATGTACTGTGGATTTTCTTTGGCTTCGTACTCAATATCTTTCATTATTTCTGTCAATCTGGTTATGCCCATTATCGCTGCTGTGGTTTTTGCTTTGTGCGCATGATACGAAAGGTTTATCCAGTTTTTAGTTTCATAACTTTCGTGAATGTCTTTTAAGATTAACGGAATTTCGGAAATGAAAAGTTGCAACATTTTTATAATAAATTCTGGTTTTGTACTTGTTGAATTTTTAAGGAACTCTAAATCGATTTGCGATGATTTTGCTACAACTTGAATTTTGTCGTTCAAAATTAAAATAATTTTGTCAATAATTTCTTTGGGTTTAAAAGGTTTAATAATAAAATCTGACATGCCGCTTGACAAACAATGTTCAATTTCGGGATCGGTGGCGGCAGCCGTAAAAGCTACTATGGGGATTTGATTTGTCGGAAATTGAAATTCCGATTTGATTATTTTTGTAGTTTCATATCCATCCATTTCGGGCATGTGTAAATCCATCAAAATTAAGTCATAATAGTTTTCTTGTAATGCTTTCAATGCTTCTTTCCCATTTTCGACAAGTTTGGTTTCGATATTGCGTTTCGAAAGAATTGACGAAACAAAAAGCTGATTTATTTTATTATCTTCGGCAACAAGAATGCGTACTTTAGAACCGTCCGACTTTAGAAAAAATATATTTTCGTAATCTATGGATTTATCGTTTGACAAAATTGTTTTGTCGGGACGAATGGCTTTTTTGAAATCGAGTTCGAAAATAAAAGAACTGCCTTTGCCAGTTTCACTTTCTACATAAATTTTGCCATTTTGCAATTCAATTAATTGTTTTGTGATTGTTAGCCCAAGTCCGGTACCACCATATTTGCGAGTGGTTTCGTTGGTTGCCTGTGTAAAACTATCGAAAATAATGGATAATTTATTTTTTTGAATACCGATGCCGGTATCAGTTACAACAAATTGTAACCGGACAATATTATTGATGTCTTCGAGGCAATTTATTTTTATGGTAATCCCGCCACTGCTTGTAAATTTTATTGCGTTGCCTATTAAGTTCATAAAAATCTGGTTCAATCTGACATCATCGCCAATAATATAATTCGGAACATTGGTGCTGAAAATTATTTTAAAATATAAATTCTTTTTTTCCAGACTTTCTTTAAATATACTTTTATAACGGTCAAGTAAAATTGATAAATCGAAATCGATTTTTTCGAAAGTAATTTTACCTGCTTCAATTTTTGCAAAGTCGAGAATGTCATTTATAATTACTAAAAGATGGTTGGCAGATACCTTTACGTTTTCGACAAATGTATGTTGTTCCTGAGTTAGTTTTGTTCCGAGCAATAAAGTACTCATTCCGCTGATTGCATTGAGTGGTGTGCGGATTTCGTGGCTCATGTTTGCCATAAATTGCTGTTTAATTACCAACGATTTTTCAGCCTGTTCTTTTGCAGCAATCAGATTGATGTTTTGACATTCTATTTGTGTGAGCATGTTGTTAAAACCGTCGCTGAGAATACCAATTTCGTTGTCGCTTTTCTTTATGGTTCGCAATGTATAATCCTGCGTTTTAGAAATCTGTTGCATAATGGCTACCAATTGCATGATTGGTCGCGAAACAAGATTGTGGAGTAATAACGTCAACAAAATAGCTCCGATGATTGTACAAGCAAAATAGAAACACATAAATTGCAAAAACCGGCTCTGGCGTTGAGACAAGTCGTCAAGCCGCGCGTTAATATAAATGGAACCAAGTGTGTCGCCCTCTAATATAATTGGTTTTGTAAGATACAATGAATTTGCCATAAAAAAGGATGTGTCTTTCGGCAATATATGCTGATGTATATTGGGCTCAGATTGATTACTACGAATATATTCTGCAAATAATTTTCCTTCTTTTGTATAAATTTTTGCTTCGCGTATTTGGTTTTCGGCGTTTAAATAATCGAGATAATGTTGTGCTGTTTTTTCGTCAGAGTAAGCTAATGGTCCTGCATTTTTCCCACCAACAATATTTGCAAGCAATGCAACATCATTTTTTGTTTTTGTTTCGTACTCATTTTTATCGTAGCGGTAAAATAAGTAACCGAATATTGACATTGTTAGAACTGTAATTGTTAAAACTAAAAATACTATTTTCAATTTGATTGAAATGTCGGTATATTTTTTCATTGTTTTATTTTTCAGTAACGTGAGCAATGTCCAATAAATCTGAACTTATTTTTATTTTCACAATTTTTGCTGACAGATTGTTTATTTCTAATCGACGTTCGGCGCTACGTGGTGTAAAGTTAATCATTCCTCCGAGTTCGCAAAAATTTTCCAGGTCGTCGCTTACTGTCAAAATTGGTTTTCCTTCGAGCGTTTGCAAAATTTTTACAATTTCGCTGTTTTTTTTATTTGTAATATACAACAGATTGCAATTTGTTATTTCATCGGGTTTCGAAACTTGTTTGATAATCCATTTTTGTTCTTTGGCATTGAGTCCTTTTGCAAGACGTTCAATTACGCTTCCAAAAACCGGATTGTCGTAAATAATTATGGTAAACGGAACTGTTTTAACATTCGTGGGCCAGTCAACAAATTTCTTGAAATTGAACAGATAACTCGACTTCAGTTCGTATTCGCTTATTTGTTGCGCACACACCGATGAAACGTGCAGCAACAAAAATGCTGTCAGACAAAAAAGTGAAATATGTTTTATGCTTTTTTTATTAAATATCATTCTGTTCAAATAATCTCGTTTCCAAAACGGCAAATGCGAAATGAAAAAATTCCTTTACAAGTATCAAACCATTATTGTTCCGAAACCTGAACTAAATTAAAAATTTTTATATCGATGCGACTTTTCGCATTATCGGTTGGTTTGTCGGCGGGACGGTAGTTCGATAATTTCGAATTGTCGTCAACTTTATTTGAAGTCCGGACTATTCTTTTTAATATAAAATTTTTCGACATTTTGGCGCCGCCACAAAGTTCTGTAACTATTTCGTCGATGCGTTGCTCGAATAATTTTTCGGTGTATTTGTTTACTTCGTTGTCAATTATTTCGATGTTAAGACTTGGATTGTTCAAAAGCATTTCGCCAATTTGCTTCAAGTCAATGGTATATTTTGTATCGACGTTTGATTTATTGACCGGAAAATAAATTTGGTATGTCAAAATAAATTCGCGCTGCGGTTCCGATGATTCTGGTTTTGTTGTTACTTGTGGATTTACAATCCGGTCGCCAAGCGTTGACATTTGATTGCCTAACATTTTTGACTTCATTAATGTCAATAAGTTCGACGAATTTGAAACCTGATTTATATTTGGATACGCATTGATTGGTGGCAGCGACAATATGGTGTCTCTGCCAATAACGGTTTTACAATATTTTAATTCTTCGCTGTTCGTCGGCAAATAATACGATTGCGAATATTTTTCTTCGAAACGTGTTTGGCGGTCAAGCAACGCCAGCGACACCGTGTCGTTCGACTTAATTGCTTCTTCTATAAATTGCATGAGTAAAGCAAAATCGTCGTCGCTTAAAGCCTGCAAACGTTTTTGATTTGCATCGGCGTTTGTATCGACGCTGTTCATGTAATTCGAAATTCTGACAATCAGCGAATCGTTATTTTTGAAATTTCCTGACTTCATAAAACTTGCAATGCTGTCGCGTTGCTGCCCCGAAGTATAATAAATGTTTCGCACGGTTATTCGTTCCGATGCACTACTATTTAATGCACTAAGCGTATCGACAATTATTTCCTGATAAAATTCGTAAAAACAATTCTGAAAAGGTACGTGAAAATTTATAAGATGCGTCTGATAACCTTTTGGTTCGACAAAAATCTGATAATCTTTGCCTGTGCGAAAAAGCATATAAAATTTTCCTTCGGGCGACGCTGTGTTGTAAATTAGTTTTGACGGATTTGTTTCAGGATCATACACTTTTATTTTGCTGGACAGTAATTTTGCAGGACTTCCTGAAACCACAGTACCTTTGACCAAAGCAAACGGAAAAGGTTTCATAAAGTTGATAGAATAAATATCATTATTGTCAAAATCGTCGTATTGACTTTCGCAAAAATAACCGTAATCGCCATTTTCAGTCAGTGAAAAATAGATGTTGTCTTTTAATGTGTTAATAGGAAATCCTAAATTTATTGCTTTTTCGAATTTGTTATTTTTGAAAGTCGATTTGAAAATATCGAAACCGCCCATGCTGTTGTGTCCTTGCGAACTAAAATATAAAGTATTACTTGCCGGATGCCAGAATGGCGCATCTTCATCGCGGTCGGTATTTATTTCGCTGCCGAGCAATTGTGGTTTTGTCCAGTTTCCATTTGCTTTTTTCTCCACTTTATAAATATCAAGTCCACCAAAACCGCCCGGCAAATCGGCTGCAAAAAACAGGATATTGTCTTTGTCATCAAAAGAAATTTTTCCGCTAATTGTTTTTAAGTCGATTCCTAAATGTAATTTTGTCATTGTTTCGCAAACGTAGCCAACAATTCCGCAGGCATAAATGTCGTCGTTTTTGTCGTTTTGAATGCGAACATAAATTGTTTCGCCTTTTGCAGAAATTCCGACAAGCGAAACACTCGATTTGTTATCGACATATTTTGCATTGAAATGAACCGGTCGCGGAATGCTCCATATACCAAACATTTTTTTTGTCATCATTATATGACGGTACAAAGTGCGCGACTTGTTTTTTTCTACAATTTTGTCTTGAATGTAACAAAGCACATTGTTGTTTGCTGAAATTAACGGATTCAATTCGGAGTTCAACGTGTTAACCGGCAATCCGATGTTTTGGATTTCGTATGTCAGCGTATCTTTCGAAATGTTTTTTGCGTTTTGATTTTGCGTTTTAAAATTTTTTATCCAATCTTCGGTCGTTTCGTTTTTGGTTGCAGCAGTTTCATATTTTTGAAGATACATCAACGATTTGTCGAACTGAAAATTGCTGTAATATGCAACTGCAAGCTGGCTGTAAATTTCGGGAAAAATTTCTGGTGATCCGGTGTTAAGACAATATTCGAGATATGGAATTGCGAGCATTTGTTTGTTAGCCATTTTCAAATAACATTTTGCAATGCTTCGACGAATGTTTAATTTGAAACGCGAAAGTGTGTCAGTGTTTGAAATCAGCACTTCGGTCGGAAAATTTTGCCTTAGAACACTGCTGGTTAAAGTGTCCAGATTTAATAAAATGTCAATAGCTGATTTATATTCGGTATTGTCAATTTTCGAAACAGCGTTTTGATACAATTCGTTTATTTTGGTAGCCTGCAATTGCGAATAGGAGCGTCCGGCAGTAAATACCATCAATGTTATTAAAAGAAATTTAAGTTGTATAAGTCTTTTCACGCGCTTTTGTTTGATAAGTAATAAAAATTAACTAAATTTAACTGACAATTATTGTTTCGCACTAACAAATTTGTTATTTTATTTTGACTTAACCAAATAATTTGAAATCAAAGTAACTTGTGAAAGTTTTGTCATCAAAAACTAACGATTCGTCAAAACTTTATACGGTAGAGAAATAAAAAAGTTTAGCAGAAAAAGATTTTTTTTTATTTTATTTTTATGAATTAGAAAAAATGTTATAAATTGGACTTTGATTTTACTGATGAAAAATTCTAAAATGATTAAATTATGACATTAAAAAAATTAACATTCAAAAGCCTGTCTCTCGGACTTGGGATATTGTTCTTCATTGCCGGATGCGTTTCGGGTAACAAAGAACCGGGCAAAGAAACTGCAGATTCGATGAAAAAAGACACTGCAAGCGAAGGTTTTACAAAAGCCAAAAAAGTATTTTATTCGCTCCCGTCGCCGGCAGAATCGGCAATGATGCTTAAACGCGCCGGCGCAGTTTACGACGAAAAGATTTTGAATCCTGTTGACAATGCCGGTAAATATGTATCGCGCAAAAGTATGGCGCTCAATCTGGGCATTTTTATTTGCGATTTGAGCTACACAAGTCTTTTCGAAAAAACACAAATTTCATTAAGATACATGAACGCAGCAAAAAAACTTGCTGACGGGCTTGGAATACCCGATGCAATTAACGACGATATTATTAAACGCATCGAAGCAAATCAAAACAACAAGGAAGAAATTATGAACATCATTTCCGAAACGTTTATGAATTCAAATTCATATTTAAGTCCGGAAGTAGCTTCGGTAGTCGTTGTCGGCGGTTGGGTAGAAGGCATGTATCTGGCAACTCAATTGGTCGATAAAAAATCGCTCGTAAAAAACGAACTGGCAAATCGTATCATCGACCAGCATTTAACGATGGAAACCGTAATTACACTTCTCGATAAATATAAAGGTAACGACGATATTTTGTCTTTGGCAAAAGATTTGAGTGACCTAAAATTAGAATTCGATAAAATTAAAATAAACGCTCCGGCAGTTGTAGCAGAAAAAAATGAAAAAAACAATGTTACAACGCTCAAATCGAAATCGGAGGTAACAGTTACACCCGAAGTTTTTGAAAGCATTTGCAAAAAAATCGAAACTATCAGAAATAGCTATATTAAATAAATTAACATTGAAACGTATGAAACACATTATAAATATTGCAGCAATACTGTTATTAGCTGTTGCACCGTATTTGGTAAATGCGCAATGCAAAGATTTTGTCAAAACAACAGGACTATCTCTACTCGATACTAAAAAATATTTGCATGATGGTCATTTTAATGCAACGTCGCTCGAAGAAGGTGAAGAGGTTGAATTGTTCAAAACTTTTTTCTCTGGCGAGCAATACCGCATTGCTGTTGCCAACGCCGATAATTTGAGTAAAGTAGAATTTGAAATTCTTGACCTTGTTGGTAATTTAATTTACAGCAACAAAAAAGACAATTATGCAAAAACTTGGGATATGACTGTCGAATCGAGCCAGAAATTAATAATTACTGTAAGAGTACCAGCGCCCAAAAATGCAAGCAATCCTCAGTCGGGTTGTGTGGCTGTTATTATTGGGATGAAAAATAAATAATATCGATTTATTTTGCATTGACTGAATTTTTAAACAAATGTCATTCAGGCGAAAAATGAATTTTGTCGAAAAAATATCGACAATCATTAATCGTTGGAATGACATTTGTTTTGTTTTGTCAAAGTAAAAAGCTAAATAATCAAAATTGTTACATTTAAATAGGTAGAGTTTTTAAAAGTATATATTTTTGCCGAACTGAAAATTCTTTATATTATCTTTTGATTCCAAAATTATGTAAAAATAAATTGCTGTAAACGGCAAAATAAATATAAATAATAATAAATTTTTTACAGACATGAGAAAAATTTTTACTTTACTGATGACGATTCTTGCAACCGGCGTCTGTTTTGGACAGATTGATACAACAAAAAAAATAACCGACGAAATAAAAATCGACACATCAGCGACGCTTGTAATAGTTGGGAATCAAGAAGCAGAAATTGCGTATAATAACGGAATCAAAGCCTTTAATCAAAATAAATTAACCGAAGCAATGAACTTCTTCGATGACGCCATCAGAATAAAGCCTGATTTTGCAAAAGCTTACGCCAACCGCGCAAATATTAAGCTACGACAAAAAAGATACAGAACCGCCACCGCCGATTTCGACAAAGCTCTTTTGCTTGACAATACGTCGGGCAATAATTATTACAGCCGTGGATTCGCCAAATTTTGTTTACTCAATTACGACAGCGCATTAGTCGATTTTCAAGCAAGCATTGAACATAGAAACAAAGACTACCAAGTGTATTATTACAGCGGCGTTTGCAGGTTTCTATCGAAAGATTACACCGGTGCAATAGAAGACTACACACAATCCATCTATCTGAAAAACGATTTTCCAAACGCATACAACGACCGTGGTTCAGCAAAACGAATGTCCGACGATTATGTCGGTGCAATAGCCGACTATGAGCAAGCAATTAAACTCGACGAAAAAAATGCCGAAGTATATAATAGTCTTGGCAGCGCCAAACGCAAAAAGGGCGATTTAAAAGGCGCTATTACCGACTACAGCCTGGCTATACGATGGAAGTCAGAATATTATATTGCCTTTAATAATCGCGGAACAACAAAATTCGATTTGGGAAATTACAAAGGCGCAATTGAAGATTTTGAAAAAGCGCTATCCATCAATGCCGATTATTATTTTGCCTGGAACAACATTGGCGCTTGTAAAATGAAACTCGAAGATTACCAAGGCGCAAAAGAAGCCTTTTCGAAAGCCATCGACTTAAACGAAAATTATGGCGCCGCATATTTTAACCGCGGCAGCGCTGAAGAAATGCTCCGCGACCAAAAAGGCGCTTGCACCGATTGGGAAAAAGCCCAGAAACTCGGAATAAAAAATGCCGCACAAGCATTAAACGATTGTACTAAATAAAACTTACATACAAAATAAGCAGATTATGATAAAGATTTACAAATTCGCAATCGTTTTACAAATACTATTTTTTATAATTACACCCGGTATTTTATTTTCGCAGGAAGAAACAAATGAATTGCCTGTTCTTGAAGTTAAGAAAAGCGAATTTAAAAAACCCGAGGATAAAGATGGTTTTAGCGATGCCTGGAAAAACGTCAAAAACGGCGATGCAACTTTTTCGGACAACAACAAAGCAAGTTTCGAATTAGCACTGGACTTTTATTTAAAAGCAAACAAATACAACAGCGAAAATGCAGAATTAAATTACAAAATTGGTTATTGCTATTTAAAATCAGTTTTAAAAGACCGCTCTATTGACTATTTCCTGAAAGCGTACAAAATTAAAAACGACGTATATCTTGACATTCAGTATATGATTGGACGTTCCTATCAATATAAATATGAATTTGCAAAAGCGCTCGAATATTTTACAATCTATAAACGTTCGTTACCGCCAGCAGAGTTATCAATCGAGCGCTCAAAAATCGACAAACGTATTGAAGAATGTACCAACGGTATTGAGTTGATGAAAAAGAAAGAGCGCGTTTTTATTGATAATCTTGGCGATGTCGTCAATTCGCCTTATCCAGACTATGGACCTGTCATCACTGCCGACGAACAAACAATGTATTTTACTTCGCGTCGCCCGAACACGACTGGTGGCGAACGCAATCCTATCGACAATCAGTTTTACGAAGATATATATGTTACAACAAAAGTTGATGGCGTTTGGCAGACACCAAAAAATCTCGGCAAACCTGTCAATACTAAAGGCAACGATGCGACAATCGGTCTATCAGCAGACGGAAATATATTATTAACATACAGCGATAAAAATGGAGGCGACATTTACATAAGTCATCTTAAAGGAAATGAGTGGACTACTCCAGAATCAATTTCAAAAAATGTCAACACTAAATTTCACGAAGCCGATGCATCCATATCACCCGATGGAAATGCCTTGTATTTTGTAAGCAACAAAACCGAGGATAATTTTGGAATGCACGATATTTATGTAAGTTACAAAGACGCCAATGGCAACTGGGGAAAACCCAAAAATCTTGGTTCAACAATCAATACAAAGTACGACGAACGAGGCGTATTTATTCACCCCGACGGCAAGACATTATATTTTAGTTCGCAAGGACACAACAGCATGGGCGGTTTCGATATTTTTAAATCGACATTGCAGGAAAATGGAACATGGTCAAAACCCGAAAACATCGGCTATCCGATTAATACACCCGACGATGACGTTTTTTTAGTAATCTCTGCCGATGGTCGCCATGGTTATTATTCGTCGGAAAAAGAAGGCGGATATGGTGAAAAAGATATTTATATGATTACATTTCTTGGTCCCGAAAAACCATTGTTGCTTGGCAACGAAGACAATCTGATATTGAGTATTACCAATCCGACAACAGAAGTTTTAGTCGAACCTGTCGTCGAAATTAAAACCATGCGTTTGACAATTGTTAAAGGTATTATAAAAGACGCTTTTTCGCAACAGCCGATAGAAGCTCAGATTGACATTGTCGATAATGAAAAGAATGTTGTCATAAATACAATTTCGTCGAACAGCAAAACCGGTAAATATTTGGCGTCATTGCCGTCCGGAAAAAACTATGGTCTGGCAGTTAAATGCGAAAATTATTTATTCCATTCAGAAAACTTTAATATACCACAGGCAACCAATTATCAGGAAATAACAAAAGATGTAATGATGAACAAAGTAATAATCGGCGCACACATCATACTCAACAATATTTTCTTCGACAACGGCGCTGCCACTTTGCGCGATGAATCGAAAGCAGAACTTGAACGCTTAAAAAAACTGTTGGAAGACTTTCCGACAATTCGTGTCGAAATTTCGGGACACACCGATAATGTCGGCTCGTTGGCATTCAACACTAAACTTTCCGAGTCGCGCGCTAAAGCTGTAGTCGATTATCTTATTACAAATGGGATCGATCAAAGCCGTCTGGAATACAAAGGTTACGCATTTACTCAACCTATTGCCGGCAACGAAACTGCCGATGGACGCCAATCAAACCGTCGCGTAGAATTTAAGGTTTTGAGTAAATAAAATCCGATGGAGATTCATTCAAATTTGCGGATTTAAATTTTTATTTTTGCATCGTAAATCTTCAAATTAATATCATGTCGCGTTTTGTTAAAACATTGCAAGTTATTTTACCCAACAATACAAAATTATATAGCGTATTTGAAGCTGCATTGCCGGCAGCCTTTAAATCGGCAAGATGGCTTTTAAGTTTAATGATTCCTATTTCACTGGTAGTTGAATTATTAAAATTTACCGGAATATTAGCAATTATTTCCGGCTATTTAAATCCGGTTTTTCAATTGCTTGGACTTTCCGGTCAATGCGCGTTTGTTTTTTTAACAAGCATTACATTAAATATTTATTCTGCCATTGCAGTCATTTCAACATTACCTTTGACCATGCGCGAAATAACAATAATGGCATTTATGTGTCTGGTGTCCCACAATTTGATTATGGAAACAATTGTTCAGCGCAAAACCGGATCGTCAGCAATAACAATGGTTTTAATAAGACTTTTGACAAGTTTGGTTGGTGCAATCATTTTTAATTTAGTACTTCCGGCGTCGCCAATTACAAATTCATTAATGCTAACAACGGCTGCCACTTCAATACCGTTTTGGATTGTAATGAAAAATTGGTTTATCGCTGCATTACTGCTGTCTATAAAAGTTATTGTTTTTGTAACGACGTTGATGTTGATTCAAAAATCGCTCGAAGCATTTGGAATTTTCCCCATTTTATCGAAAATATTTTCGCCATTTTTAAAAATTTTAGGACTACCCGAAAAGGCTTCTTTTTTATGGATTGTTGCCAATGTTGTCGGACTTGCCTATGGTTCTGCAATTATGTTCGACGAACTAAAAAATAACCGTATATCTAAACACGAAACAAATTTGCTTAATTACCACATAGCTGTTTCACATTCAATGCTCGAAGATACGCTTTTGTTTGTCGCTATTGGTGTTTCTATTTGGTGGATAACTTTTCCACGCATAGTCTTTGCCATGATAATTGTTTGGGGACGAAAATTATTGGCGCATAAGCAATTTATGAATTCTTATAACTCGACTGCAATTACATTATAAATTACTCACTTGAAAATAAAGAGGAAAACTAAATATTTTTTCTGTTTTATCAAGGAAATGTGAGAGCCAAATGGAAAGAAAAGTTTAAAGTGTAGGTTCGAGCAATATATTTAGGGTTGTCAGACTTTTTCCGCACAGCAGACCGACTTTTTCACCTGAACAAACCACTTTTTCCTCACAGCAGACCGACTTTTTCACCTGAACAAACCACTTTTTCCGCACAGCAGACCGACTTTTTCACCTGAACAAACCACTTTTTCCGCACAGCAGACCGACTTTTCCAGCACAGCAGACTGACTTTTTTACCTGAACATACAACTTTTTTTAGCACAGAAAGTTGATTTTTTTCGCACTATAATGTGAATTTTCCTTTACACTTGATCAATTTTGATGTAAAAAACTTACAATTACATCATATATTAAAATTCGTAATTCATAATTCGTAATTAAAAAAGTCCTTTATTTCAACATAACGATAACGTAATGAAAGCTAATTTTATACCTGTCATATTTATTATTCAATAATTTTCGAATTATTTTAGGATGCCGACTTGTATGGACAATACTAATAACGAAAAAAAATATGCGGCGGTTGCCCATTTTTTCATGCGCGTCAGCCCGTGCGTCGGCGAAAAATGCGGGTATGGATTGCAATTTTATGTTAGCCATATGATTCAATCGTTTTTATTTCTAATTCAATTTGTTGTATCACTTCTTTATTTGAAATTTCGCCATCTAAACTGAAAACTACGAACACTTTTCCTTTGTATTTTTCTTCAAAATCTCTGAAATTTGCTTTCATTCTTTCGGTTGCAGAGTAATTCCCAAAATTTGATTTTGCTGTAACAGGTTTTATCTGTATTCCAAAAGCGTATTTGCCAACAAAACCAAGATAATCAATATCACCAGCATGGTCAAGGTCGTTATCGCTTTCGACAAATTTTATTTGAGGAAAATGCTTTGCTAAACCATCATTTACAACTGATTTTTCCCGTAAATAGCCATCATAAGTTCGTTTTATGGTCAGATTATAAATGTAATCAATGCAATCTTGCAAAGTCAGTTCTTGAAATGCTGCTTGCCATTCTGGTATTACAACTTCGGTGATTTTTTCATGCAAGCGTTCACCAAGTTCCTGCAATATTTCTGGCGTTATTTTTACTGGATTTTTGCTTTCTGTGTATGCTTTTTCAAAATACCATTGTTCCCATTCTTGAATCGTTTTAGGTTGACATTCTCGAATTAATGCCATAACTCCGCCAACCTTATTTGGTCTTGATAATTGATAAGTTTGGCAAGCATAATTCAATACTTTTTCCTTTTTACCAAAATCCATTGAATATTTTTTAATTTCCCTTGTCATTGATTAATTCGTTAAATTTTTGTTTATATTTATATTCATAAGTATTATCAACCAATGCAAAACCGTTTTTAATTAAATGGGCATTGATAAATGTTTTATTTTGCAAATAAAGATATGCAAATAAATTATTTTGTGAATCGTGCTTTATGTAATCAAATTTAAGAAAAACTTTTTGCCCTTTGGTTTTATTCAAGAGAAAATCAGTTGCTTTTCCATTTTGTGCTAAATTTTCTTTTATTCCTATCAATCTTATTTTCAAACCTGTAGAAAGTTCGACTATTTCAGGTGATATGATTTGTTTAATTGAGTAAAATTCTTCTCGTTCTACGCTATCTTTGTCTATTTTTGAACCAAATTGAAGTTTTTTTACATCAATCTTTTTATCAAGTTTATGTGTATCAATGAAAATATATGGGAGATTTGAAATTTGATTTTCAAAATCTGTTTCTGACTTTTTTTGAGTAATTATTTCAAATTCACTATTATTAAACATTTGGTTTGAGTTTACACCAATTTTTTCTTTAATAATTGGAATAAATTCGGGGTTAATCTCGTAACCAACAGAATTTCTATTCAATAATTTTGCTGTTAATGATGTGGTTCCGCTTCCGAGAAATGGATCTAAAACTGTATCGCCCACAAAAGCAAACATTTTTATTAATCGTTTGGGTAATTCTTCTGGAAACATTGCTAAATGACCACCATCCTGTTTTGCGCCAGCAAAATTCCAGTGACCATTAAAAAAGGTATTCCATTCTTCTGTGGTCATTTTGGAAAATTCTTTATTGCCTTGCGTAGGTTTTGGCGCGTTTCCCTGTTTTTTAAAAATTAAAATAAATTCATAATCTAATTTGATAATTCCATTACGTGGATATGGAAAACTGCCCATAATGCTTGCGCCACCAGATGTATTCATAGTTGTCGTTTTTTGCCAAATGATAGCGCCCATATAATCTAATCCGATTGTTTCACAGAATTTAATTATTTCGGTGCGTATTGGAATTACTTTATAACGACCATAATAAACTGACCTTGCAAATTGGTCGCCAATATTTATACACAATCGGCAACCATTGTGTAAAACCCTGTTACATTCATTCCATACCAGATTTAAGTTATTGATATAATTTTCATAACTATCATGAAATCCAATTTGATTATCAGTTCCATAATCTTTGAGTTGCCAATATGGTGGAGAAGTAATAATTAAATGGACACTTTCATCTTCAACTTCATTCATTAATCTACTATCGCCATTAATTACTTTATGTTTTGTATTTATCATATTATAATTTTTTCTGCAAAGATAATTGTTTTATCGAAAGAGTTCAAATTGGTATTAACTTGGTTTTGATTATGGCTAACGAAAAAGAATTGCCGATCGTGCCAGACCGCTTTTCGCGCGTCAGCCGGTGCGTCGGCAAAGCGGGCTGGCATGAACGGCTATTTTATGTTAGCAGCATTTGATTCATTCAGTTCATTTTCTGTTTTGTTTTTTAATGTTGGATAAAGTATTAATCCGATAATAAATCCGCTTATCAAACCACCAATATGAGCAGCATTATCAATACCACCACCAATTCCCATTAGTAAATTGTATCCAATGAAAATTAATATGCTTGTTAAAAATGCTTTGCTAAATTCTTTTGGGAAAATTTTTGTTAAAAGCATAGCTAAAAACAAACCATATAATCCAAATATTGCTCCAGATGCACCAACACTCACTGTTTCTTCATGCCACCAAAGGCTTGCACAACTTGCTAAAATTCCAGTTAACAAATATATAATCAAATATTTTTTCCTTCCGAGAGCTGGTTCTAAAAAGATTCCTATAAACATTAAACCATACATATTTGCAAATACATGCATTACACCACCATGCAAGAAAGTGCTTGTCAATAATCGCCACCATTCTCCATTAGCAGTTAAAGGGCGATAGTTTGCACCCCAATTTAATAAATCACTTCCTTTAAATGAAATGAATCCCATTCCAGCAATTACCATTAAAATAAAAATTGCAATATTTAGATAAATTAAAATTGGTGTAATGAAATAGCCTTCTCTTGGTTTAAAGAAGTTTATAAAATCTTTCATTTCATTTTCACTTGAAGGCTTTCCGCTTTCAAATAGATTAACTTCGTTTTCATCAAAATTTGCCCAAAGAATCATTATTAGCCAAATGCCACAAACAATACCGAAAGAGCCAAAAATCCAATTAAAAATATTACCAAGACGCGCTTCAAAAGGTTCATTGATTGGAATTAAAATATTGAGATTATTTGTGTTATATTTCTTGTTTTGTTTAATTGCTTCCAAATAACCAGCTTTATTAACTGTATTAGCAATTGTTTCTAGATAAATAAATTCGTTTAAATTTCTTTTATCAAAATCTAATTGACAATTATTTGCAAATTCTTTGTAACTTTTTTCCTTCTCATCTTGTTCAAGACGATTGTTTATTTGTTTATGATATTTTATTCCTAACCATGCTAAACAATTCGTTTTATTTGTATCTTGACTTTCAATTAATATTGGTAAAGCCAAGTATATATTCATATTAAAATTTTCACTGTTTTTACCGCTAACATCAAATATAGGATGAACTCCAATATTTTTTTTATCGATAAAACAATATTTTAAAGTATAATATTTAGTTGGTTCTTGTTTCACTATTTGACCTATATTTTCTAATTGCGTTAATTTCCCTGCTGCTTTTTCGACGTATCCTTGAGCTACAATTGTAGGAATAATTAAAGCCAATGAAGCAATGAATTGATATAAAAATCTTTGACTACCTTTTTTAGTTTTCAAATCCAATAATTTAATTCTTGGTCGTAGCCAAATCAAAATCGGTATCCATGATAATCCAATTGGCAACCAATAATAAATTATATCTTGCCTTATCGGAAATGAATTTGTTCGAATAAAAAGTATCCAATCCAACAAGGTATAAAGAATTACAAAATTTATTGCTATCACTAAGAATGGCAAATAGATTAATTTGATTTTTTTTACTAATGTCTGCATTTTTTATTGTTTATTTGTGATTGCCCCTAACATATTTTATGCGTAAGTCTGTTAAGTCTTAATCCTTGTTTTAGTGGAAATGGTATTAATACGTTTTAAAAAAATCTCCAATATTCTAATATTTTATTTTAGCGGATTTATAATTGTCAATTGTTCTTCTAAAATCTGACCATCTTGTAAATCTTCCGAATAAAAAATATTGCATTGATTTTGTAATGCGATGGCTAACATTAAGCTATCGTAAAACCTATATTGATATTTTATTGAAATATCGATTGCTTTAACAATTGTTGCACTTGAAATTAAGACTGTATCAAATGAATTGATTAAATCGGAGACAATTTGCCGCGTTTCTTCTTTAGTCTTGATTTTTAATTTAAAAACTAAAACGTTAAACAATTCATTTAGGACTTGCGTACTTATAATAATTTGGTTAAAATTAGTTTTAATCAGTTCTTCCGATTTTTTAGATTTTCGTTTTTCATCTGAATATAGATAAACCCAAATATTGGTATCAATGTAAATTTTATCGCTCATTTGCAGCATCTCTATCAAATTTATAATCCTTTGGCAATTTAAAGCGATGTTGTTTTACCGATTTGAAAAATTGTTCCTTTTGGGAGTTATCTTTATTTTTCGCACCATATTTATTTATAAGAAACGAATAATAATCCATTAATTCCTGCTGAATAATTGGCGGTAATAAATCCAGATTTATTAAGGAATTATTAAACTGATAAGCATTTGATAAGTATTTTGTGTTCATAATTTTATTTTTAGCAAATTTATAAAAAATTAATAAATACGAAGCAACAATTGCAAAATATTGCACCTGCTATTAACAACCGTAACCGATTTTCGTAAAAGTTCTAACATTTTTAATAGCAATCATCATTTTCAATTTTCCATTATCCATTTTCAATTAAAAAAATCCTTGTTTTAGTGGAAATGGTATCGATACGAATTTGAAATTAATCCAACAGAATCTACTCTTGAGTCTTAATCCTTATTTTAGTGGAAATGGTATCGATATGTAAAAGGACGTTACGGTTACAATCCGGTAGTATTAGTCTTAATCCTTGCGCGAAAATACTTTGAATAATAGAATCATAATGTTAGAACAGCAATTGGAAAACTTTCACTCAAAACGTATCGCGTTTTTAAACGAAAAGGAAACCTCGTTACATATAACCGTTAAGCTGCGCGAGCTGGAAATTCAACTATCAAATAAGAACGACATGATAAAGGAATTACAAAAGGAGAATTATCAATTACAGTTTTTGCAAAAGCAGTTTAAGACAGTCATTGAGAACTTGGAAAATTTGGAAAAGAAGTATCGCCATGTTACTTTAGAAAAAAGTTTGTGGGACAAAATTGTGCCATATTTACCAATTGTAGCTGTCGCTTTAGTAACATGGTTAATGAGTAGCGGAAAATCAATTTTTTCGAAAGAAAAAATTGCGGAATTACTCGATTTACTACCAGAGAATGTAAGAGCCAAATGGAAGGAGAAGTTTAAAGTGTAGTTTTGTTTAATATAAAGGATTGTCAGATAATGGCAATCCTTTTTATTTTAAGTGAATTCTAATCAACTGTAAATTCATTTCATTATACTTAAAACTTTTTCGCGTTTGATAAAACATTACAGTATGATGAAAACTATAAAACGACCAAAGCATTAGACAAAATAAGACCTTATATCTGGATTATTTTATTTTCCAATTCAATTTAAACTAAATTCAAAACGAAAATTTTGACTATAATCAAATCTTTTTGTATTTTTGCATTAGTTTTAATTATCATCAAAACTTATTATGAGTAAAGATTTCATTGCACGCGATATATACACAGCTAAAATTCTTCCTTATATCAACAAAAATCTGATTAAAGTGATTGTTGGACAGCGCAGAACAGGGAAAAGTTATTTGCTTTATCAAATAATGGAAATCATCAAACGCGATTTTCCTGAAATGCCGATTATACACATCAACAAAGAAGATTTACAATTCGATTTGATACAAAGTTATACCGATTTGGTAGGTTATGCAGAACAAATGCGCACCGGTAAAGGGAAACACGCAATTTTTATTGACGAAATACAAGACATTGACCAATTTGAAAAGGCACTGCGACATTTTCAATTCAACGATGACTGGGATATATATTGCACCGGCAGCAATGCGAAACTTCTATCGGGCGAGTTAGCGACTTATTTAAGCGGTAGATATATTGAAATTAAAATGTATTCACTCTCATATCCCGAATTTCTTTTGTTTCAAAAATTGGAAGACAGTCCCGATAATTTTTATACTTATTTGAAATACGGTGGATTGCCATATTTATGCAACTTAGACTTGAATGATGCAACAGTATTTGAATATCTGAAAAATATTTATAACACTATTTTGTTTAAAGACGTGGTTGCGCGTTTCAATATTCGTCATATTGCTTTTTTGGAACGACTGACGCGTTATGTTGCTGATAATATTGGAAATTTGCTGTCAGCAAAAAAAATAAACGATTATTTAAAATCGCAGAAGTTATCGTTTTCTAACAACATTGTATTAGACTATTTGCACCATTTACAGAATGCTTATCTGATACTTTGCATTCATCGCAACGATTTGAAAGGGAAACGAATTCTTGAAATTGGAGAAAAATATTACTTCCACGATACCGGAATGCGTCACGCAATTGGTGGTTTCAAACAAAACGATATAAGCCAATTATTTGAAAATATTGTTTTGCATCATTTACTGATTAATGAATACGATGTTACAATTGGGAAAATAGACGATTATGAAATTGATTTTGTTTGCGATAAAGCCGGAAGCCGATTATACATACAAGTAACGTTGTCGCTTGCTGATGCAAAAGTACGCGAACGCGAAATTGGAAATTTGCTTCAGGTTCGTGATAATTTTAGAAAAATTGTTGTTACGGGTGATGAGTATTCAGAAAAATCGCAACAAGGGGTAGAAATTTGGAATATCCGAAAGTTTTTAACCCATTTTGATAATTGAAATGTAAATATGTTATCGACATCGCTATTTTTCTTTTTGCTCATCATCATTTTTGTTGTTTTCTCTATTTAAATCAAGATTATCAATGTCTTTAATCCCTGCTCTTTCTAACGCATCTTTTACTTTGTCAGCAACTTCTTTGGGCAGCTTACCACTTTCGCTTGAGTAAAGTTCTTCTTCTGGCACATAGCCTTCGCTTGTTAAAACCATCTCTTTCATAATTTTTTATTTTTTAGTTTAAACAATATTTTGAGAAACTGGGCGATAATAAAATCATTTTTAACGGTGTCGTAATATTCCGCAACAAATAATAAATCATTGTTTTCGAATAAGCACAATGCTTTTACTCTGATTTTTTCTTTTCCAGTAAACATAAATCGCATTTAATTTTTATTTGATTAGTCTTTCTTGCAAAATTAATTCAAAATGTAATTCTTTATCATTGTTGTCCGATAAAAAATTATAAATATTTTTGCAAAGCTTATCTATTTATGTTTATAAGTGTTTGCTCGCCCCGACGGGGCAAACAGTTTGGTTCTAATTCTTTTATTCTATCGCTATTTGACATCTACGATGTCACTTAAATTTTTACCGGACAACAATGATTCTTTATATATAGGGATTGTTATCGAAATAACAATGACAATATGGCAGATTTCTCTGCAAAAACGGCAATAATATAGCAAATAGCTTGATTATTATATGTTTTCTATACAGATGTAGCGTATAATTGACGATGTCAGACCGACTTTTGCGGCACAGCAGACCGACTTTTGCACCTGAACAAACCACTTTTGCGGCACAGCAGACCGACTTTTGCGGCACAGCAGACCGACTTTTGCACCTGAACAAACCACTTTTGCGGCACAGCAGACCGACTTTTGCACCTGAACAAACCACTTTTGCGGCACAGCAGACCGACTTTTGCGGCACAGCAGACCGACTTTTTCCGCACAGCAGAACCACTTTTTCACTGGAACAAGCCACTTTTTCGCCACTGAAGGATGACTTTTTTTGCACATCAGTGTTATTTTTCCTTTACAACACACCTAATTTTTTTGAATAGTCTTAATCCTTGTTTTAATGGAATATACTCGACGAGCTAAATTTATTTTATTTTAATGAATCTTTTTTTGCTGTCTTAATCCTTGTTTTAATGGAATATACTCGACGAGAAAAGATATTTGGCGTCTCGAATTCTCTTTGAAAAGTCTTAATCCTTGTTTTAATGGAATATACTCGACGAGCTTAAGATTATGAAACACAGAATCAGAACAAAGAAGTCTTAATCCTTGTTTTAATGGAATATACTCGACGAGTGGTTCAGTAGAAGCTATTACAAATTGTGGCTTAAGTCTTAATCCTTGTTTTAATGGAATATACTCGACGAGAAGATACTTTCGCAATGGTAAGAATGGATAATGGAAGTCTTAATCCTTGTTTTAATGGAATATACTCGACGAGAAATTAATTCAACGCGATTACATGCTTCGCAAAGTGTCTTAATCCTTGTTTTAATGGAATATACTCGACGAGGAAAGACAAATTTGTATCGTATAACTTTTAACGGTCTTAATCCTTGTTTTAATGGAATATACTCGACGAGCTGAAAGTTTTGATCATTGGATTGATTTATATAAGTCTTAATCCTTGTTTTAATGGAATATACTCGACGAGGCGGCGAAAACAGCACAATGAAATGGTATCAAGTGTCTTAATCCTTGTTTTAATGGAATATACTCGACGAGAGCTGCGATTTAGAAATCTTAAATATCAATTACTTATTTTTATTTTCCTTTCTTTTTGTGTATTTTCACCCTAAAATTACCTATCGTTTTTGAGCCTGCAAAGTTAACTATTTTTGTTATTATAATATTCATTATCCTCCAATTTATTTTCAGAAATTTCAACCGTATCAATTCCTAATTTTTAATTCCTAATTTTTAATTAAAATAATAATGCGAATGTTTAAGAATAATCAATCTGCTATGATATGTTTAATTTATTTATATTTATATTTGACAAACCAAATTCTGAAGACAAGATGATTGAACAAATCAAAAAAATCCGCATATTAAATGTCATTTTTGATACCGAAATTCTTGGTCACGAAATACCTGCTTTTCGCGGCGCTATTGTCAACAAAGTAGGCACAAAAGATACTTTGCTTTTTCACAACCACACCGGCAACAACGAATTTAATTACAAATATCCACTCATACAATACAAACAGATTTCGAAAAAACCGGCTATCGTTTGCATAGACCAAGGCGTTGACGAAATTCACAAATTTTTCGAAAACAAAAACTGGGATCTCGACATCAGTGGCAGAACCCTAAGTATGAAAATTGATAAACTCAACATGAACCAGTTTACCATGCAGGTTTGGAACAAACATTTTCAGTACAACATACATCACTGGATTGCATTGAATCAGGAAAATTTCCCAAAGTTTCAGGCAATTGATAATTTAACTGACCGTATTTTATTTCTCGAAAACACGCTCAAAGCAAACATACTCAGTTTTGCAAAAGGAATCGAATGGGCAGTCGATAAACAAATTGAAGTTAAGATACAGGATTTAAACCAAATGCGTCCCGTAAATTTAAAAGGCAAAAAAGTAACCGGTTTCGATGTGCAATTTACAAGCAATGTTTTTCTGCCAAACTTTATTGGTCTTGGAAAAAGCGTGAGTTTGGGGTATGGAGTGGTGAGAGCAATTAAAAATTACGAATTATGAATTACGAATTACGAATGAAGTATATTTTAATTGGAACACTGATGACGATGTACAAGCTGATTCTCGCAGATTATATATTCGCGATTATCCGTTCAATCCGTGTGTTCCGCGTTCCTATTAATTATGTATAAAAATGGAGCTTAACAAAACTAAATATTCTGGTTTTTTGGTTGATATTAAACAACGTATTCGCGATGCGCAATATCTGGCATTAAAAGCAGTAAACAAAGAACAAATTCAGTTGAACTGGGATTTAGGCAAAATGATTGTCGAAAAACAGGAACAACTCGGTTGGGGTAAATCGGTTGTTGAGCAGTTATCGAAAGATTTGCAGGATGAGTTTCCCGAAATGGATGGATTATCAAAAGATAATCTTTGGCGAATGCGTAAATTTTATCTGAATTACAGAAACTTAGAAAAACTTGCACCATTGGTGCAAGAAATAGGATGGTCGCACAACATCATCATAATGGAAAAGTGCAAAGACGCATTAGAACGCGAATTTTATATTCGCATGACTAAAAAATTCGGCTGGACAAAAGATGTGCTGATACACCAGATTGAAGGAAATTCTTATGCGCTCTATCTCACAAACCAAACAAATTTCGAAAATGCATTACCCGAAAAATATAAAAATCAGGCAATTCTGGCAATTAAAGACGAATATCAATTCGATTTTCTCGATTTAAAAGACAAACATTCCGAAAAAGAACTCGAAACCGCTTTGATAAGCAAAATCAGAAATTTCCTTATCGGAAATGGGTGGCGATTACAGTTTTATTGGCAATCAATCTAAAATTGAATTAAACGGCGACAACTATTTTATTGACTTGTTGCTGTTTCATCGCCGTTTGCGGTCGTTGATTGCAATCGAACTCAAAATCGGCGAATTTCAACCCGAAATGGTTGGCAAAATGCAATTCTATTTGAGCCTGTTAAACGACAAAGTTCGATTGCCTGACGAAAATCCAAGTATTGGAATCATCATTTGTAAATCGAAAAAACGAACGCGGGTTGAATATGCTTTAAAAGATGCAAATCAACCCATCGGAGTTTCGAGTTACTCATTACATTCCACTTTACCCAAAGCGTGGCAAAAGCTTTTGCCGTCGCCAAAAACCATTGCAGAAAAACTGCAAATTTTCGATAACGATTTCAACAACACATTATCATAAACATATAATATATGAAATCCATAACATTTGAATGTGAAACAATAACTCCAATGTTCCTTGCTGGAGCCGATGGACAGACACCGGAACTACGACCACCATCAATTAAAGGTGCTCTGCGATTTTGGTGGCGAGCAATGAATGGACATCTATCATTAGCTGAGTTAAAGAAAAATGAAAGTATCATTTTTGGAGGAACTGATTCAGCTGGAAGGAGTAAATTAATCATTAAGGTACTTAATCAACCTACTTTTGATAATATAAAGAGTGATTCTCCGACTCCACATAAAGATAGACCATTTTTAAAACCATCTATTAAAGTAGGATTTAACTTTAAAATTCAATTAAATTTAATTGATAACGAATTATTTAATATAAAAAGTGTTGGCAGCTTATTTGAAATCTTCGCTGTAATTGGAGGACTTGGAAATAGAAGTAGAAGAGGATTTGGTGCGTTTAGAATTTTAAAAATAGACAACAATACATATGTACAGGATGATAGTGTTGAAAATATAAAAATACTGTGTCACCAAATAACACCATATTTTAAAGTTAATGCGAATTATGCAATTAAATACCCGTACATAAAGGAATTTGTGCCTTGTACTAAAGATATTAAAGATTTGATGAAAAGCATTGGGGATATGACTCATAAATTAAATCAGAAACATGGATACAATTATGGTGATGCACTTGGTAAAGCCAAAGGAGGACGATTTGCATCGCCCATATATATATCAACAATACAAAAATTAGATGGCAAATTATATCCTTTTATAACAATACTAAATACCGTTACACCTGGTGGACATTATATAAAAGATATTCAAGAAGAACTAATTAAATCACTAAGTTAAATGAAATACCTATTCCTTTTTACAATAACACCTGTTCAATCGTTTATAGCACAAGCGCGAAAGATACAAGATTTATTTGCAGGCAGCCAATTATTGTCTGAAATGATTGATTTTGCAATTGAACAAACTAAAATAAAAACGGCTCATTTTGAATTAATTTTTCCACATATCAATACTGAAACAAAACCAAATCGATTTTTGGCTTTAATTGATGGTGAAAATATCTCAAAAATAGGTCAAGAAATACAACAATTTGTTGAAGATAAATATTTGACAATTGCAGAAGATATTATAAAAGATGCTGATTTCATTGAAAAGTATAAATATCAATTGTCAAATCACTTGAAAATATTTTGGATTGCAAATGAATTTGTTGATAACAAAAGTTATTTAATGCAATATCAACAAATTGAAAATTTATTAGGTGGAATAAAAAATCTAAGAACATTTGAACAATATCCGGAAAAAGGTAGAAAATGTTCACTTTGTGGCGAAAATAATGCACTAGTATTCAGTAATAGCTATAAGTTGCCCAAAATTTGGCAAAGGGAAATTAAACTTATCAATAATATCAATTTAAATAGTGGTGAAGGACTTTGTTTAGTCTGCGCAACTAAACGATTTTATAGAAACGAAAATAATAAAAAAATAAGTGTACCTTCTACTGCGGCGATTGCAAGTTATAATATAATTGAAGAATTGGAAAAAAATGGTATGTGGCATCCTTCTAATTTTAAAGCGCTTTTTGATAAAAATTTCGATGAACAACTTTATTATGATGAAAACCTTAATTCAATGTATTTTGAAAAAAATGGTTTTAATGAATATATTGATAACCTGCCAAATATATTAGAAAACTATAAAAAAGTTTTTTCCGAGAAAAAACCATCAAGTTATTACGCTATTGTATTATTTGATGCTGATAATATGGGTGAAAAACTAACTAACGAGAAAAATTGTTCAAAAGAATATCATCAAAAACTATCAACACTGCTAAAAGATTATGCAAATTGGGCAAAAGGTTATTTGCAGAAACCTTTTGGATATACTATTTATACTGGTGGCGATGATTTTCTGGGCTTTGTTAACCTTAGCTATTTGTTTATTGTATTAAAAGAACTTCGAATTAAGTTCGATGAGTTAATTAACGAAAACCTTTCCGAGTACAACTTAAATTTAACTTTTTCATCAGGAATAGTCATTGCTCATTATAAACACCCTTTAGCAGATGTTTTGCAGTGGGCAAGACAATCAGAAAAAAAAGCAAAAAACGAACAAATTAATAAAGATTGTTTTTGTATTTCGGTATTAAAACATTCGGGCGAAGTTGTTCAAGCGGTATATCCGAATAAAATAGATGAATATTTTTCCATAGATTATTTGAAAATTACATATAACTGTTTTTTATTTCGCACAAAATTAAGTAGTTACAAAAATTAAATCTTCCGGTTTTAGCCTAAGAGATGCAATTTGTTTCTTGATATTTTTAATCTTTTGCGAACGTATTTTTTC
>Ga0265327_10000929_pt1 | contig 42900 bp, 28 predicted proteins | sample 41621metaG_FD_202089 | JGI IMG/M metagenome (GOLD analysis project Ga0265327, IMG submission 202089) | Rhizosphere microbial communities from Carex aquatilis grown in University of Washington, Seatle, WA, United States - 4-16-21 metaG | ecosystem: Host-associated > Plants > Roots > Rhizosphere... | reverse complement strand
TGCTCTAAAAACGGCGGCGTCTCTTGCTGGCTCATGACTCTGGGATGCGCTCAAAAGCCCCCTTAAGCCATGCCACAACAGCCCTTGTCAAGCAAAATCAAGCGGTTCCTTCATGCGATTGCCCTGGTGCCGTAACCGTTTTATTTTGCCAGTCCGCCTTGTTCCGACCCCTGACGCTTGGCGCCCCGTCGTGCCAGTTCAAAATGCGATTCGATGACGCCTTTTGGATAGGTTTGGGGCGGAATCTCCGTTATCTTGCGTAGTCCCTGGGTGTTTTCATCGCCGCCTGGATCTTGTTCGACAACCCGGATTCCAATCGGTGTCCTCCTCAGTTCTGGACCCACCAGATCCGCTGTAAAAAATACATCGCCGGGCGTTGGCCATCTGCTGCGACGGGTTGTCGTTGTAGCCTGGATTGCCGCAGGCGGCCATGAGCGCCGCGTAAAACCCCCGCCAAGGCTTCCACTCCGCACAGCCGCTTGAACGCCGCCGCGCCGTGTTCGAGCTGCGGGGCTGCGCGGCTTTTGTCAGGCCCGGGGAGGCTTAGGGCGAGACCGTCACGGCCATTTGCGCGGCGTCGAACTCCCCGCGGAAGCTCACCGGGAAATTGGCAACCCCGTTGCCGCCCAGGAGCTTGCCAATGGCGTTGCCGCGCGAGGTGTAGAAGGCCACTGTCGAGGTGAAGTCGAAGTAGACGGTCGGGAATGTCGTCGCCATCTTGATTTCCCGGTTATGCGAAAAAAACCACCCGTTGGCGAGGAAGGTGCTGGGGATGGCGGGGTTCGTGACGGTGCCGTGCAGGAACCAGGTGGGCGAATAGCCCTCCGGCGCGGTCGCCGCGTAAAGCTCGCTAGGCCCCTGCGGCGGCGTGAACTCGTACGCGAGCCTCCTGGCGTCGAACGCGGCGGGCACGCCCCGCTGGGCCAGGCCGGCCACCAAGTCCGGCACATTGCTCGCGTAGGTGAGGGTGTAGTTGTTCAGCGAGGTTTTGGGGATCGACGGCGGTGCCGTCGGGCGATGCGATCATAAGGCCGGTCTTCACGCTACAATTCCCCGAATGATCCAAAAACCGGGGGAATGTGGCTTGATCGCAGTGAAAACCCTTTGGCGCGGGCTGTCCCAATCCAAAAACCGGCGGGCGTTCGCGGCCGGCGCGGTCGTGGGCGCGGGCCTGGCCGCGTTGGCCGGCGGAGCCGGGGCCATCCATGCGCGCTTCGCGGGGAAACCGGACGGCGCGCCGCCGCAAACGATTTCAAGCCGCGGCGCCGCGGCTGGACAGCCGCCTGCCAACGCGGCGGCGGAAGGCGGGGTAGGCCGCCAACCGGCGTCTGAAACGGTCACAGCGGCCCTTTCCCTGGAACACTATGAGGCGGGATTAAAGCGCGAGGAACAACAGATCCGCGCCGAACTGGCGCAGCCAGGCCCGCTAGAGCAGGATAAAGCCGCGCGGCTTCAACAGAAACTCGCCGGGCTTAGGGCGAAGTTGGACAATCCCGGGGCGGCTTTTGAGGAATATAAGCATACCCTTGCGCGGGCTTACCAGGCGCTGGAGGGGCTCAAGCAAGCGCTGCCGCCCGGCCAATGGGCGCAGGCGCGGCAGGCGCTGGCGAAAGGCGAGGCCGTAGAGCTTGAAACCCTGTTCCAAGCCGTGTACTCGCAGGGCAGGCAAAACGCCGCCGAGGCCGCTTACCAGCTCGGCCAACTGGCCTATGCCCGGCTCGATCCCGCCGCCGCCTACCCGCATTTTAACGAAGCGGCAGACCTGCAGCCGGACAATCCGCTTTATCTCGACCAGGCCGGGATGCTGGCCTATGCCCTGGGCTATTACGGCGAGGCCGAGCCCAAGTACCGGCGCGCGCTGGCCCTGCGCGAGCAGGCCCTGGGCGCGGATCATCCCGACGTGGCGGCCAGTTTGAACAATCTCGCGGAGCTGTATCGGACGCAAGGCGCGTACGCCCAGGCCGCCCCGCTCTACCAGCGCGCGCTGGCGATCCGCGAACAGGCTCTGGGCGCCGACCATCCCGACGTGGCGGCCAGTCTCAACAATCTCGCGGCGCTGTATGAGGCGCAAGGCGCTTACGCCCAGGCCGAGCCGCTGTACCGGCGGTCGCTGGCGATTCTGGAGCAGGCCCTAGGCCCCGACCATCCCGATGTGGCGACCAGCCTCAACAATCTCGCCGCGCTGTACCGGGCGCAAGGCGAATACGCCCAGGCCGAACCGCTGTATCTGCGCTCGCTGGCGTTGCGCAAGAAGGTTTTAGGCCCCGAGCATCCCGACGTGGCGCAGAGCCTCAACAACCTCGCGGCGCTGTACCGGGCGCAAGGCGCGTACGCCAAGGCCGGGCCGCTGTATCAAAAGTCGCTGGCGATTCTGGAAAAAAACCTAGGCCCCGACCATCCGCTGGTGGCGACCAGCCTCAACAATCTCGCCGCGCTGTACGAGGCGCAAGCCGCGTACGCCCAGGCCGTGCCGCTGTGCCAGCGGGCGCTGGCGATTTGGGAGAAGGCTTTCAGCCCCGGGCATCCGCTGGTCGCGACAGGCCTCAACAACCTCGCGGCGCTGTATGAGGCGCAAGGCGCGTACGCCCAGGCCGAGCCGCTGTACCAGCGGTCGCTGGCGCTGCGCGAGCAGGCGCTAGGCCCAGGCCATCCCAGCGTGGCGACCAGCCTCAACAATCTGGCCGGCTTGTACCGGACGCAAGGCGCGTACGCCAAAGCCGAGCCGCTGTACCAGCGCGCGCTGGCGATTCTGGAGAAAACCCTAGGCCCCGACCATCCCAGCGTGGCCACCTGCCTGTGGAATTACGCCGATTTGCTCAAGCGGCTGAACCGCGAAGCCAAGGCCGAGGCCCTGGAAGCCCGGGCCAAGGCGATTCAAGCCCGGCCTTGACTGTGGCATGATTGCGCAACCTTATCTTCAACGCGAACCCAGCATGAATTCGACTCCGCCTCTTCCCGCCCTGGACATCAGCGTCTCCCGCCAATTCACCGCCTGGATGGCGGAAACCGGGGCCAGCCTGGCGTTCAGCACCTACCAGATCGGCAAGCTGTTTTTCATCGGCCTCAAACCCGACGGGCAGTTATCGGTTTTCGAGCGCACGTTCAACCGCTGCATGGGCTTGCGCGCCGAGGGCAACAGCCTGTACCTGGGCAGCCTCTACCAAATCTGGCGGCTTGAGAACCTGCTGGAGCCCGGCCAGACCCACGAAGGCTACGACCGGCTGTACCTGCCGCAGGTCGGCTACACCACCGGGGATGTGGACGCCCACGACATCGGCGTCGACGGCGGCGGGCGGATTGTGTTCGCCAACACCTTGTTCAGTTGCCTGGCGCGGGTCAGCGAGGCGCACAGCTTCGTGCCGGTGTGGAAGCCGCCGTTCATCAGCAAGCTGGCGGCGGAGGATCGCTGCCATCTCAACGGCTTGGCGATGCGCGACGGCCAGCCGGCCTATGTCACCGCCGTCAGCCGCAGCGACGCCGCCGACGGCTGGCGCGACCGCCGCCACGACGGCGGCGTCGTCATCGACGTGGCCACCGGCGGCATCGTCCTGTCCGGCTTGTCCATGCCGCATTCCCCGCGCTGGCACGAGGGCCGGCTGTGGCTGTTGAACTCCGGCACCGGCGAATTCGGCTACGCCGATTTGGACGCCGGGCGCTTCGAGCCGGTGTGCTTTTGCCCCGGCTATCTGCGCGGGCTGGATTTCATCGGCGGTTACGCGCTGGCCGGTATTTCCAAGCCCCGGCACAACAAGACTTTCAGCGGACTGGCGCTGGACGGGCATTTGCGGCAGCGCGATGTCGAGCCGCGCTGCGGGATTCAAGTCATCGACCTGCGCACCGGCGACATTGTCCATTGGCTCAGGCTGGAAGGCATGGCCGAGGAGCTATACGACGTGGCGGCGCTGCCGGGCGTCCGCCGCCCGATGGCCTTGGGCTTCAAGACCGACGAAATCCGCCGGGTGTTGAACGTCGGGCCGTTTTCAGCATGAAAGCCGACAGGAGGCACCGTATGCGTATTCAATTGACTCGGAAAGGGGCCGCTGTGCTGCTGCCGTTCTTGTCCGCCTGCGCGGCGGTCGGCCCCGACTACCAGGCCCCGCCGGTGGCCGCCCCGGCGAAATGGAGCGAGACGGCGGCGGCGCTGCCCGTCAAGGCGGATCTGGCGCGCTGGTGGCGGGGCTTTGGCGACGAGCGCCTGGACTGGCTCATCGAGCGGGCGGTGGAAGGCAACCTGGATCTCCAGGTGGCGGCGGCGCGGGTCAATGCGGCCCGGGCGGAGCAACTGTCGGCGGACGCCGCGTTCTGGCCCAAGCTGGGCGCTTCCGGCGGCTATCAGCGCATGCGGATCAGTCCGAATGCCATCAAAGGACTGTTCGGCACGGCCACCAGCGGCCAGGCCAGCGCCGCCCAGGCGGCGACGCCGTTTTCCAATATCGGCCCGATTGGCGATGCGTTCAACCTGTTCCAGTCCGGCTTCGACGCCTCCTGGGAACTCGACCTGTTCGGCGGCATCCAGCGCCGGCAGGAAGCCGCCGACGCCGAGTACGCGGCCACCGTCGAGCAGGGCCGCGACCTCCTGCTCAGCTTGACCGCCGAGGTCGCGCGAACCTATTTCGGGCTCCTCGCGCGCGAGCGCCACCTGGAGACCGCCCGCGAGCGCGTGCGCAACCAGGGCGAAATACTCAGGCTGGCGGAACATTCCTACACCGAGGGCCTGGCCACCGCGCTGGACGCCCGGCGCGCCCGCGCCGAGCTTGAGGCCAGCGCAGCGGAGCCGCCCGCGCTGGAGGCCCAGATCAAGCAGAGCCGGCACGCGCTGGCCACGCTGCTGGGCTTGGCACCCACCGCGCTGGAACACCGCCTCGCCCAAGTGCCCGCCGATATTCCGCAGCCGCCGTCGGTGCCGCTGGGATTGCCGTCCGACGTGCTGCGCCGCCGGCCCGACATCCGCAAAGCCGAGCGCGACGCGGCGGCGGCCTCGGCCAGTATCGGCGTCGCCACCGCCGAGTTGTTCCCGAAATTGTCGCTGACCGGCTCGGTCGGCCTGCAAAGCCAGGAGCTTGGCAATTTCACCAGCCTGTCCAGCGGCTTCTACGGCTTCGGGCCCAGGCTGTCGCTGCCGCTGTTCCAGGGGGGACGGCTGCGCGCCAATCTCAGCGCCCAGGAGGCGGCTTTCGAGCAATCCACCCGGCAGTATCAAAAGACCGTGCTGAACGCGTTCCGCGAAGTCGAGGACGCGCTGGCCGGCATCGACGGCGAGGCCGGCCGCAAAGCCTCGCTGGCCGCCGCCGAGGCCTCGGCCCGGCGCGGCACCGAAGCCGCCACGGCCCTCTACACGGAAGGGGAGGCCGACTTTTCCGCCGTGTTGGACGCCCACAGGTCTTGGTACGAGACCCGCGACCGCTTGACCGAGAGCCAGTTGAGCTGGGCCACGACCCATGTCGCGCTGTTCAAAGCCCTCGGCGGCGGCTGGGCCGGCGCTTCCGCGCCGAAGCCTGCCCAGGCAGCGGCGGGATCTTAAAGATTGCCAGACCCGCCTCAGATTTTGCCGTCCAGGCCCAACTGGTAATACTTGTGGGTGATTTCGTCCTGGTGTTCCAGCAGCCAGTCGATGCCGGGCTGGTGGTTCATGGCCTTGTGGATGGCTTGCGCCATGGCTTTGCGGTGGATGTCGAAGAGGATTTTATGATCCAGCTGGTCGTCCTTGATGACGCTGGGGTTCAGCCAGACGGACACGATGATGCCGAGGTCGTTGGCTTTTTCCTTGGGGATGTCGCCGGCGCGGACGGCGTCGAGCACGCCGTTGGCAATCGCGGCCTGGACGGTGCCCATCAGGATGTTGGTGTAGCGGCTGTTGTTCACCGTCACCTTGCTGACCATCAGCGTGACGGGCCGGACTTGCACGCCCGTGTTCAAAATCGCGAACACGCGGGTGTGGCCTTTGACCTGGTCGCCGGTCAGCGTCGCCAGCGCGACGCCGACGGGGCCGTCGAGTTCGCCGATGACGACTTCAGGCTCGGCCGCGGTTCCCGCAGGCCCGCCGGCTACCAAGGCTTCGCCCGTCCGCAAGATGATTCTTTCGCTCATGATGGCTCCTGTTTCGTTGGGTTGGATGTGGCGACAGCATAGCAAGCTTTCGGTCCCGTCCGCAGCTTTATCGCGCGCGGCTGGCGCGTCCGTCCGCCGTCCTTCCAAGGCCAATTGCGTGTATCATGTCAGCTTGCGAAAACTCGCCCCGCCGTTTCCCGATATTGAACTATGGGCGTTTCCGGCGGACAAAGGCCATTATGGGGCAGGCGGCGCCCTGGTGAAAATAGACGGCTTCGATGCGATAGGCGGGCAACTTTTGGAGATTATTGATGCATAGTAAATTAGTGTGGCTGGCACTCGTATTCGCGGCAGCCGTCCAGGCCAACACCCCGGATCTTGAGCCCCCTGCCATCCCGTCCCTGAAACCGTCGCAACAGCAGGCGGCGGCGGCTCAATTGACGGCCAGGATCATCGAGGAGCACCACTACAAGCCGGTCGCCTTGGACGATGCGCTGTCGCAGAAAATGTTTGACGGCTACCTGAAAGCGCTGGATTCGGAGAAGATGTTTTTTCTCCAGGCCGACATCGACCAGTGGAAACAAGCCCGCACCAAGCTCGACGACGCGGTTTTGGCGGCGGATTTGTATCTTCCTTTCGACATGTTCAACCTCTACGCCAAACGTGCGGTCGAGCGCTTCACCTATGCCCGCGGCTTGCTGGCGAAGGGGTTTGATTTCAAGCAAAACGAAAGCTACCAATACCTTCGCGAAAAAGAACCTTGGGCGAAAAGCGAAGATGAAATTCGGGAGTTGTGGCGCAAGCGGGTCAAGAACGACTGGCTGCAACTCAAACTGGCCGGAAAAGACGACAAGAAGATTGTCGAAACCCTGGACAAGCGCTACGAGAACTTCCTGAAGCGGATGGCCAAAGTCAAAAGCGAGGACGCTTTCCAGATTTTCATGAACGCTTACACCATGGCGGTCGACCCCCACACCAACTACATGATCCCCAAGACCTCGGAGAATTTCGACATCTCCATGCGGCTCTCGCTGTTCGGCATCGGCGCGGTGCTGGAAGACAAGGACGACTACACCACGATCCGGGAACTTGTGGCCGGCAGCCCCGCGGCGCTGTCGGGCAAGCTGAAAGTGGGGGACCGCATCGTCGGCGTGGCGCAAGGCGACCAGGGCGCGATGACCGACGTGGTGGGCTGGCGTCTCGACGACACCGTCGCCTTGATTCGCGGGCCGGCGGACTCGGTGGTCGTGCTTGATGTGATCCCCGCCGCCACCAGCCCGGACTCCACGCACAAGCAGGTTGCGCTGGTGCGCAAAAAAATCAGCCTGGAAGACCAGGCCGCGAAAAAATCAGTCCTGTCCCTGGCCGACAAAGGCGCGCCGCGCCGCATCGGCGTGATTTCCCTGCCCACGTTTTACGAGGATTTTGAGGCCAAGCAGAAAGGCGAGGCGGATTACAAGAGCGCCGCCCGGGATGTGGCGCGCTTGCTGGGCGAATTGAAAGAGGAAAAAGTCGATGGCGTGCTGATCGATCTGCGCAACAACGGCGGGGGTTCGTTGACCGAGGCGATTGATCTGACCAGCCTGTTTGTCGGTTCAGGGCCTATCGTGCAGCAGCGCGACGCCAGCGGGGACATTTCCGTGGCCAAGGGCAAAGCGCCCGGCGTGGCCTGGGACGGCCCGCTCGGCGTCCTGATCAACCGCGCGTCGGCGTCGGCGTCGGAAATATTCGCCGCCGCCATCCAGGACTACCACCGCGGCCTGGTGATCGGCGAGACCAGTTTTGGCAAGGGCACGGTGCAAACCATGGTCAGCCTGGACCAGCTCGCCCGCAGCCAAACCCCGCAGCTTGGCGAGCTGAAGCTGACCGTCGCCCAGTTTTTCCGCGTCAACGGCGGCACGACGCAACTGCGCGGCGTGACCCCGGACTTCAACTTGGCCCAGACCTCGGACGCCGAGCATTTTGGCGAATCCAGCTATGACAACGCGCTGCCCTGGATGCAGATCAAAGCGGCCGATTATCCCGCCGCTCCCGACAACCACGCGGTCTTGCCGACACTGAAGCAGCGCTATGAGCTTCGCGTCGCCAAAGACAAGGATTACCAAAATCTGCTTGAGGATCTTGGCGAGTTCAACCAGCGGCGCAATAAAACCTCGATTTCGCTCAATGAGGCGGAACGCCGCCATGAGCGTGACGCCTTGGAAGCGAAGTTGAAAGCGCGCCAAAAAGAAGACGGCGGCGAGGAGGAGAAACCCGCCTCCCATTCCGCCGCGGACGAAACCGGCGCGGACTTGGACAACGAGGGCGACGAGGCCCCCAAAAAGTCGGAGAAAAAAGCCAAAGACGCCTTGTTGTACGAGGCGGCTTATACGCTGGGCGACCAGGTGGATCTGCTGAAAGCGCATGCCGGCGGCGCGTCCGGGAGGCCTTTGCGCCCGGCGAAGGGCCGCCAGGCGCAGGCCGTCCAGTAAGCCGCGCGGCGGAGCGCCTGCGGGGCCGGCCTCACGGCGTGAAGGTTTGCACGATCCCGTTCTTCGCCGCCCACAAAGCGATGTCGTCGCGGCGGATCGCCGCGGCCATCAAGCCGGGGAACAGGCCGGGCGTGCAGGCGAACGAGGGCACGCCCAAAGCCGCCAGCTTGGCGGCCAGTGCGCGGTCGTAGGCGGGCGCGCCTTCGTCGCTGAGGGCCAGCAAGGCGATGAACTGCACGCCGGCTTCGACCAGCTCGGCGGCCCGCTGCAACAACTGCTTCTCCACGCCGCCCTCGTACAGGTCGGAAATCAACACCAGGATGGTGTTGCGCGGCTCGCGGGCCAGCCCCTGGCAATAGCCGACGGCGCGGTTGATGTCGGTGCCGCCGCCGAGTTGCACGCCGAACAGCAGCTCCACCGGGTCGTCGAGCTGCTCGCTCATGTCCACCACGGCGGTGTCGAACACCACCAGCCTCGTGCTGACGGCGGGCAGCGAGGCCATCACCGCGCCGAAGATGCTCGAATACACCACCGAGGAGGCCATCGAGCCGCTTTGGTCGATGCACAAAATCACCTCGCGTTGCGTCTTCCTCGATTTTCGGCCGAAGCCTATCAGCGTTTCGGGGATGATCGTGCGGTAAGCCGCCTGCCAATGGCGCAGATTGGCGCGGATCGTGCGCGGCCAGTCGATTTCCGCCAGGCGCGGGCGGCGGTTGCGCACGGAACGGTCCAGCGCGCCGCTGACCGCGCTGCGCATCGGCTCTTCCAGCCGCCGCATCAACTCGTCCACCACCTGGCGCACCACTTTGCGCGCCGTGTCCTTAGTCTTGGCCGGTATCACCCGGCCCAGCGACAGCAAAGTGGCGACCAGATGCACGTCCGGCTGCACCGCTTGCAGCATTTCCGGCTGCAACAGCATGTTTTGCAGATTCAGCCGTTCCAGCGCGTCTTTCTGCATGACTTGCACGACCGGCGACGGGAAGTATTTGCGGATGTCGTCCAGCCAGCGGGCGACGCGCGGCGAGGAGGCTTCGCTGCCGCCGCGTTCTTTGGCCTTCAAGCCGCCCGGCCCTTCCGGGTCGTACAGCGCGGCTAGCGCGCGGTCGATGGCGAGGTCGGCGTCATTCAGCCCCAAGCCGCAGGTTTCCTGGGCGCTTTCCCCTAAGATCAAGCGCCAGCGGCGCAGACGTTCATGTTCGGATATGTTCATAGCCACACCTTAAGACCCACTTGTTGGAGTGCAAGATTTATCGTGCACGCATTTCCAATGGCTTGCGCCCTGTGCGAAATAAATTTCGCACTCCGGATTTGGCTTAGCTTAAAGTTGGGCGCAAACCCAGCAAAATCCGCAACAGCGGCAAAGGCCGCTCGGCGCGTTGCCAGTCCAGCGTCTCGTCACCCTGGGGCGGCGCGGCGGCGGGGCCGACACTGGCGCTCTTAGCCATCTCGCCCAACTGCCGCCGCTCCGGCGGATTGAACGCGGCAAACGTGCGCCGCACTAGCGGCAGCACCTGGGTAAAATAGTCCTCGCTCAAGCCCGCCACCCATTGATCCACCAAGGCCCACAAGCGCCGGTCATGCAGCAAGACCATCGCATTTTGGCTTAAGAAACCCTCCAGCCACGCCGCCGCCATCGCCGGCGCGTTGCCTAAAGACAAGGCCCGGCCCAGCCATTGGGCCGTGGTGTCCAACCCGTCCGCCTGCTCGTCGAAACGCAGCCGCGCCGCCAGCCCGCCGACCAAGCCATGGCAACCGTCCAGCCGGGCCAGCGCCGCCAGCCATTCCTGTTGTCGGCCTTCCTCGGCCGCCAGGCGGATGGCGCGGTGCGCCGAGGCGATGCGCGGCAGCATCGCCCGCGCCGCGTCGTCGTCCAGCGAGGCGCAGGCCCCCGGCAAACCAATCGCGGCACGGACGGCCAGGCTGTCCAGCACCTGGCCGACCAGCCCCGTGTCGGTTTGCCGCACATTGCCGTAGCGGACGACGTTCGCCAGCGGCGGGATGGCCTCCAGCAATTGCGGCGTGTCGCCGGAGACGGCGGCGCGGTTTTCCAGCGCGCCGACCACCGGGCCGACCGCGGCCTCCAACGCGGCCAGCAACACCGCGTCCACCAAGTGAGACAACTCGGCCAGGGACTCGCTTTTTTCGGCCTGTTCAATGGCCTTGGCGGCGGCCGCCTGTTCCACGGTGTTGCCGTAGCGGCCGGCATCGACCACCGCCAGCACCAGTTCCGGTTGCCAGCGCAGGCTCCACACCTCGTGGAACGTGCCTTTCGCGCCGTATTGCGTCTTGCGCGCGCCCCAGTGGACGCCGAGCAAGCCCAGCCGGTGCAGCAAATGGCTGCGGGCCAGGTCGCCTGGCTGGCGCAGATCCAGGTCGTAGGTTTTTTCCAGCGCCTCCGGCTTCAGCCGCAGGCGCTTTTGCTCCTGCTCCAAATCCCGCTGTAGCGGCAACAATGGAACCGTCGCCGGCACCCGCCCCAGCCGCTCGCCGACCACCAGCTTCCGCCGGATCAGCCGCATCGGCGTGTCGTCGCCGTGGCAGATCACGGTATGGATGGCCTCGCTCAACTCCTCCAAGCCGGGGGCGGAGCGCTCGCGCAGGATGCCTAAGGTTTCGGCGAGGCGGGCGGTTTCGATCAAGTGGGCCGAGGAGCAGTCCAGATCCTCCTCGCGCAGCAGCCGGGCGACGCGGGCCAGCCAGGCGATGTCGCGGCCTTGGCGGTGCCGCCACAGATGCTCGTACCAGCCCGGCGAGACGACGCCCGCGCCGTAGCCGCTGGCGCGGCTCAGATTGCCGTTGCTCCAAGGTGCCCAGGTCGCGGCGACTTTCAGCTTAGGCAGGGCTTTCAGCAAGGCGTTGTCGTCTTTGGCCGGCGGCAGGTTTGCCAGGGCCGGGACGTGCCAAGCCCCGCAGACCACGGCGACACGCTCGAAGCCTTCCTTTTGCGCCTGCCTGAGGCAACGGCGCATATGCGCTTCGCGCAGGTTTTCGCGGTGCTGGCGGGATTGCGACGCGGCGACTTCGGGGAATTCGGCGCGCACCGCCGCCATCGCCTCGGCAATCGCGGCGAACACGTCGGCCCCGTCGCCGCGCTCCTCGACCAGCCGGTTCCACCAGGCTTCGCCGTCGCCCTGGCCCGCCGCCCGGCCCAGCCAGTCCAGCGGGTCGGAACGCGGAGATTGCGCTGCGCAGGTTTGCGGGGGTTCATCGTCCGGCGCGGCTTCTTCTGGCGGTGGGCTTTCTTCTGGTTTGACGGCGGCGAGCGCCTGCTCCGCCTCGGCTTTTTCCAACGCGAAGCTAGTCGCGCAGGGCAGGTCGATGAAGCGGATCGGAATGCCCGCTTTCAAGCCGTGCCGCAAAGCCTGCCATTCCGGCGAAAACTCGGCGAACGGATAAAACGCCGCCAGGCGGACATCGTCCGGGCAATGCACCAGCAAGGCCACCGGCGGCTCCATGCCTTCTTCGAGGACGAACGGCAACACCTCCTCGCCCTCCGGCGGGCCTTCGATCAGCAGGCAGTCAGGCTGCCATGCTTGCAAAGCCAGTAAAAGGCTGCGGGCGCTGCCGGGGCCGTGGTGGCGGATGCCGAAGATTTGGGTTTGGATCATGGCGCCACCCAATCCGCCAGCCAGCAGATTTGCCCAATCGGCAACGCCTTGCGCAAATAATGTTCGTCGGCGGTAATCAAAACAATACCTTGATCCAGGGCAACCGCGTGGTATAAGGTATCGAACAGATGGTGATTCAGTTGGGAGGAAAGCCTGCTGGCGCGAAGTAACAGCTCGGGATTGTCCACGACAGGCAGCTCCATATTGATCAACAATCGAATGTCGGCTTCTGCCGAAGCGGCAGCTTTTCGCGTTAAGACGGCGGCAACTTCGGCCAGCCAATGCGGGGGTTGCACCACCTCCAGCGAACCCTCCGCCACCGCCTGCATTAAACGTGTCGCTTCCGCGGTTAGTGGTTCGGTCGCAGGATCGTCGAACAGCCACTTTAGCGTCACGCTGGCATCGACCACCACCTTCATGGCCGCGCTTCCGTCCGGGCAGTGCGAATTTCATCATCGCTCAGGCAAGGCCGGTTTACCCGCCGTTCAGTCAATAGCCGAAAGGCTTCTTGGCGCTGGGTTTGTCTTTGCATATCAGCCACCGCTTTGCGCATCAAATCAGTGACCACTTCATTGCGATCCATATTCTCGAAAGCTTGATTAAATGCCTCGCTGACTTCGTCTGGAACGGAAAAAATTACGCTTGCCATAGGGTGTCACCTTAATTTGATTTACTGGGAAATCTATCGCTGATGGCCGTAGGCCGCATTAGCGCAGTGTAATGCGCCGTATGAATCGGCGGGTGTCTTCATTCGGCGGAATACGCTACGCTATTCCGCCCTAGCGGGCTAAGGTTCAGTAATTTGGCGGAACTCCCCCGGCCTTATCTCCGTCAACACCTTCAGCAGGAAGGGCGCAAGCGGTTACAGGGATTCCAACCGATTGCTGTTTGCCGTCAATACGACGACCGGAATAGGCAGGGTGTTGGGGTTTTGCTGGTATTGCATATTTTGGTCAGCAGTCACCAAGACATCAAAATCAGCTTGCGCAGCACGCAACAACTCTCCATTCTTCAAACCAGACCAACCACAATGCTGCACAGTCCGCACAAAATGGCCTTCCAGCAGGAACCCAAACCGCCTGGGCACCGACTCGTCAAGCAGCACGCGCATGGTCGAACACCGACAGACGCGCCAGTTCAAGAGCCGCCACCGCCTGCTCCCGGCTGACCGAAGGGAAGTCATCCAGAAAAAGGTTGAGGCTGTCGCCCGCTTCAAGATATTCAAACAATATCCGCACAGGCACCCGCGTGCCAACAAATACCGGCTGGCCGTTTAATATGCCCAGGTCACGGTGGAAAACAGCAGATTGTTCAAGCATGGGAGCCTCCATAAAAATCTGAATATATTCTCGTTCCAACGCTCCAGCGTGGGAATGCCTATGTCGGCGCTCCAGCGCCGCGAGACCGACCGCTGGAGCGGTCAAGCCGGGATTTTTACACGGGAGCATGGGGGCGGAGTGAAGGGCATTGTTCGCGATTGATGCGCTTCGTACCTCAGCGCATCCTGCGAACTACTTGTATTCGTTCTTTCAATTGGAATCAGTGCCGAATACCATCAGCCATCTTTGCAACAAAAAAAGTTAGCTCCTGAAAAAGAAAGATCCCAAAATCTTGTGAGTCTTCAAGCATATTTTCCTTTATCAAATAAATTTTTAGATCCTTCAGATTCTTTGTATCAATTACTGCTCCATTGTTTAAGTCGCAGACTGAACTCATGTCAGTCAGCAACTTAAGACTGTATTGGCGATCACGCAACGACGGAATTTCTTGCTTGCGAAGCAAGTTATTCGTCATGGCAACTAAGACGCATACAAAGTCTGCAAATGCATCGCTAGATGCGACTTCGACTCGTTGTTCAAGTAACCAAAGCAAATTATCCATACATGCAAGAAGGCGTATTGTTTCCGGCCAATTTACCAACGCACCGCATTTTGTGCATTCTTCAGCATCGCTGAGCAAAATTCGATTCCCACAGTGTGTACACTCACGAATCATGCTGATATTACGGTGATTCTTGTGTTCGTTCTGCCTTAACAAGGAAAGAGTCTTGTCAACGCATTGCTTATTAACAGGATCAAGCAGTAAATCATCTTCGATATTTTGTAAGTTTGGAATTATATCTTTCAAGGATCTTCCTTTGTCCATTTCACGAGCTAGAATAAGTAATTCAGGAACCTTAAACCCCGGACTGGCAAGGCCCATCGAGAGCGCCATTTCTTCGATAGTCTGTGGCGACCAATCGCAATGAGGGCATGGCATACTAACGAAATTATGCAAACGACCGCAGCTTGCGCAGCAATAAATTTGCGTAAAATTTTTCGGGCTATCTATGGTTCGCTGATCCAACGGTCGTTGTCTTTGAATCTTTTGAAGATTACTGGATAAAATAGTCCTTTCTTCATTGCTTAGTTGAATCTTATCTAGGGTAAGTAATCGTTCAATGATAGATTCTGCTTGATCCTGATCGTCAGTTTCAATGTAGAATAAAGCTAACATCATATGCGCATTCTTTTCACGCGGGTTTTGATTGATGTGTTTTATCACCATGCGTTCAGCATCGCGTAGCAGTTGCTGCGCTTCATCGATTCGATTGAGCTTCTCCAGAGACTGCGCCTTGCTGATTTGATCTATTAACTTCTGGTAAGTTGCGAATTTTTCTAATAAATCAGCAATATTCTCTTTCTTCTTCTTTGATCCAAACAATTTAAACATTATTTTATCCCCTTTCTGCGAATGGAATTGAGATGGCCTACTATGTCTCTATAGCTGCTTGGTCGATAATCAGGGTTTGGGTGTAGGCATTGTAAGCAGAATCCGCGAAAACTCTCGCTTCGATTTTTCAATATCTGGCAAGCGTTATCGAAAAATGAACCCGTTACAATCTCTTCCACTGGATTCACTTGGCCGAAACGAAAAGGAAGAATCCCAGTGCTTAGTTGCACGGCAATCATTCCAAGGGAATAAATATCGGCGACTGGAGATAATACCCAATTACCTGAAAATCTTTCTGGCGACATAAATAATGGAGTACCAGCAGCATAAGCGGTTTTCTGGCTGTGTGTTGCTGTAGCTCCGCCATGGGATTTGAGTTCACTCGCGTGTCTGTTTTTTGTCGCAAGTCTCGATATTCCCCAGTCAGCAATCTTTGTCCGAATTGGTGAGCCACTCTCGACCAGTACATTTGATGGTTTGAGATCAAGGTGAAGTATTTTAAATTTTGTCCATGCATATTCAAGGCCATCAACGATATCCGAAATAATCCTCAATACTTCCTGCTCACTCAATACCAAATTTTCTTCAATAGCATCATCAAGACTGCCATCAAGCAACGGCATTATTGCGGCAAGATGGTAATTCAATCTTCCAATTTTTTTCAGTGGTAAGACAGAACAATGATCAAGCGATATCCATATATTCAATTCGTTTTCAATGATTTTCTCATCCTTAATGAAGTCGAATGTTTTAACCGCTATTCTCTGGCGGTAGACCGGATCAAATGAGCTATCAAACATTTTTTCTAACAGCCAGACTCGGCCCATTCCACCATCACGAACAGACATAACACTATATGTTTTGTCATCGACTAAAACCTGCATAAATTTGCTCATGGACTTTGTCAGCGCTTCATTTTGTTGGTAGGTTCTGGCCAAATTTTATCATTCCCACGCTCCGCGTGGGAATACCGTCTTTGTATAGGGCGACTAGAAAACCCGTGTCAACCAGCAGATTCGCCACGGAATTTCTGCCTGAGCAATTGTTTGCTGTTGCGGGCGATGTCGCCAACATGGGTTTCATCCGCGCCGAATCCTGCCTGCCCTAGTTCGTAAGGATTGGGCGGCGGCTCTTGCGCAGATAAAAATTGTGTCAGCGCCTGCTCGATGGCCTCGCCTTGGGAAATCGCATGGCTTGCACAGTAACTATTAAGCGCTTGCTCCACGGATTGCGGTAAATGGATCGAAAGTGTCATGGCCGTTAGCTTTATTTCAATGCGTCATTTTAGAACACCAGCGCAATCAGTGGGCAAGCAAAAAGCCTGTCCTGAGCGTGTCGAAGGAACGCTTGCCCACCCTGCACCCTACAAAACCTCCCTGCAAGCCCGATACAAATCCTTCCAATCCGACCGCTCTTTGACCACGGTCTCCAGGTATTCCTTCCACACCACGGCGTCCTGCACCGGGTCTTTGATGATCGCGCCGAGCAGCCCGGAGGCTACGTCACCGGCCCGCATGACGCCGTCGCCGAAATGCCCGGCCAGGCTCATGCCGCTGTTGATGACCGAGATCGCCTCCGCGGTGCTGAGGGTGGCGGAGGGCGATTTGAGTTTGAGTTTGCCGTCTTCGGTCTGGCCGTTGCGCAGTTCGCGGAAGATTTGCACGACGCGGCGGACTTCTTTCAGCGCGGGCGGTTCGGTCGGCAGTTGCAGGCTGCGGCCCATTTCGGCGACGCGCTTGCTGACGATGCTGACTTCTTCGGCCTCGCTGTCGGGCAACGGCAGGATGACGGTGTTGAAGCGGCGTTTCAGCGCGCTGGACAGTTCGTTGATGCCTTTGTCGCGGTTGTTGGCGGTGGCGATGACGTTGAAGCCGCGCACGCCTTGCACCTCGCTGTTGAGTTCGGGGACGGGCAGGGTTTTTTCGGACAGGATGGTTATCAAGGTGTCTTGCACGTCGGCGGGGATGCGGGTGAGTTCCTCGACGCGGGCGATGCGGCCGGTTTCCATCGCGCGCATTAACGGGCTGGGCACCAGCGCCGCGGCCGACGGGCCTTCGGCCAATAAACGGGCATAATTCCAGCCGTAGCGCAATTGTTCCTCGCTGGTGCCCGCCGTGCCTTGGATCAGCAGCGTGGAGTCGCCGCTGATCGCGGCGGACAGATGCTCGGACACCCAGGATTTCGCGGTGCCGGGGACGCCGAACAGCAGCAGCGCGCGGTCGGTGGCCAAGGTGGCTATCGCAATCTCGATGACGCGGCGGTGGCCGATGTATTTGGGGCTGACCTCGAAGCCGCCGTCCAGCGTGCCGCCGAGCAAATAGGTTGACACCGCCCAGGGCGAGAGGAACCAGTTGGCGGGGCGCTGGCGGGTGTCGGCCCGCTTCAGCGCCTCCAGTTCTTCGGCGTAAAGCTGTTCGGCGTGTTCGCGCAGGATTTGGCTCATGGGGTGGCTCCCGTTAAAAGAGGGTGGGAATGGAGGGTTCTGCGCTGGCCTAAAACGGCGGCGAAGCGGGGGCCGGCGGCGTTTGCGCCGGGCACCGCGTCGGGGAGGACGTTCCACAGGCCCCAAGCGTCGTCGAAGGTTTCGGGCGGAACCAGGCAGGCGAATTCGGTCAGGGTCTCGCGCAAATAATAGTCCCGGCCGGCCTCCGCGCCTTGGGTCTGCGCGGCGATTTGCGCGAAAACCTGGCGGCAGAAATCGGCGGAAAAGTTTTCGGCATCCGCCGGCAAAGACAGCAGCAGTTGGCGCAGCAAGCCGCCCAGGCCGGCCGGCGGCGGGGTTTGCCTGAGGCAACGCAGCCAATGCCGTTCGCGTTGTTCCGGTGGCAAAGCGAGGGCCAGCCGGAACGGGTCGGCGTGGAGCTGGGGCGCGGGCAGATGGCTTAGAAACGCCTCGGCCCAGGCCGGGTCGGCGGTCTGGATTTGCCTGTCCAGCCAGCCGCGCCACAAGGCGTCCCGCCATTCGCCGTGCTTGGCCCAGTCCAGCAATTCGGCGGGCGTCAAGCCGGTGCGCGCGGCCCACCAGGGCAGCGGCACGCAGCGGACGAGCTGGTAAAGCCACCAGGCGCGCGGGCCGAGTTTTTCGTGCGGCGGCTTGGCTTCTTCCAGGCCGTCGGCTTTCCAGTCCGCGCCGAAGGCTTCCGGCGCGTCCAGCGTCAAGACTTGGCGCAGCAGCTTGCGCCGCAACCCTAAGCAGGCATCGACACGCGCGGCCATGCGCTCGGCGTAGCGGCTGCCGGGCAGGCAGGCCAGTAGCGCGGCGGCGGCTAGGCGGACATCCTTGCCGCGGTCTTTTTGCAGCAGGCCGTCGAGCAAGTCCTCGTCATCCGCGCCCAGGCCGGTTTCCAGCGCCGCCACCAGCGCGGCGCGTTCTTTCGCGCCCGCCTCGGGCAAGGTCTGCGCCAGCAATTCCCGCGCTTGCGCCGGGTCGGTTTGGCGCAAACGGCGCAGGTGGATCAAGCGCTGATCCAGGCTGCCGGTTTCCCAGGCGTCTTCCGGGTTGTCGTCGTCGGCAGTCCCGGCGGCATAGGCCCAGTCCGGGTTTTGCCGCGCCAGCCACTGCCCGCGCTGGCCTAGCACCGGGAGCAGCCAGGGCCGCAAGACGCGGTTGCGGCGGCCCAGATCCAAGGCGGCGGGCAAGACCCGGTGCGGCAGGCAACCGCCCGCCAGGCGGCGCAGCGCTTCGGCCTGCAAGCGCAGCGGGCCGTCGGCGATGACCGGCCCGAACAGCTCGGCCAGGCCGGCGTCTTCGCCCTGCGGCAAACCGTCGGGCGGGCAGGGCGCGGGTGCGGGCTTCGCCTGAGGCGCGGGGCGGTGGCCGGCCAAGCCGCAGACGGACAGCACGCCGGCGGCGCGCAGCAGGCTGGCGGCGGGGTCGGATTGATCCAATGCCGCCAAGGTCGCGCCGAGGCCGCCGGGCAGCGGCGGCAGGGCGGGGGCTTGGCGTTCGGTGCCGACCATGGCTTGCGCGGCCAGCAGTCGCAAGGCTTGCATCAGTGTGGCCCTCCCGCCGTCCACAACAGGCGCTCCGCCCAGGCGCTCAACGGCCGCAGGCGCTCCCCGTCCCATTCGCCAAACAGCGTCAACGCCCTGCCGCCGCCCAGCGCGGCCAAGGCCCAGGCGTCGTCGTCGGTGATCTGCAACAGTAGCTGGCTGTCCGGCGGAATCAAGGCGAGCCAAGCCCCTTGCTCGAAAACGAGCCGGGTTTCGCCCAGCCACACAGGCCACAGCGTGGCCCAGGGGTTGGCGGCGAGGGCGTCGGCGACCAGGCTGAACTCCGCGTCGAGGCTGGCGGGTCGGCTGGAAAATGCGTTGGCCACGAGCCGGGGCGGGGCGACCGCCACCGCGCGGCGCGGCCAGGCGCCGGGATAAAACGCGAGGGTCATCTGATAAGTCGCTCCGATGCTGAACAATGGCTCAAAAACCGGGTGGCCGTGGGCGAAGTCCAGCAGCAAGGCGCGCCGGCCCGACGTGGCCCCACGCAACCAGACGCGGCGCTCCCACAGCTTGTCGTTTTCTTCAACGGCCAGGCCCAGCGCCTCCCAGGGCTCGGCGAGGTGTTCGCCGGTTTGCAGGACGTCGTCCTTGTCCTGCGGCCAGCCCATCGCCGTGCGCAGATCCGCTTGCCGCGGCGGGGACAGCTCCGCCCGGCGCTGCCAGCCGTCGAGCAGCAGTTGCAACTGCCCCATCGCGCCCAGTAGCCGGCCGGCCCAGTCCTCGTCGCTGGCGGCGAGGCTTTCCAGCGCCTGCACCCGCCGGCCTAGGCCCGGCGCTTGCGCGTCGACCATCCGCGCCGCCAGCCCGCGCCAGTCCACGCCGCCGCCGCGCAGATTCGCCAAGCCCTGGCGCGTTTGATCCAGCAGCCAGCGCTGCAATTCCTCCGCGCCGGCCGACATGCGCTCCAGACGCTTGGCCTCGCGCTTGGCGGCGGCTTGCGGGTCGGGCGGGGCGGCGTCCTGGCTTTTTTTCTGCGCTTGGCTTTCCTGCTTTTGGCGGCGGGAGGCGAGCCATTCCTCCACCCAGGCCGGCGGCGGGCCGGCGGCGAAGCTTTGCGGCTGCGCCGTGTGCAGCAGCAACAGCGCGAGGCCGTGCTTGCACGGGAATTTCCGGCTGGGGCAAGAGCAGCGGAACGCCGGGCCGGCGGCGTCCATTTGCACTTGGTAAGGCTTGGCCCCGCTGCCCTTGCACTCGCCCCACAGCGCCGCCTCGCCGCCGCCCAGCGTCGGCCAGTGGCCGGGCGAGGCCAGCCCCTTGGCGGCTTTCAGCGAGGCGTCATCGGGGGCGAGGCGGGTGATTTGCTCTAAAGTGAACAGCATGGCGGGCTCCGTGCCGGTTTGATTTATAGCCTCAATAAACCTTCATGATGCCAGTCGATACCTCGTAGTCATAAGGCTGCGGCTGGGTGAGCGCGAAATCGACCGCGCCCAGCAAATACCAGTTGTCGCCTAAGTGGGTGCGGAAGCCTGGCCCCATTGAAAACGTCGTCGTGGCGTTCGGCCCCCGGCTGTCGATGGCTTGGGTCAGATTGTTCGCCACATACACCACGAAGTCGCCAAACGGCGCGGCGTCGTGCGGCGTCAAATAGTAGCCTATGGCTAGATTGCCGTTGAAAGTCGAGCGCGCGCCGGCCTTGGAAATGTCGCCGCCATAGGGAATCGTCAGCCCCAAGCCGCCGCGCACGACCAGGCCCTGCCAATGGTTGGTCCAGAAGTTGTAGGTCGGGCTGAAGGAGGCGACGCCATTGCCGTTGAAGCTATTGCCGGTGGGCGTGCGGAAGGCGAGGTCGAGGGTATGGGTTTCATTCTTGCTTTCCGACAGCAAAATGCGCGGCGTGATAATGAAATCCCCGAAGTTGGTCTGCGCGTCGGCCCTGCCGGTCGGCCCGCGGTTCGACGTCAGCCCGATGTCGGTGCGAATTTCAAAACGCTGGCTCAACGGCGTGTAACTGGTCAACTGGCCGCTGTAGCCGTCGCTGTTGTTGGCAAGGCCATGCAGCCAGTTGAAGCCCGCGACACTGAGCCGGTAGAAGACGCCGTCATTGGCGTTGATCCAGCCTTGCCGGGGCGCGCCGCCACCGCCGGCCGGCGGACTGACCCAGGGCTGGTCCCAGCCGGTGCTGAACAGCTTGCGGAAGCTGAGCGCCTGCCATCGGGACGGGTCGGCGTAGACGTCGCCGAACATCGACTCGGAGAGGGTTTCCGAAAGGCTGTAGTGGCGCTCTAGCGGCGCGGCCACCACGGCCGGGGCCTCCGCCGGGGCCAAGGCAGGCCGCGCCACGGGAACCGGCAAAGGGGCTGGCGGGACTGCCTTGGCCTGGGCCGAAGGGTGTTTCCCCTTGGCCTGCGAGGACGCCGCGAACGCGGGCGAGGCCATTGCCAGCGTGGCCAAGCCCAGGCCTAAGACCTGCCAGGCCTGAGGGCGGATGTTGGTCGATTTTGGGTTGTTTTTCATTGTTGTTGTGCCAAAAGAGAGTTTGCCCCATCCCGGACAGGGCGAACATTCACTGCCGGGATGTATCGTTACATTACATTGGGCGCGTGTCCGGACGACACGGCCTGCCGACGATCCGCCGGCCTGGGAATCATACCCCATTGATCCGCAGATTTCGCGGTTTGTGTGTTTTACAAACAGGCTGTAATAATGCAGAATCAAAAGAGTTTGGCTGGAGGCTGGCAATGTCTCGGCTTTTGGCCTAATCCTCTCATAACTTTGGAGAAAACTATGCAGCCATCCCCCCCGAAAACCGCTTTCGCCGTCCTGCTGGCCGCTTTGGCCGCGGCGTCGGCCTGGGCCGAGCCGCCGCCTGCCAAAGCCGCGCCCGCCACCGCCACCGCCCCGGCCGAGCAGAAGAAGCCCAACATCGTCATCATCTGGGGCGACGACATCGGCCAGTCCAACGTCAGCGCCTATTCCAAAGGCGTGATGGGCTACAAAACCCCGAACATCGACCGCGTCGCCAACGAGGGCGTGATCTTCACCGACTACTACGCCGAGCAAAGCTGCACCGCCGGCCGCTCCGCGTTCATCACCGGGCAAAGCGTGTTCCGCACCGGCTTGAGCAAAGTCGGCCTGCCGGGGGCCGATCTGGGCCTGCGCAAAGAAGACCCGACCATCGCCGAGTTGCTGAAGGCGCAAGGCTACGCCACCGGCCAGTTTGGCAAGAACCATCTGGGTGACAAGGACGAGTTCCTGCCCACCGCCCACGGCTTCGACGAGTTCTACGGCAACCTCTACCACCTCAACGCCGAGGAGGAGCCGGAACTGCCGGATTATCCTAAAGCCGCCGACTTTCCCGACTTCCGCAAGAAATTCGGGCCTAGGGGCGTGATCCACAGCTTCGCCAATCCGGACGGCACGCAGAAGATCGAAGACACCGGCCCGCTGACCAAAAAGCGCATGGAGACCATCGACGACGACACTGCCGCCCGCGCCGCCGGGTTCCTCGAAGCCCAGGTCAAAGCCGGCAAGCCGGTATTCCTGTGGGTGAACTTCACCCACATGCACTTCCGCACCCACACCAAGCCGGAGAGCCTGGGCCAGGCTGGACGCTGGCAAAGCCCCTACCACGACGCGATGATCGACCACGACAAGAACGTCGGCACCGTGTTGCAGAAACTGGATGAACTGGGCATCGCCGACAACACCATCGTCATGTACAGCACTGACAACGGGCCGCATATGAACTCCTGGCCCGACGCCGGCATGACGCCGTTCCGCAGCGAGAAGAACTCCAACTGGGAAGGCGCCTACCGCGTCCCGGCGATGGTGCGCTGGCCCGGCCACATCAAGCCCGGCACGGTGTCCAACGACATCATCTCGCATCTGGACTGGGCGCCCACACTGCTCGCCGCCGCCGGGGTTCCCGACATTAAAGAGAAATTGCTGAAGGGTTACAAAGTCGGAGCCAAGAACTTCAAGGTGCATCTGGACGGCTACAACCAGCTTCCCTACCTGACCGGCCAGGAAACTAAAGACCCGCGCCAGGAGTTCTTCTACTTCTCCGACGACGGCGATTTGACCGGGCTGCGCTACGACAACTGGAAGCTGGTGTTCAAGGAACAGCGCGCCCCCGGCACCCTGCGGATCTGGTCGGAGCCGTTCACCGATCTGCGCATCCCGAAGATCTTCAATCTGCGCACCGACCCCTACGAGCGGGCCGATGTCACCTCGAACACCTATTACGACTGGCTGTTGGACCACGCCTTCATGCTAGTGCCCGCGCAAGGCTATGTCGGCCAGTTCCTGTCCACGTTCAAGGAATATCCGCCGCGCCAGAAGGCGTCCAGCTTCACCCTCGACCGGGTGATGGAGCAGTTGCAGACGCCGGCCAACAAGTAATCCGTTGGCGTGCGAGATTTATCTTGCAGTCGAAGCCGGCCGGGGTTTGCAACCCCGGCCGGCTCGTTTGGACAGCACCACACATTACAAAGCCTAAATGGCGGGGTCACATGCCCGCCATTCTTAGAATCACTATGGCAACTTCCGATATCACAAGAAGACAATGGCTGCTGGGTGCCGGTTGCCTGGGGCTCCGAATCGCCTCGGCGTCCGCGGCTGACGCGCCGCAGTCCGATGCCATCGACACCGAGCCTTACCCCCGCGATGCCGGCGAAGCATTGGCGCGTCTGAAGAGCGGCAACCAACGCTTCATGGATGACAAGCCTAGCCATGCGCACGAAAAGGCTTCCTGGCGCGGCCTGTTGGTCGAGGGCCAAAAGCCGTTCGCCACCATTCTGGGTTGCAGCGATTCGCGCGTGCCGCCCGAACTGATCTTCGACGCAGGGCTCGGCGACCTTTTCATCATCAGGCTGGCCGGCAATATCATCGCCGAGGACGTGGTCGGCTCTTTGCAGTACGCCGCCGCCCATTTGCACACGCCGTTGATCGTCGTGCTGGGCCACGATGGCTGCGGTGCCGTCACCGCCACCGTGGAGGAAATACTCGATAAAAACCGGAAGAGTGCGGTTCCTCGATTGAAACCAAAGCCTGCCGCTTTCTTTGCCATCCCATTATCAATGAGTTGAACATGAAGACGTTGTTTTCTCTGTTTCGTTTCTATTGGGTTCTGCTGCTGCTCGGCTTGGCCGCGACGGCCCCTTTCATCCAGGCCGCCGAGGCGGAACCAGCGGCGACCGCCATCGACATCTTGCTCGATCCTGACGCGGCGATGACCGCCCAGGCCGGCGCGGCGAATGCCCGCTTGCGCGAGAACTATCCCGCAGGCTTCGCGCTGGACGCCGACCACGCGCCGCATATCACGGTGCTGCAACGCTTTGTCCGCAGCGCCGAGCTTGAACAGGTCAAGGCCGCGGTGGCCAAGGTGTTTGCCCAGACCGATCCCGTGCAGCTCAAGCTGCAAGCCACGGGCTACTACTACTTGCCCTACCAGAACCTCGGCCTGGCCGGCATCACGGTCGCGCCCACGCCCGCCTTGCTCGCCTTGCAGCAAAAACTTATCCATGCCGTCGCGCCGTTTACGCTTGAGCGCGGGACGGGCGAGGCGTTTGTGCCGCGCCCCGACGGCGGGCCGATCAACCAGCCGACGATGGACTACATCGCCGCCTACGTCCCCGGACACAGCGGCAAAAAGTACAATCCGCATGTCACCGTCGGCCTCGGCGAGGAGGCGTTTGTGAAGCAACTGCTGGCCGAGCCGTTCCAGCGCTTCAGCTTCAAGCCCCGCTCGGCCAGCCTCTACCAACTCGGCGATTTCGGCGCCGCGCAGAAACAACTTTGGACTTCGGCGCCGGCCGATCCTCTGCCTTCCTGGAATGACGGCGGGGCCAAGCAGGCCATCGTGGATTTCGTCGCCAAAACCACCCGGCCCGGCTCGCCCGATTTTGTGCCTGCGCCTGAGCGCATCGCCACCTTCGACAATGACGGCACGCTGTGGGCCGAACAGCCGTTTTATTTCCAGGCGCTGTTTGTGTTTGACCGGGTGCGGGAGATGGCCCCGCAACATCCCGAATGGAAAGAAAAGCAGCCTTTCAAAGCCGTGCTGGATAACGATATGAAGGCCCTGGCCGAGTCGGGGGAGCGCGGGCTGTTGGAACTGGTGATGGCGACCCATGCGGGCGTCACCACGGAGGAATTCGCCCAAAGCGTCGGGGCTTGGCTGGCCAGCGCCAAGCATCCCAAATTCAACCGGCCTTACACCGGACTGGTCTACCAACCGATGCTGGAACTGCTTGGCCTTCTTCGCGCCAACGGCTTCAAAACCTACATCGTCTCCGGCGGCGGCATTGAGTTCATGCGCGTTTTCAGCGAAAAAGTCTATGGCATTCCGCCGGAACAGGTCGTCGGGTCGAGCATCAAGACCCAGTTTGAAGGGCGCGACGGCCAGCCGGTGCTGGCGCGCTTGCCGGAGGTTGATTTCATCGACGACAAGGCCGGGAAGCCCGTGGGCATCAACAAATTCATCGGCCGCCGCCCCATCGCCGCCTTCGGCAACTCCGACGGCGATTTGCAGATGCTGCAATGGACGATGGCCGGCGGCGGCCCCCGTTTCGCGCTGATCGTCCACCATGACGATGCCGAACGGGAATTCGCCTATGACCGCCAGTCCCCCGTCGGCAAGCTCGACCAAGCCTGGGACGAAGCCCTGCGGAAAGGCTGGACTGTGGTCAGCATCGGCCACGATTGGAAGCAAGTGTTTACATCCCCCTAACCCCAACCGAGAACGCCATGCCCTTCACGATGACCCCCTTTGTTTTTTGGACCGGCGTTTACAACGCCGGATTGGCCTTGCTCCTGACTTGCCCCCCGGCCTACCGGGCTTTGGGGCTGAACATCTGCTCCCCCGTCTGGGGCTGGTTGATCGCCGGTTTCCTGGCGTTCACCAGCGCCGTGCTAATCCTTTGCGCCCGTGACTTGAAACGCCGGGCTTCCTTGGTGTATTGGGAAGCCCTGTTGCGCTATGCCGCCGCGCTGGTGCTGGTTCCCGCCGCTTTGTTCGGCGACGTGGGCTTGATCGCCGCCCCGCTGGGCTTGGGCGATCTTGCCATTGGGCTGGTTTATATGTTCGGCTTGGTCAAGGAATTGGGTTTGTCCCATCAGGCTTTGTTGTTTGATCGTTTGGAATAATGGCATCGGTGGGCAAGCAAGGCATTGTCTTGACAGGAGGGCGGACGGGCTATTATTGCTTGGCGCGCCCGCCGCCCCGCGGGATCAGCGCGTCCGGGGCACAGGCCAAGTAGCCTTGGCGGGTGGCCCGGCAAATGCCCGGCAGCGGGCGGAAGAGCCCCATGACTTCGCACGGGCCGCCGCCGGCCTTGTCCTTGCAGGCCAGGATGGCGCGCGGCGGAATCGGCAGCGTGGCGGCGGCGGGCAGTTCCGGCGCGGGCAGGGCCGCGCCGCCGGGAGAACCCGGGGCGGTTCGCGCCTGGACAGCCGGGGCTGTGTACTGGCCGCCACCGCCGCCCAGCAGCCCATAAGCCGCCACGGCGGCGGCCAGCGCCAAGATCCCGGCGGCGGCTAGCGCGGCCTTCGGCAGGCCGGCTTCCAAGGCCAGGCGGCCGCCGCAATGGCGGCATTGGCCGCGGTGCAGATCCAGGGCGGCTACGTTTTCGTTGAGCAGGCCGCAACGCGGACAATGGACTTCATAGCGGCGCGCATCCGGCAGGCCGGCCGCCGGGGCCGCGGCGCGGAGCCCGTCCCCCGCCAGCAGGGCCTGCCATTCCTCGACTCGCTGCGGGCGCGCCTCCGGGGCCATGGCCAAGGCCCGCATGACGGCCCGGCTGAAACGCGGCGTGACGCCGGGCTCCAGGCGTTCCGGCGGCGTCAGCGGCTCCCCCAAATGCCGGTTGAGCGCGGGAGTCGGCTTGGCCCCGGTGACCAGGCAGTAAAGCGTCGCGCCGCAGGCATAAATATCCGTCCAAGGGCCGAGGCCGCCGTTCGGCGAATATTGTTCGAGCGGCGCGAAATTTGGCGTGTACACGCGGGACAGGCTGGTGGCGTCGGTTGCCTGCCAGGCGGGGCGGGCGGCCCCGAAATCCAGCAACAGGGCTTGCCCGGACTGGGCCAGGTAAATGTTCGACGGCTTGATGTCGCGGTGTAAAAAGCCTTGCGCATGCACCGCCCGCAGCCCGTCCAAGACCGGCAGGATCAGCGCGAGGGCCTGCGCCTCGGGGATTTTCCCGCCGCGCTGGCGCGCCAGCTCGTCGAGCGTGACCCCCTCGTGATAGTCCATGACCAGGTAGGCCGTGCCGTGCTGCTCGAAAAAATCCCGGATGCGCACGACGTTGGGATGGCTGAAGCGGGCCAGCGCGCGGGCCTCGCCGAGAAAGCGCTCCTTGCCGCGCGCGAAGTCTTCGCGCAGATCCTGCGACTTGGGCGCGATGCCCACGCCGCCGGCCTCGCGGGCGGCAAGCCCGGCCGGCAGGTATTCCTTGATGGCCACCGCGGCTTGCAAAACCGTGTCGCAGGCCAGGTAGGTGATGCCGAACCCGCCCGGCGCGCCCAGCACGCGGCCGAGCAGAAACCGGCCGTCGAGCAGCGAGCGGACGGGCAGGGCCTCCGGCGGCCGCCGCTCCTCCGGCTGCCGGCCGGGGCAGGGCGGGGCGCCTGCGCGCGGGCAGTCCGCGCACAGGCCGCCCAGGGGCCTGGGCCCCGCGCCTTGCGGGCTGTCCGTCATCAGGTTGTGGGCCAGCGTCCGCGCAGCCTTGTCCAAGCGCAAGCCGTTCCGGCCATGCCTGCCGGGCCGGTGAAACTCCTCGATTTCTCCATGTTTTCTCCCCGCCCGCTGCACATTTGGCCGTTAATCTTTTGCGCCATGGGAGGGACGAAACCCCGCCCACCGCGGCAGCCCCGGCCCCCGCGCCGCCAGGCCCGCGATCTGCGCCCAACTACTATCCGACGATTTTAAGGAGATTGCCATGTTTAAGTTTCTGCTCAAAACCCTGCTGCTGCTCGCCACGCTGGCCGCCGCGGCGCATGCCGACGCGGTCAACGGCGTATGGATCACCAACACCAATGACACGCTGATCTTGCTGGAGACCCAAAAAGGCGTGGTCGGCCTGGACTTCAATACCCAAAACAGCAGCCAAAAGCTGCGTTATGCGCTGCAAGGCGCTTACGCCAACGGCCAGTTGTCGATGCAAAGCCCCAGCGGCAACGCCGTGTTGACCGCCACCCTGGCCGACAGCGTGTTGCTGGGCAGCTTGACTTTGACCGACGCCTCCGGCGCCCACACCAGCGATTTCAAAGCCACGCTGGCCATGGCCTACGCCGGCAGCGGCGAAGACGGGCTGTGGCAAATCGACGGCAAGACCGCCTACCTGGCCTACGCGACGTTCGCCATCGGCAGCGTGAAGACGGTGATGGTGCCGTATCTTGCCTTTGAAAACAACCAGCTGGTGGATTACGACCTGTACTCGGGCAGCATCGTCACGAATCCCAGGACCGGGGTCGTCAGCTACGTGGGTGCCTCGCTGCTGGACAAGCGCTCGGGATCGGCGGCCGGCGGCCTGGGGCTGGTGTTTCCTTCCGCCAACGCGGCGACCGCCAGCGGCGCGTTCACCCAAGACGGCGGCACCACGGCCAAGTTCACGGCGACCAAGCTTGACCCGGCGACGCAGCCTTAAGACAGCCGGATCTTGCCGGACAGCGCGGGGGCGCGGCGGGAGCCGCGCCCTTTGCGCGTCGGCAAGCCGCCATCGCCCGTCCATTCGCGCTACAATCCTGCCATGGCCTTTGCGCGCGGCGGCGTCCGCCGCACAGCACGGGGCCAGGCGCATGACCCGCGAGGACTCCCATGAATTTTCCCCCGGCGCAGCCTTGGGCTGTCTATGCCGCGGCCGCCCTGGCGCTCGCCGCCGCCCTGTTTTGCGGCCTGGCCCGGCGGCGCGCCGCCACGCGGGCCAGGCACCTGGGCAAGAGCCTCAGGCACCTGGCCTCGGGCCACTACAACACCCGCATCCCGCAAGCCACCCGCAGGCCCGGCCCCGGCGACGCGCTGGGCGCCTTGGCCTCGGACTTCAACGTGCTGGCGGAGTCCCTGGAAAGAAGCCGCGACGCCCGCCAGCAGTGGATCGCCGACATTTCCCACGAACTGCGCACACCATTGACGATCCTGCGCGGCGAGATCCAAGCCATCGAGGACGGCGTCAGGCCGCTGGACGGGGCGGCTTTGCAATCGCTGTCCGCCGAAGTCCGCCGCCTGGGCCAATTGGTCGAAGACCTTTACCAGCTAGCCTTGGCGGATGTCGGCGCGCTGGCCTGCCGCAAACAGCCGGTGGATCTGGCCGGCATCGTGCGGGAGGCTTTAGATCTCTACGCCGCGCGCTTTGAAGGGCAGCGGCTTAGGCTGGAGGCAAGCCTGCCGGACGGGCAGGCCGTCGCCCAGGCGGACGCCCAAAGGCTGCGGCAGTTGTTTTGCAACCTCCTCGAAAACAGCCTGCGCTACACCCACCCGGGCGGCCAGGTGTCGGTCGGGATGCGCCTGTCCGGCGGCGAGGCCGTGCTGGACTTCCAAGACTCGGCCCCCGGCGTGCCGGCCGAGTCCCTGCCCCGGCTGTTCGACCGCCTGTACCGGGTCGAACGGTCGCGCAGCCGGGGCAGCGGCGGGGCCGGGCTGGGCCTGGCCATTTGCCAAACCATCGCCGAGGCCCACGGCGGCGGCCTCAGCGCGCAGCCATCCCCGCTGGGAGGGCTGTGGCTGCGGCTCAGACTGCCTTTGACTTCGTGAGGCAAGTGCCATGATTCTGGTGGTGGAAGACGAACCTAAAATCGCCCAGCTCCTGCTGGACTATCTGCGCCAGGCCGCCTACCCGGCCCATGCGCTGGCGGACGGGGCGGGCGTCGTGGACTGGGTCAGGCGGCACGCGCCCGAACTGGTGCTGCTGGACCTGATGCTGCCCGGCAAGGACGGCCTGGACATTTGCCGGGAAATACGCGCCTTCAGCGACGTGCCCATCATCATGGTCACCGCGCGGGCCGAAGACATCGACCGGCTGCTGGGGCTGGAATTTGGCGCCGACGACTATGTCTGCAAGCCTTTCAACCCCCGCGAAGTCGTCGCCCGCGTCAAGGCCGTGCTGCGCCGCCAGCAGGGCGGTCGGGCTTCCGCGCCGGCGGCGGGCATCGCGCTCGACGAGCAGCAATACCGCGCGGCGGTCCACGGGCAGCCCGTGGACTTGACGCCGGTGGAATTCCGCCTGCTCAAAACCCTGGCCGGCTCGCCCTGCCGGGTTTTCTCGCGCGACGCCCTGATGGACTGCGCCTACGCCGACCGCCGCCTGGTCGCCGACCGCACCATCGACAGCCACATCAAAAACCTGCGCAAAAAGCTGAAGCCGCTGCTGCCCGAAGGCCAGGACGAGGTGATCCATTCTGTTTACGGCGTCGGCTACCGCTGGACGCCTTAGTCTGCTCTGTCGCGTGAAAATTCTAAAATTATTACTTATTAAATAGCGCTGAAGGGATACAAATACAGATTTTTCAGGTAGGATAGCGTACCTAGGAGCAGGTATGCGCCGGAACCTGGGTGCGCCAGGCTGCCGAGATCCAAGCAAAATTCTCGGCCGCCTGGGGTCGCGCCCAGTGACTTAAGTCAAGCGTCAGGGGGTAAAGTTTTCGAGTGGGGCTGGCCGTGGCCAGCCCCAGCCCCCTGGCGCAACGCGGAAATGCGCGCCGGGCCGCTTGACAGGACGGAAAGAGGCCTGGCAAAAATAACTTCAAATCACTTTAAAACCCGGAGATATCCATGTTCACGAAATCCCTGTCCACGCCGACTCGCGCACTGCTGGCCGCGGCCGTCCTGTCGGTCGCATCGGCTAGCGCCAGCGCCACGACTTATCATTCCTCTTCGCCCGACCCGTTCGCGTCTGGCTCGGCCTATACGGTTGATCTGCAAAACGCCAGCCACACTTTGATCTCTCTGCCGGGACTTCCCTTCTCCGCCACCGATTTCATCATCAGCGGCTTTACCGTCAACTCGGGAACCGACGTGGCCGGTGGCGTCGATTGGAGCTACACTGCCCACTTCCAGGCATACAATGGCGATCCGACGAATCCAGCCAATAAGGTCGGCCCGGAGTTGACCTCGAACAACTTTGAAGCTCTGGTCCTCGGTCAGCATAGCCTGGATGCTCCGCATACTGGCCCGCTGGTGGGCACCTTCACCGAACAGCTGCTTTCCGCCACCTTCACCGACCTCGGCGGCAGCGGCGTCTCCACCTTCTTGAAGCCGGGGGATGTTCCGACCGGCAGCGTCACCATCGCCGCGGCCGGGCTGCTGGGTGGCTACAACATCACCCCCCCCAACCTCACCATCAACGCCCAGTACACTGATCCGAACGGCGACACCCACGACACGCCGCCGTTGACCGACGTGAACGGCACCACTCCCTCCGGCGTCCCCGAACCCGCCACCGCGCTGCTGATGGTCGCAGGCTTGCTGGGCATGCGCCGCCGCCGCGCCGCGGTCTGAGCTAAATAGACGGCTGATTCTGTAGCGACGCCGCCGACCCGTCGGGCCAAAACGGCCCGGCGGGATTTGGCAAATGCCGAAGGCGAATCCGCTTTCGGAGAAAACCGCCCCCACGCCGGGGCGGCGTTCGGAGTTCACGGTTGAACCGCTCCCGCAGAGCGTCCCCGAATCAATAGCGGCCGCCTCGCGCCGCTTACCGCTGTCCATGGAGCGTCGGCACCGCAACTGCCGACGCTTTTTTTTATTGCGCCGCGCGCAGTCCGGGCCTGTCTTGCCGGATGCAAGTCCCCGCCGGGTCAAAACTGTCCGGGCGGTCGTGTTATAGTGAGACATGCAGAACAACCATCGCGGCCCCGCCGTTCCCTCCCGCTAAACCAATACCCGAGCAAACAAGCACATCCCGTGGGCGCAGAAATATACGTTGTTGGCATGGCATCCGTCTATGCGGGGGCCAGAGATCTCAAAGAATTTTGGGAGACCGTCTTGACGCGCCGCTTAGGCTTCAGGGAGTTTCCGCGGCAGCGTTTGTCGCTGGACGAGTATGTCTCCGCAAACCGGGACGACCGTGACAAGACCTACGTCAGGCGAGCCTCGCTGATCGACGGCTTCGTGTTTGACTGGAAGGCCCACCGGGTTCCCAAGGCGGCGTTCGAGGCGACCGACCCGGTGCATTGGCTGGCGCTGACGACCGCGATCCAGGCCATCGAGGATGGCGGCGTGGATCTCGACGCGGTCGGGCGCGAGCGGATCGGCGTCGTCCTCGGCAATTCGCTGACCGGGGAAGTGTCGCGGGCCAACCTGCTGCGGCTGCGCTGGCCTTTCGTGCGCCAGGCCATCGCGGACGGGGCCGCCCGCGCCGGGCTGGGCGGCGCGGAGCTGGCCGCGCTGATCTGCGAGGTGGAACAAAGCTTCAAGGGAGCCTTTCCGGTGCCCAACGAAGACACGTTGGCGGGCGCGCTGTCCAATGTCATCGCCGGGCGGATTTGCAACGTCCTGGATTTGGGCGGCGGCGGCTACATCGTCGATGGGGCCTGCGCCTCGTCGCTGCTGGCGGTGAGCGCCGCATGCGAGGCCTTGGAGGCCGGCCGCCTCGACATGGTGGTGGCCGGCGGGGTGGACATCAGCCTCGACCCGCTGGAAATGGTCGGCTTTGCCCGCACGGGCGCGCTCACGACCGGGGCCATGCGGGTGTACGACAAAGACTCCGCCGGCTTTCTGCCCGGCGAAGGCTGCGGCATGGTGGTGCTGATGCGCGGGGACGAGGTGGAGCGGCACGGCTTGAAGCCGTGGGCGCGGATCGCCGGCTGGGGCATTTCGTCGGACGGGGCCGGCGGCATCACCGCGCCCAAGGCGGGCGGCCAGGCCCTGGCCATGCGGCGTTGCTACGCGCGCAGCGGGTTTGGCGCAGACACCCTGGACTTTATCGAAGGCCACGGCACCGGCACGCCCGTCGGCGACCGCCAGGAGCTGCTGGGCTTTCTGGAGGCCACCGGCGGCGGCGACCGCTCGGAGCTGCGCCGCACCGGCGTCACCTCGGTCAAAACCTTGCTAGGCCACACCAAGGCCGCCGCCGGGGCCGCCGGCCTCATCAAAGCCGTGCTGGCCGTCAACCAGCGCGTGCTCGCGCCGTTGGCGGGGCTGCGGACGCCGGCCGACGCCTTCGGCGAGCCGGGCGCGCGCCTCTATCCCATCGCCCAAGGCGGCTGCCTGCCGTCCGACGCGGGGCTGCGCGCGGGCGTGTCCGGAGCCGGTTTCGGCGGCATCAACTGCCACATCGCCGTGACCGGGGAAGGCGTCCGCAAGCGCGGCCTGGCGTCGCGCGACGCTGAATGGCTGCTCGCCTCGGCGCAGAGCGCCGAGTTGTTCGTCGCCAGCGCCGACGATGTGGCCGGTCTGTTGGGCCGCGTGGAGGATCTGTTGCGGCTGTCCAGCGGCATGGCCGAGGGCGAGCTGGTGGATCTGGCCGCCGCCTGCGCGCTGCGCGACAAGGCCGCCGCGGTGCGCATGGCAGTGGTCGCCGAGACGGTCGAGGAGTTGCGCGGCCGGCTGGCGGCGCTGGCGCAGGCGCTCACCGACGTCGGCGACGCCGTGCCGCCGGCGCCGCCCGGCACGCTGCTGGGCCGGGCGAATCCCCGCTTGCGCGTCGGCTTCCTGCTTCCCGGCCAAGGCGCCCAGTTCGTCGGCATGGGCCGCGTCCTTGCCCGGCGGGCGGGCTGGGCCGCGACCCGGCAGGCCCGCTGGGACGCGCAGTTCGCCGCCCTGGGGCCTGCCGGGCTATCCGGTTTCATCGACTTGCCGGTCGAGCGGGCGGACACCCCCGAGGTGAAGGCGGGCTGGGACGCGGCACTGCGCGACACCCGGATCGCCCAGCCCGGCATCGTGATGACATCCCTGCAGTGGATTCAATGGCTGCGCCAGGTCGGCGTCACCCCGAGCGCCGTGGCCGGGCACAGCCTGGGGGAGATCACCGCCCTGGTGGCGGCCCATTTGCTGTCGGAGGCCGAGGCCATCGACATCGTGCGGATTCGGGCCGCGGCCTGCGCCGCCGAGGGGGTCTCCCCGGGCGGGATGCTGGCGCTCAAATGTGGCATCGCGGCGGCGCAAGCGCTGGTCGCGGCCGCCGCCGAGGCCGGCTATGCCGTCGTCGCCAACGACAACGCGCCTGACCAGGTCGTCGTGGCGGGCGATCCCGGGGCGCTCGCTGCCATCGCCGAACGCGCCCGCGGGCGCGGGGTCGAAGCGGTCGCCCTGAATGTTTCCAAGGCGTTCCATTCCAACCATATGGCCGCCGCCGCCGAGGCGCTGGCGCGCGCCGCCCACACCCGGGGCGAGGAGCGGGACGCCGGCGTGCCTTTCTTCTCCGGTGTCCTGGGCGGGCCCGCGCCGGGCCGGTTCGATCCGTTCGCCTATGCCGCGGCGCAAATCACCGCGCCGGTGCGCTTCCGCGAAGCGGTCGTCGCGATTGCCGCGTCCTGCGACATCCTCGTCGAAGTCGGCCCCGGCTCGGTGTTGACCGGGCTGGCGCGCAGAACCTTAGGGCCAGCCGTGCCGGTTTGCGCGCTGGAGCCAGGCCCCGGGGACACCGACGCCCAGTTTTGCTCGGGCATGGGCCGGCTTTTCGTGGCCGGGGCGCAGATTGACTGGGCGGCTTTTTACGAAGGCCGGTATTGGCGGCCTTTCATGCCGGCCAGCGAACGCAAATTTATCGAGAATCCCTGCGCCCGCAAGGCCGGGCTGCCCGATCCCGCGCCGATTGAGGAACCCAGGCCGTCCGCGGGGCGCGCCGGGGCGGGTTTGGCCGCCCTACCCGGCTCGCCTGACATTCCCGCCGAAACCAGCATCGAAGACACGATTCGCGAACTGGTGGCGCGGGAGACCGGCTACGATCTCGAGATGGTCTTGCCCGAAGCGCGCCTCGCCCGCGACCTCAACCTGGATTCGATCAAGGTTGCCGAGGTTCGCGCGGAGCTTCGGGCTCGCGGCATCGAACTGCCCGATGATTTGGCGATGGGCACCACGCCCATCCGCGACATCGCCCGCGCCGCGTTGCGGAAGCCCGCGCCGCAGGGGGCTTCTGGCGAGCGCGGGGCCGGCCCTGCGGCGGTCTCAGGCTCCATGCCGAATGACCTGCCCGTGCTTGGCTATGCGCTGGCCTGGCGGGACGCGGCGCTCGTCCCCGCCGAGGTGACCGTCGGGCGGGCGGTGATTCTGCATGCGCCGGAGCGGGACGGCGATGCCAGGCAACTGGCCGCCCGGCTGGCGGCGGCCGGGGTGCGGGTGCGGATCGACGACGGGACTGCGGCGGCTTGGCCGCCCGGCGAGCCGCCGTCGCGGCTGATCGCCCTGCCGGGCGCGCGCGCCGCGGTCGACCAGGTGGCCGGGCTTTTCGCCCGGATCGGAGCGCATATCGCCGAGGGTGTCGAGTCGGTCGTCCTGGCCTCGCGCCCCGGCTTGGCCCCGGTCTTCGGCTTCGCGCAAAGCCTCTCCCAGGAAAAGCAGGGACTTCCTATACTGGCCGTCGAGGCTGACGAGGCGGCGGATCTTGTCCAAGCCGCCCTGGCCCAAGTCGATCCCGGCGTGTGCCTGTTGCGGGTGGGCGCTGACCATGCCGGGCGGCGCATGGCGCTAGACCTGTGGGAGCCGTCGGCGGCGTCGGATATTCCGTTGCAGGCCGGCGATGTCGTGGTGATTTCCGGCGGCGCGAAAGGGATCACCGCCGAATGCGCCTTCGCGCTGTTGCAGGCCACCCGCGCCCGCGCCCTACTGCTCGGCACCTCCCCCGAGGACGCCCCCGGCGCGGAAGTCGAAGGGACTTTGCTGCGGATCGCCGCCGAGGGGCTGGAAGCGGTGTACTTGCAATGCGATGTGACCGACGGGGCTTCGGTGCGCGCGGCCTTGCAGCGCGGCGCGGAGCGGATGGGGACGCGCGACATTGCCGGCCTGGTGCATGGCGCCGGCGTGAACGTCCCGGCTTTGGCGGCCCGGCTCGATCCTGCGGTGCTGCGGCGGGAATACGCCGTCAAAATCGGCGGCCTGGCCCATCTGTTGGCGGCCACCGACACCTCGCGCTTGAAGCTTTGCGTGGCCTTGGGTTCTGTCATCGGCGCCTTGGGGCTGCCCGGAAACAGCGGCTACGCGCTGGCGAACGAGGCGATGGCGGGCGCGCTGGCGGATCTCAAGCGCGCCCATCCGGGGATGCAGGTCGCCTGTCCCGCCTACAGCGTCTGGTCTGAGGTCGGCATGGGAGCCAAACTCAACGTTTTGGAGTCTTTGGAACGGCAGAATATCGCGGCGATTCCGATTGACGAGGGCACTCGCTGGTTCCTGGCGTGCTGCGGCCAGGCCGGCGTTCCGCTGCCGCTGGTGATCGCCGCGCCGATGTACAGCCTGCCGACTTGGCGGCAGGCGCGCGGCACCGGCTCGGTGTCCGGTTTGCCGTACGTCGACGACCGGGTAGTCCATGAGCCGGGCGTGGCGCTCGTGTCCCGGCCCTCGCTGAACCCGCAGCGGGATAGCTGGTTGGCCGACCACTCTTTCCGCGGGGCGCTGCTGTTTCCCACGGTGCAGGCGCTGACCGCGATGGGCACCGGCGCCTGCCTGCTGGCGGGTGGCGGCGTCGTCACGCAATTCAGCGATTTGCGGATCGCGCGCCCCATCGTCGCCGCCCAGCACGGGGACACCCCCATCGAACTGGACGTCCGCCGCGGCGGCCAAGGGGAGTGGGTCGGGCGCGTTGGCGCTCCAGGCGCCGCTTGGATGGATCCGGCTTTCGACGCGCGCTGCCGGCTTGGCGCGCCCGGGCCGGGCACTGCCGAGCAAGCCGCCACGCCAGGCTTGGCTTGGCGGGAGGTTCCGTCCGAGGTCGGCGCCCAATTGTACGACTCGATCCTGTTTCAAGGCCGGCTCTTTCAACGCATTGAAGCCTTACTTGGGCTGGATCTTTCCGACGGCGTGCGCCGCCGCGGCCGTTTCAGGCTGCGCCGCGAGCGTTCCGAAGCCGCCGCCCCGATCCCAGACTCCTTTTTCCTTGACGCCCTGTTGCAGTGCATGCAGGTGCTGGTGCCGAAAGATCTGTGCTTGCCGGTCAGCATCGACAAGATGGTCTTCTACGCGGCCGCCTGGGAGGCCGGGGCGACGCTGGTCGAGGCCGAGATCAGCGAGCGCACCGCGACCGGCTATCTGACCCAGGTGCGGGCTTGGAATGCCGCCGACGGCGCGCCTGTCGCCCGCTACGAGGGCTATCGGTTGAGCATCGTCGAAAGCCACGCGGCGCGGCCCGACGCCGACGCCTTGTTCGATCCGGTGGCTTTCGACCAGGCTACCCTGGCGCGGTGGCTGGCGAGGCACCCGGAGGTGGCGGATCTGGACGTCGCGCTGGGCAGCATCGACGAGAGTGGCCAGGAGGCCCGGCGGGCCGCGGCGGCGGCGCAGCTCGCCAGACAGCTCGCAGGGGCGGGTTGCGAACCCGCGGCTTTGGCGTGGCGCGAGGACGGAGCCCCCGTGCTGGCCGGCGGGCCGGGTGCTTCGATGCCTCAGCAGGGCGTGTCCATCGCCCATGACGCCGGCCGGCTGCTGACTGTTTGTGGCAGCGCGCGGGTGGGTTGCGATCTACAGCGGGTAGGCCGGACCAGCCGTCCCTGGGGCGAGATCCTGCCGGCCTCCCGGACTAGCCTGTGGCGCGTCTTGGCAGGGGCCATGAACGACCGCGACCGGGCGGGTGCCATCGTCTGGTCGATCCACGAGGCGCTGGTCAAGGCGGGGGCCGCCGACGCCGGGGTGGCGTTCGTCGGCATGGTGGGCGACGACCCGAAATTCCGCCTCGCCGGCGGCGGCGTGATTGCCGCCGGGGTGCTTGAACTCGCCCTGGCCGGCCCTTCGGCGGTCGTGCTGGTCCATATGGCTCAACGCCGGATCGAGTCCAAGCGCGTCACCCACTACGCGCGCGACATCGAGATGACCTTCAAAGAGGCTTTGCCGCCGCTGAAGAGCCCCACCGCTTCGATCTTCTTCGCCTGGATGGGCGAGCTGCGCGAGGAGGCGATGTCCGACATCCGGGCGCGGCTGGCCCGCGCCTTCAGCGAGGAGGGCAAGGGGATGGTGACGAACGGCACCCGGTTGCGCATCGTGCGCCCCGTGCGTTTCCATGCGCCGCTGCGGGCTTGGGTCTGGCTGGAGCGGGTTTTGGCCAGCCATCCATCGACATTCGAGCTGGGCTTCCAGTGGGCTGAGACTGGCCCTGACGGCACGCCGCGGCGCATCGTCGCGCAAGGCGTCCAACGCCTGACCTGGGTCGATGTGGGGCCTAAGGGCCATATCACGGTGGAGCCGTTCCCGGCGTTCTTCGCCCAGTTCATTAGCGAGCGGCTGCCGCCGCCCGGCGCCGGCCCGTTCATGCCGCCTCTAGGGCACCTGCCGGAGCCGCGCGGGGACGAAGCGGCCCTGTGGCGGCGCGACCCCCATGCCGAGACCGGGCATGGCACCGCCCGCCTGTGGTTGGACACCGACGAAACGCACTCGAATTTCGTCGGCAACATTTACTTTTCCCACGCCGCCGCGCTGGTCGAGCGCGCCTGCCACAAGGCGTTGCGCCACTTGGGGACTTGCCCCGGGGGCTTCTTCGCCACAGGGCTACAGCTCGACCACCTCGGCGAAGCGATGCCGGGCGACACGCTGGAGGCCGACGTCCGGCTGATCGAAGTGGGCGCGGGCTTTTGCGCATTCGACTTGAGCCTGGTAAACCAAAGCCATGGCGGCGCGAAAATCGCGACGGGCCATGCCCGCTACCGCTTGTTCGCGCCTGTCCAGGGCGGTGTTAAAGAATCGGCCGCGGAGGATTTCGCGCCGCAGCCGATGCCCGAATGGCTCATTCCCACCCTTGCCGAGGATATTCTATGAAAACGCCCCTGCGGATCGTCGCGGCGCTGCTTTGCGGAGCGCTGGCGCTGGGTTCCGAAGCCTTGCAAGCCGACAGCAAAGCGCTTGACGCCTGGCATGAGCTGCTGGCGAAGGGAACGGAGCCCAAGATCGTCGCGGCGAAGCTGTCCGCCGAGTCAACGGCGGATGTCCAGGCACTCAACGCCTTGAGGCTGCGCCTGAAAGCCGAGGGCAAGGAGGCTCTCGCGCAATCGTTCTTCACCGCCCTGGCCGCGCGCAAGCCGACCGACGCGGCGCTGCTCAACCTGAGCCTGGCCTATGTCGACCAGATGATGGGCAAGGATTTGCTGCGGCAAGGGCATTTGTCGACGCGCTCGCAGGAGGCCGCCGAGCAGATCATCAAGCGGCCCGCCCAGCCCGGTGCGCCGAAGGACGAAGCCAAGCTGTGGGCCGCCTGGTATATCCGCGGCATCAACAACCTCTATTGGCCGGACTGGTTCCACAAAGCGCCGCTCGCGCAGGAGTACCTCGCCGAAGCCGTCGCCTTGCACGAGCGGCTGCCCCCGTCCGCGCAGGACGAGAACGACATGTATGCCTTGGGCTATCTGGCCTTGGGCGATGCCTACGCGCTGCTCGACCAGCCCGCCGACGCCAGGAAGGCCTGGGAAAAAGGCCGCCGCGCCTATCCTTACGTCGCGGTGCTGCGCGAGCGCTTGAGCCTGGCCGACGGCGGGCTTCATGCCGCCGTGCGCGCCGTCCGCGACGCGGACAAGCCGGTCGACACCGATCTCGCCTTCCTGTGGAGCCACCGCTCGCCGCCCTTCCGCGTCACCCTGACCGGCGGTGAATTGTTCGGCCCCGGCCAGCTCCAAGACCAGCCTTTAAAGCCGGGCGGCTTGGCGAATCTGTATCTGGGCGGCACACTGTCCGGCTTCATCCCCCCCTTCAACAACCGCGGCGCGGAGCCGAACCTGCCTGGCGAAATTTTGCAGGGCAAGGCGGTGGACGGGTTGCTGTCCGACGGCACCGAGGCCAACGAGAACGTCGATGTGGGTTTTGTGACCCTCATGAATGGCCAGTTCAAACTCTTTCTGTCCGCCGTCCAGGACGGGCCGAACAAAGGCAAGATCAATTTCTTCCTCGACGACGGTTGGCATTGGACGATCCGCGACGATATTGGGATTGATCCGGGCTTTCCGGTCGGCATCGTCAAATTCCGGGAGTTCACCTTCTCGACCAGCCCCCGCGTGCTGGGGTATTCGCGGCAGACGGAAGCGCGCAACCCCGGCGGCGTGGACCAGGCCGGCAGCATCCCCAGCGGCGGCGTGGTGCCGGGTGCCTTGGGCGACGCCAACTTCGACGGGAAGTTGGACGGAACCTTCAATGCCATCGGACGCTTCCCCTACGATTCGGTGATCCTGCCCGGTGCGCCGTTCGCGCAGACCCGCGTGTTCGACACCGACATCCCGGTCACGCCCGCGCAGGCGGCGCTGCTGACGGTCGCCAACGCGCTCAGCCATCTGCGGCTCGCCATCGACCTGCAAGCCAAGCACCCTGAAATCGCCAAAACCCTGCGGCAGACTTACGGCGAGCGCATGGACGTGGCGCGCCGCCACGCGGAGAAATCAACCCTGCCCGAGCCGGCCCGGCAAACCCTCGCCCAGATGGGCGGCAACGCCGGCGAGGCGGAGCTGTGCGCCGGCTGGAAGATGCTGCAAGAAGCCGCGCCGGCCAATGATTTGCGGCGGCGGGATTTCAATGCCAGCGGGGTCGCGATAGTGTGTGCGAAATGATGAAACCGCGGCATACGCATGACAAAGATCAACTTTTTAAAATTAAAGCACGAAGTTTGCGCAGCATAAGATGAGGAAACAATACGCCACTGTAGCCGGGGTCTTAGCCGCCCTGTTCATTGCCGCAAGCCTCGGGGCGATATTCAAGCCGGCCCGTCAAAAAGCCAAGAGCCCGGGGGCCGGGCCTGTCGCCGCGACGCCTGCGGCGGCGTCGAAGCCTGCGCCGCAAAAACCGGCGGAGCCGGCGACCGTTCCCGCCGCCGCCAAACCCGCCCAGGCCGCCGTCCAAGGCCCGCGCTTCGAGGAAGTCGCGCAGAAGGCCGGGGCGGTGTTCAGCCATGCCCGCGCCCAATTCGACCCCAAGGCCAAAGCGCTGATGCCGTGGCTGACCGCCGGCGGGGCCGGCGTGGCCGTCGGCGACTTCGACCGCGACGGGCTGGACGACATCTATGTCGTGACCAGCCGGCAGGACGCGCCGAACGCGCTGTTCCGCAACAAGGGCGGCTTCCAGTTCGAGGATGTCGCGCCTAAACTGGGCCTGGCCGATGTCAACAAGGCGCAGACCGGAACCTCCGCGCATGCCATCTGGTTCGACTATGACGCCGACGGCTGGCCCGATTTGTTGCTGCTGCGTTTCGGGCAGCTCAGCCTCTACCACAACATCGAGGGCCGCGCCTTTGAAGAAAAGGCCAAGGAGTCCGGGCTGGCGCGGCTGTTGAACACGATGGCGGCGGTCGCGTTCGACTATGACCGCGACGGCGACCTCGACCTTTACATCGGCGGCTATTTCCCGGAGAAGGATTTCAACCACCTGCCGGACACCAAGGTGTTGTTCGACAGTTGGGAGACCGCCAAGAACGGCGGGCCGAACTACTTGTTCCGCAACAACGGCAACGGCACCTTCACCGACGTGACGGCGGCGGCGGGGGTCGAGGACAACGGCTGGACGATGGCGGTCGGCCACGGCGACCTCGACAACGACGGCTGGCAGGATCTGTATGTGGCGAACGACTTCGGCCCCGACACCGTTTTCCGCAACTTAGGCGATGGCAAGTTCGCCAATGTGACCCAGGCCACCATCGGCGTGGACACGAAGAAGGGCATGAACGCCGAGATCGCCGATTACAACAACGACGGTTTCCTGGACATTTACGTCACCAACATGACTGAGCCTTACCTCCACGAGTGCAATATGCTCTGGGAGAACCATGGCGGCTTCAAGTTTTCCGATGTCGCCACCGAGACCGGCGCCTGCGACACCGGCTGGGGCTGGGGCGCGAAGTTCTTCGACGCCGACAACGACGGCTTGCAGGATCTCTACGTGGCCAACGGCTTCATCTCCGACGGCCCCGAAGACTATATGCACAAGCTCCTCGACTTCGTGTTCCAGGAGGGCATCGACCTGCGCGACGCGACGAAATGGCCGGACATGAACGGCTATTCGATGGCGGGCCATGAGCGCGATGTCTTCCTGCACCAGAAGTTCGGCAGCTTCGTGTCCGAAGGCGCGCAGGCCGGGGTGGACGAGCTGGGCGACGGGCGTGGCGTCGCCATCGCCGATTTCGACCGCGACGGCCGGGTGGACTTTCTGGTCACCAATGTTGCCGGCCCGCTGCGGATGTTCCGCAACGTGACCGAAGATGGCGGCCACTGGATCGGCTTGGTGCTGCGGCAGGAGACGGCCAAGCAGAAGGGCAACCCCTACGCCGTCGGCGCGCGCGTCAGTATCGAGGCCGGCGGCGAGAAGATGCTGCGCGAAGTCGCCATCGGCAACGGCTTCAATTCGCAGAGCATGCTCGGCCTGCATTTCGGCCTGGGCGCTGCCGACAAAATCGGCAAGGCGACCGTGACCTGGCCCGACGGGGTCAGCGAGGACTTCGCGCCGCCGGCGCCAGGCGCGTGGTATCTGCTGGAGCGGGGCAAAGGCGTCCGCGCGCTGCCCGTCAACGCCCAGGCGGCCGGCGCCGCGCCGGCGCCTGCGGCAGGCGGCAAAGGCCCGGGCCAGGCATTTGTCGATGTGGCCAAAGAGGCCGGCATCGCACTGCCGCATGTGCCGGCGATGTTCGACCCGAAGTTGGGGCACATCATGGACATGATCGCCGCCGGCGCGGCCGGCGGCGCGGTCGGCGACTATGACGGGGACGGGGATCTCGACATTTTCGTCAACAACGCGCGGGACGGCGCGCCCAACCACCTGTGGCGCAATGAAGCCTGCCCCGAGCCGTGCCGAAGCGGCCTGCGCTTCGTCGATGTGGCGAAGGCCGCCGGGGTCGCCGACTTGAACACGGCCCATTCCACCTCGGCCGGCGGTCTTTTCCTGGATTACGACGGCGACGGCAAAAAAGACCTGTTTGTCTTCCAGATGGGCGTCAGCCGGCTGATGCGCAACAAGGGCGACGGCACCTTCGAGGATGTCACGGACAAGGCCGGGATTGGAAGCCTGCACCGGAACACGCTGTCGGCCATCG
>Ga0265327_10000928_pt1 | contig 42902 bp, 43 predicted proteins | sample 41621metaG_FD_202089 | JGI IMG/M metagenome (GOLD analysis project Ga0265327, IMG submission 202089) | Rhizosphere microbial communities from Carex aquatilis grown in University of Washington, Seatle, WA, United States - 4-16-21 metaG | ecosystem: Host-associated > Plants > Roots > Rhizosphere... | reverse complement strand
CCGGAAGCCTATATCCCGCGCACCGACACCTATATCGAGAAGGATTCGGCGATCAACGAGCAGATCGACCGCATGCGCCACGCCGCCACCCGCGCCCTGCTCGAACGCCGCGACGTCATTCTGGTGGCCTCGGTGTCGTGCATCTACGGCATCGGCTCGGTCGAATCCTACGCGCGGATGACCGTCCCCTTGAAGGTGGGCGATCTGATCGACCGTTCCGAACTGCTGAAGCGGCTGGTCGAGCTGCAATACACCCGCAACGACGCCGCCTTTCAGCGCGGCACCTTCCGCGTCCGCGGCGATCTGGTGGAAATCTTTCCCGTCCATTACGAGGACCGCGCCTGGCGGCTGTCGCTGTTCGGCGACGAGCTGGAAAGCATCAACGAGTTCGACCCGCTGACCGGCGAGAAGACCTGTGGATTGAGCGAGGTGGTGGTCTACCCATCCAGCCACTACGTCACCCCCCGGCCGACCATCACCCAGGCGATCAAGGGCATCAAGGCGGAACTCAAGCAGCAACTGGAGGTGTTCAACCGCAAGGGCAAATTGCTGGAGGCCCAGCGGCTGGAGCAACGCGCCACCTTCGACCTCGAGATGCTGGAGGCCACCGGCCATTGCAAATCGATCGAGAACTATTCGCGCTACCTGACCGGGCGGCGGCCCGGCGACCCGCCGCCGACCCTGTTCGAGTACCTGCCCGAGGACGCGCTGCTGATCGTCGATGAAAGCCACGTCACCGTGCCGCAGATCGGCGGCATGTACCGGGGCGACTACAATCGCAAATCCTGCCTGGCCGAATTCGGCTTCCGCCTGCCGTCCTGCATCGACAACCGGCCGCTGAAATTCGAGGAATGGGAGGCGATGCGGCCGCAGACCGTGTTCGTCTCGGCCACCCCCGGCCCATGGGAGATGGAGCGAACCGGCGGCGTCTTCACCGAACAGGTGATCCGCCCCACCGGCCTGGTCGATCCCGTCTGCATCGTCCGCCCGGTCGAACGCCAGGTCGACGACCTGCTGGGCGAGGTGAAGAATGTGGCGGCGCGGGGTTTCCGCACCCTGGTCACCACCCTGACCAAGCGCATGGCCGAGGACCTGACCGAATACCTGCACGACCACGGCATCCGGGTGCGCTACCTGCATTCCGACGTCGAGACGCTGGAGCGCATCGAGATCATCCGCGATCTCAGGCTTGGCGCCTTCGACGTGCTGATCGGCATCAACCTGCTGCGCGAGGGGCTCGACATCCCCGAATGCGCCCTGGTCGCCATCCTCGACGCCGACAAGGAGGGCTTCCTGCGCTCGAAGACCTCGCTGATCCAGACCATCGGCCGGGCGGCGCGCAACATCGAGGGCCGCGTCCTTCTTTACGCCGACAAGATGACCGCCAGCCTGGAATTCGCCATCGGCGAAACCAATCGCCGCCGCGAGAAGCAACAGGCCTTCAACATCGCCAACGGCATCACCCCGGAAAGCGTGCGCAAGGGCATCGCCGACGTGATGGAAAGCGTCTACGAGCAGGATTACGTCACCGTCTCGACCAAGGAGACGGGGATGGCCGAGTTCGTCGGCAAGGGCCTGGCGGCGGTCAAGGCCGAGCTGGAGCGCCGCATGAAGGCGGCCGCCGCCGACCTCGAATTCGAAGAAGCCGCCCGCCTGCGCGACGAGCTGAGGCGGCTGGAGGCCAACGAATTGGGGGTGCCGGTCGACCTGATGAGCAAATCCCGCCCCGCCACCGCCAAGGACGCCAAATCCAAGGGCCGCCGCCGCCGCTGACGCTCCTTAAAGTTTGGGGGACGGGTGGGGGCCTTCGGTGCTAAGGTTGCCGCTGGGGGCAATCTTCGATCCGGTTGGGGTATGGAACGCATCGGTAAATTCGTCATCCACAGGGCGGCGGTCACCACCGGCTACGCCCACGTCTTCTTTTGCCAGGACCCCGATCTGGTGGTCCCGGTGGCGGTCAAGCTGTTCGACCCCCGACGACTGGAACTGGGACCGATCAGCCCGGCCCAGCTGATGACCCGCTTCGTCGCCGAGGCGCGGGCGCTGGCCAGCTTCGACCACCCCTACATCGTCGCGGTCAAGACTCTGGACCAACTGCCCGACGGACGCCCCTTCTATGTCATGCCCTACATGGGCGCCCACCTGCCCTTCGAGATCGGCAAGGACGATCCCGAGGATTTGAGCGACGCCGACCGCCCGCGCAAGCTGCCGCTGGGCCGCGCCCTGGTGATCCTCAAGCAATTGTCCTCGGCGTTGTCGGCGCTGCACCGTCGCGGCATGGTCCATCGCTGGGTCAAGCCCTCGAACATCCTGCTGAGCGGCCGCGAGAACGGCGCGGTCAAGCTGGCCGATTTCAGCATGGTCAAATTCCCCGACCGCAATCTGGCGCTGCCCGACATCTGGGTCGGCGGCTTCGAATACTGCGCCCCCGAGCAACGCGCCAACGCCACCGCCGTCGGCCCCGAGGCCGACATCTTCTCGGTCGGCGTTTTGGCCTATCGGATACTGACCGGCCGCCTGCCCGACCTGGAAGCCGGCCCGGCCCTGCTGCCCGAGGGCGAACACCCGGCGCAATTGGTCAATCTGGTGCGTCTGGCCACCGACCCCGATCCCACCCGCCGACCGCCCCACGCCGCCGCCCTGCTGCAACTGCTCGACGGCGTGCCGCTGCCGCAGCCGCCGCGCCCGGTGGTCCAGGTGGTCCGCCGCCCGCCGGCCAAGACCGAAGGCTGATCCCACTCACAATCCGGTGACATAATCCGGTGGGGGACATAATCCGGCATCTGTCACCGGATTGTGGTTTGTGTGGAGTGTAATCGATCTAATCGATTACACTTAGGAAAACTACTCGTTTCACTCGATAAGTCATTGCGCCTAGGGTCGGTCCATCGCAGCAACCCGAAAGGACACCTTCCATGGCCCGCGACACGCAATCACCGACCATCCAGAACCTGGAAGCCGCCTTCGCCGGCGAATCCATGGCCAACCGCAAATACCTGTTCTTCGCCCGCCGCGCCCGCGAGCTGGGCGCCGCCGAGGTGGCCGAAGTGTTCGAGGCCACCGCCGAACAGGAGACCGCCCATGCCTTCGGCCATCTCGACCTGCTCTACCCCAAGGCCGAGCTGACGGTCGAAAAGATGCTGCAACTGGCCATCGACGGCGAAACCTACGAGTACACCGAGATGTACCCGAAGTTCCGGCATCTGGCCGAGCGGGAGGGCAACACCGCCGCAGTGGCCGAGATGGACGGGCAGATCGCCGAATCGAAGGAACACGCCGCCCGCTTCGCCACCACGCTCAAGACCGCCGCCAAGCGCTTCGCGGCGCTGGCCAAGGTCGAGGAGCGCCACGCCAACCACTATCGCGCCACCCTGGCCGCCCACAAGGGCGCCTGAGCGCAACCGAACGGAGGATCATCCCATGAAGAAGTACGTCTGCGTCGTCTGCGGCTATGTCTACGATCCGGCCCTCGGCCTGCCCGAAGACGGCATCGCGCCGGGCACCGCCTTCGAGGACATTCCCGACACCTGGGCCTGCCCCGATTGCGGCGTGTCCAAGGCCGACTTCGAGCCGGTGGAGGGCTGAACCATGACCACCGCCGCCGGAGTGGTGATCGTCGGCAGCGGGCTGGGGGGCTATTCCCTGGCCCGCGAGTTCCGCAAGCTCGACCGCGAGACCGAACTGACCCTGATCACCGCCGACGGCGGCGAAGTTTACAGCAAGCCGATGCTGTCGGCCGCCTTCGCCCAGGGCAAGACCGTCGCCACCCTGGCGACCAAGACGGCGGCACAGGCGGCGGTGGAGTTCTCCGCCACCGTGCTGACCCGCCATCGGGTGACCGCCATCGACCGCGCCGCCCACACCGTGGCGGTCACGGGTCCCGGCGGCGAGGAACGGCTGGTTCCCTATTCCCGCCTGATCCTGGCGATCGGCGCCGATCCCCGCCCCTATCGGGTCGAGGGCGGAGACGCCGTCACCGTCCACGCGGTCAACGACCTCGACGATTACGCCGTCTGGCGCGACAAACTGGAAGGTGGCTCCAAGCGGGTGCTGCTGATCGGCGCCGGGCTGATCGGCTGCGAATTCGCCGACGACCTGACCGCCGCCGGTCACCGGGTGGCGGTCGTCGATCCCTTCCCCTGGCCGCTCGGCCGCCTGCTGCCCGAAGCCATCGGCCGCGACCTGGAGGCGGCATTGAGCGAAGCCGGCGTCGCCTTCCACCTCGGCCGCTCGGTGGCGCGTCTGGCTCCCGGCACGGCGACGCTGGATGACGGCGGCACCGTCGACTTCGACCTGGCGCTGTCGGCCATCGGATTGCTGCCCCGCCTGCAACTGGCCCAGGCGGCCGGCCTGACCGTCGATCGCGGCATCGTCGTCGACGGAATGCTCGCCACCTCGGACGCCGACATCTTCGCGCTCGGCGATTGCGCCCAGACCGCCGCCGGTCCGCTGCCCTTCGTCCTGCCGCTGATGGCCGAGGCCCGCGCCCTGGCGGCAACCCTGGCCGGCCGGCCGACCAAGCTGACGCTGCCGGCCCTGCCAGTGGTGGTCAAGACCCCCAGCCTGCCGCTGGCGGTCTGCCCACCGCCGCCCGGCGCCGTCGGGTCGTGGCGGATTTCCGGTGCGGGCCGCGACCGCAAGGCGCTGTTCGTCGATGCCGGCGGCAAGGCGCTTGGCTTCGCCCTGGCCGGTGCCGCCGCCGGCGAACGCCAGGCGCTGGCCAAGGAGATGCCGGAGCCGCTGCGATGACGCCGCTGCCCACCCTGCGGCAGCTCCGCTATCTGGTGGCGCTGGCCGAACATTGCCATTTCGGCCGCGCCGCCGAAGCCTGCCTGGTCACCCAATCGACCCTGTCGGCGGGATTGCAGGAACTTGAGACCCTGCTGGGGGCGCGACTGGTCGAGCGCACCCGTCGCAGCGTGCTGCTCACGCCGCTGGGCCTGGAGGTGGCGGAGCGGGGACGGCGCCTGCTGCTCGACGCCCGCGACCTGGTCGACGCGGTGCGGGCGGCGGACGCGCCGCTGTCCGGGCCGCTGCGCCTGGGAGTGATTCCGACGGTGGCGCCCTACCTGCTGCCCCGCCTGCTGCCCGGCCTGCGCCGGACCCATCCGCGCCTGAAGCTGATCCTGAGGGAGGACCTCTCGGCCCGCTTGGTCGAGGGGTTGAAGGCCGGTGAACTCGACGTGCTGCTGCTGGCCCTGCCGTGGCCGGCCGAAGGGGTCGCGTTCCTGCCGATCGGCGACGACCCCTTCCTGCTGGCGGTGCCCCCCGGCCATCCCCTGGCCGGCGATGGCCCGCTCGACGCCGCCCTGCTCCCGGCCGACGAATTGCTGCTGCTGGAGGAGGGCCACTGCCTGCGCGAACATGCCCTGGCCGCCTGCCGACTGGGCGGCGGCCACGGCCTGACCGGCACCAGCCTGCACACGGTGATCCAGATGGTGGCGGGAGGCCTGGGCATCACGCTGCTGCCAAAGATGGCGGTCGATTCCGGCGCCCTGGCCGGCAGCGGGCTGGTGGTGCGGCCGCTGGCCGATTCGGGGGCCAAGCGCGGCATCGGCCTGGCCTGGCGCGCCGCCTCGGCCCGCGCCGCCGAGTTCCACGCCCTGGGCCGGGCACTGGCCGAGGGGATGGGGTAAGGCCCTTCACCACGGATCGGTTCGCGGATCTGACGCCCGAGGCAAGAAAACCACAGAGGCACAGAAACGGCCGGTACTGACCCCGACGCAACGGACCTCGTTCCCCGCGCGGGGAAGAACGCCATGGCCGTTCAAAAGCCACCTCTGTGCCTCTGTGTCTCTGTGTCTCTGTGGTTAACCCTTCGCGGCCATATCGAGGAACTGATCCGAGGTAAGGGAAGGCTCCCCTCATCGCTTGCGGTCCGTCGTCGCCTCGGTCATCCTTCGCCGATGCTGATCGCCGCCGCCATTCCCCGTGTCGCCCTGGTCACCGGTGCCGCCCGCCGCATCGGCCGCACCATCGCCCTGGAATTGGCCGAAGCCGGTTTCGGACTGGCCCTGCATTGCCACGGCTCGGCCGTCGACGCCGAGGCGCTGGCCGACGAAATCCGCCAGAGGGGCGGCAAGGCGGCGGTGTTCGAGGCCGATCTCGCCCGCGAGGCGGCGGTCGCCGCGCTGCTGCCGCGCATCGTCTCGGTGCTGGGAGCGGTGGGGGTTCTGGTCAACAACGCCTCGACCTTCGAACGCGACGAGGCGCTCGACGCCACCCGCGACAGCTGGGACCTCCACATGGAGGTCAATTTGCGCGCCCCCTTCGTGCTGTCCCAGCATTTCGCCCGCCAATTGCCGGCCGGGGCCGAGGGGGTGATCGTCAATCTGCTGGACCAGCGGGTCTGGAACCTGACGCCGCATTTCACCACCTACACGCTGAGCAAGGCCGGGCTGTGGACGCTGACCCAGACCCTGGCGCTGGCGCTGGCGCCCGCCATCCGGGTGATCGGCATCGGCCCCGGTCCGGCGCTGCCCAGCAGCCGCCAGACCGCCGAACAATTCGCCGCCCAGGCGGCGCGAACGCCGCTGGGGCGCCCGACCTCGCCAGCGGAAATCGCGGCGGCAATCCGCTTCGCCTTGGCGTCGCCCTCGCTGACCGGCCAGATGATCGCGCTCGACGGCGGCCAGCATCTGCAATGGGCGCCGGGCGGCTCGGCGCTTGAGGAGTGAGCGCATTCACCACTAGACGATCGGGTATACGACCGACGCGGAGGCGCACAGTTTTGCACATGCACAATCGAAAAACCGCCGCTTCCGCATGTTTCGGCCAGAAGTCAACACGTAACGCTTTGTTTACGCCGATAATTACGTAACCCATTGAAAAATAATGATTTCATATTTCTGCATAGATTTTGGGCAAGGAGGTCAATGCCTTGCAGACTCTGGGGGCGGGGCCCTCTCTACCGCGCTTGTCAACAGACTTATCCACAGATTTCGTGGATATCCTTTTGGCGCACGAACGCCTTTCCCGCATGATTCCTTAGGTTCGGACGTTGCCGATGCCGATCGCCGAAGCCCCACCCACCGATTCGTCCTCCGCTGAAAGTCGGATGGCCGCCGGCGTGGCGGTAATCGAGAAATATCTCGAGACCATGCCGACCTCGCCGGGGGTCTATCGCATGGTCTCGGCCAAGGGCGACGTCCTTTATGTCGGCAAGGCCAAGAACCTGAAGAAACGGGTGGTGGCCTACGCCCATCCCGAGCGCCAGACCATCCGCATCCGCCGGATGATCGCCGAGACCGCCCAGATGGAGGTGGTGACCACCCACACCGAGGTCGAGGCGCTGTTGCTGGAAAGCAACCTGATCAAGCGCCTGGAACCGCGCTACAATATCCTGCTCCGCGACGACAAATCCTTCCCCTTCATCCTGATCACCGCCGACCACGACTGGCCGCAGGTGCTGAAGCATCGGGGGGCGCGCAACCGCAAGGGCGAGTATTTCGGCCCCTTCGCCTCGGCCGGGGCGGTCAACCAGACCCTTTCGGCGTTGCAACGCGCCTTCCTGTTGCGCTCGTGCTCGGATTCGGTGTTCGGCAGCCGCACCCGCCCCTGCCTGCTGCACCAGATCAAGCGCTGCTCGGCGCCCTGCGTGGCGCGTATCGAGCGGGAATCCTATTTGGCGCTGGTCGAGGAGGCACGGGCCTTCCTGTCCGGGCAATCGCGACGCGTCCAGGCGGACCTGGGCGCCCGCATGGACGCGGCCAGCCGGGCGATGGAATACGAGCAGGCGGCGGTGTTCCGCGACCGCATCCGGGCGCTGACCCAGATCCAGGCCCACCAGGACATCAACCCATTGGAGGTTGAGGAGGCCGACGCCGTCGCCCTTTACCAGGCCGGCGGCGCCAGTTGCATCCAGGTGTTCTTCTTCCGCTCGGGCTGCAATTACGGCAACCGCGCCTATTTCCCCGCCCACGCCCAGGACGCCGAGGCGCCCGAAGTGATGGCCGCCTTCCTCGGCCAGTTCTACGCCGACAAGCAGCCGCCGCGCGAGGTGCTGGTCAACGTCGAGCCGGCGGAAAGCGCCATCGTCGCCGGGGCCTTGTCGGAAAAGGCGGGACGCAAGGTGGCGGTGCTTTGGCCGAAGCGCGGCGACCGCCGCCGCCTGCTCGACCATGCGCTGGAGAACGCCCGCGCCGCGCTGGGCCGCCGCCTGGCCGAAAGTGGGGCGCACCGGCGCCTGCTGGACGGCGTCGGCGAACTGTTCGGCCTGGACGGGCCGCCGGAGCGCATCGAGGTCTACGACAACAGCCACATCCAGGGCACCGACGCGGTGGGGGCGATGATCGTCGCCGGACCCGAGGGGTTGATGAAATCGGCCTATCGCAAATTCAACATCCGCTCGACCGAACTGACCCCCGGCGACGATTTCGGCATGATGCGCGAGGTGCTGGAACGCCGTTTCCGCCGCGCCCAGAAGGAAGACCCCGACCATGATCGCGGCCTGTGGCCGGATCTGGTGCTGATCGACGGCGGCCAGGGCCAGCTCGACGCCGCCGCCCAAATCTTCGCCGATCTCGGCATCGACGAGGTGGCGCTGGCCGGCATCGCCAAGGGGCCCGACCGCAACGCCGGCCGCGAGCGGTTCTTCGTCCCCGGCCGAGCGCCGTTCTCGCTGGAGCCCAAGGACCCGGTCCTCTATTTCCTGCAAAGACTGCGCGACGAGGCCCACCGCTTCGCCATCGGCACCCATCGCGCCCGCCGCTCCAAGGGAATCGGCCGTTCGGCGCTCGACGAGGTGGCCGGCATCGGCGCCCATCGCAAGAAATCCCTGCTCCATCATTTCGGCTCGGCCCGCGAGGTCGCCGACGCCGGACTAGCCGACCTGGAGGCGGTGTCGGGGATATCGAAGGCGATGGCCAAAAAAATCTATGACCACTTCCACCCGCAAGGCTAATATCCGGCCGCCATGGTGACCTCACTTCCCAACCTGCTGACGCTGTCGCGGATCGTTGTCATTCCGCTGGTGGTGGCGACATTTTACGTCGACGGACCGGCGGCGCGCTGGGTCGCCTGCGCCCTGTTCGTCGCCGCCGCCATTACCGACTGGTTCGACGGCCACCTGGCGCGGCAACGCAATCAGGTCTCCGCGCTGGGACGCTTCCTCGATCCCATCGCCGACAAGCTGCTGGTCGGCGCGGTGCTGTTCATGCTGGCCGCCTTCGACCGCGTCAGCCCGCTATCGATCCTGCCGGCGCTGGTCATCCTGCTGCGCGAGATCCTGGTTTCCGGCCTGAGGGAATTCCTGGCCGAGGTGCGGGTGGGCATGCCGGTGACGCGGCTGGCCAAATGGAAGACCGGCTTGCAGATGACGGCGCTGCCGGTGCTGCTGGTCGGCGACGCCGCCCCGCGCTTGCTGCAAGACATCCTGCCGGTGCGCCTGACCGGCGAGATCTGCCTGTGGGTGGCGGCGCTGTTGACCTTGGTCACCGGCTGGGACTATCTGCGCGCCGGCATCGATCACCTGCGCGGCCCTTCCGGCCCGGCGCCGGACAAGGCGCCATGAAAATTCTTTATTTCGCCTGGCTGAGGACCAAAACCGGCATCGGCGAGGAAGACGTCCACCCCCCGGCCGCCGTCGCCGACGTCGGCGCCCTGGTCGCCTGGCTGGCCGCCCGCTCGCCCGGCCATCGGGCGGCCTTCGCCGACCTCCATCTGGTGCGGGTGGCGGTCAACCAGGATTATGTCGGGCTTGATCATCCGGTGAAGGAAGGCGACGAGATCGCCTTCTTCCCGCCGGTCACCGGCGGGGCGCGATGATCCGCGTCCAGGCCGCCGATTTCGACGTCGGCGCCGAACTGGCGGGCTTTGCCGCCGACGACCGCGCCATCGGCGGCATCTGCACCTTCGTCGGCCTGGTCCGCGACGTCGCCGAGGGCGGCGCCCAGGTGGCGGCGATGACGCTGGAACATTACCCCGGCATGACCGAACGCCAGTTGGAGGCGATCGAGGCCGAGGCGCGGCGGCGCTGGCCGCTCAAGGACGTGCTGGTGATCCACCGCTTCGGCCGGCTGGAAGCCGGCGACCGCATCGTCCTGGTCGCCACCGCCGCCAGCCACCGCGAGGCCGCCTTCGCCTCCTGCCACTTCCTGATGGACTGGCTGAAGACCAAGGCGCCGTTCTGGAAGCTGGAACACACCGGCGACGGCGAGTCCTGGGTCGCGGCCAAGGACGGCGACGACGACGCGGCGGCGCGCTGGGATGGCGCGGACGACGGGGAATAACGGGGAAGGTCGGCGGCCGACGCCTTCGCGTGAAAGATTCCTCACTGCGTTCGGAATGACACCCCCCGTGTTGTCATCCCGACGGAGCATCGCGACGAGGGATCTTTCACGCACGAGCGGCCGGCGCTTTCGGGTGAAAGATTCGTTCGGAATGCCCCCGTTGATCCCTCTTACGCCTCGCGAATCCCCGCCAGGAAGCGGTCGACCTCGGCTCGGAGCGTCGAGGCCTCCCTCTGCATCGTTTCGACCGCCACCAGCACTTCCTTGGCCGCCGAGTCGGTGGCCTGGATCGAGGCGGTGACCTCGGCGATGTCCTCGTAGACCTCGTGGGTGCCGGTGGCGGCGTGGTCGATGTTCCGCGCGATCTCGTGGGTGGCGGCGCCCTGTTCCTCGATCGCGGCGGCGATGGTCGAGGTGATGCCGTCCATCGACGAAATGGTCGTGCCGATGCCGCGGATGGCATAGACGGTGCGGTTGGTCTCCTTCTGGATGGTGGAGACCTGGGTCGAGATGTCTTCGGTCGCCGTCACCGTCTGGCGGGCCAGATTCTTGACCTCGCCGGCGACCACGGCGAAGCCCTTGCCGGCCTCGCCGGCGCGCGCCGCCTCGACGGTGGCGTTCAGCGCCAGCAGGTTGGTCTGCTCGGCGATGCCGGTGATCATTTCGATGATTTCGCCGATCTTCTCGGCGGCGCCGGCCAGGCTCTGGACGCGGCCGTTGACCGATTCGGCCTCGCGCGAGGCGTTGGTGGCGACCGAATTCGACATCGCCACCTGCTCGGCGATCTCGCGGATGGCGCTGGTCAGCGTCTCGGCCGCCGACGACACCATCTTGACGTTCTCGTTGGCTTCGCGGGCATGCACAGCGGCGGAATCGGCCCGTTCGGCGGCGGTGTCGGCGAAGTCCACCATGCGCCGGGTGGTGCCGATCATCTTCTCGGCGGTGGCGGCCACCGTCCCCAGCACGCTGGCCACGGCGGTCTCGAAGGAATGGATCAGGTCTTCCAGGCGGGCCATGCGCGCCTCGCGGCTGGCGGCCGACTTGCGGGCCTCCTCCTCCATCCGCTGCTTGGCGATGGTGTTCTCCTTGAACACCTGCACGGCGCGGCCGATGTCGCCGACCTCGTCCTGGCGATCAAGCGCCGGCACTTCGATGGCGACGTCGCCGCCGGCCAGTTGGCGCATGCGCTCGGTCATGTCCTCGATGGGATGGGCGATCACCCGGCCCAGCAGCCAGCGCACCACGAACACCGCCACCAGGGTGGCGACAAAGCCGCAACCGACCAGCCAGGCCAGGATGTTGTTGAGCTTGGCTTCCGATTCGGTGGTCGACAGCGACGAGGACAGCACGGCGATCACCTCGCCCGATTCCAGGCCCATGCCGCCATGGCAGGCGAAGCACACCTCCTGATTGGCGCCTTCGGTGACGCCCAGGACGATCGGATAGGAGAAGCGATAGAAACCGTCGACCAGACGACCGACCGGCTCCTTCTTCTGGAAGGCCTCCTCGTCGATGGCGTCGCGCGGGTCCTTGGGGGCGCGGTTGGGCTCGGCCTCGACCATATAGGCCTTCACCTTGGGGCTCCAGACGCTCCACACCTTGCCGGGGTAATGGACGTTGCGGCTGTCGAACCAATTGTTGAAGACGGTGATGCCGACGTTCTCGGGATCCTCGGGCCGCTTGGCCATGACGTTGAGGATCAGCGCATGCAACGAGGTCATCTCGTTCTGCGACAAAGCGTGCAATTGACGCTCCATCTCCGAACGCTCGAAGGCGGCGATGCCGAGAACGGTGCTGACCACCAGGACGATGACGCCGATACCGACGAAAATCATGAACCGGCTGGTCAGCCGCAAACCATTCCAAATCTTCAATGCCACCACCATCGGTCGCCCAGCATTTTTCCGCCGGTTCGGCCCACATCCCCTGTGCGCTACAGTAATACGAAAGGCCGGCGAAGAAAACAACCGGCCTTTCATTACCAGCGGATATGAGACCCGCGTCAGGCGCGGACCAGCGCCTCGTAATCGGCGATCAGCGCCCGCGAAATGTCGCCGGGGCTGAAAGTGTAGGGCCCGATTTCGCGCACCGGGGTAACTTCGGCGGCGGTGCCGGTGAGGAAGCACTCACTGGCCTTGGCCAGCTCTTCCGGCTGAATGGCGCGTTCCACCAGCTTGAAGCCGCGCTTCCTGACCAAATCCATCACCGTCTGGCGGGTGATGCCGTTGAGGAAGCAGTCGGGGGTCGGCGTGTGGACCTCGCCGTCGAAGACGAAAAAGATGTTGGCGCCGGTGGCCTCGGCGACCTGGCCGCGCCAGTCGAGAAATAGCGAATCCTCGTACTCGTCGCCCTCGGCCTTGTGCTTGCTCATGGTGGCGATCATGTACAGGCCCGCCGCCTTCGACTGGGTCGGCGCGGTCTGCGGATGGGGCCGACGCCACTCGGCGATGTTGAGGCGGATGCCCTTCATCCGCGCCTCGGGCGCCCAATAGCTGGGCCATTGCCAGACGGCGATGGCGACATGGGTGCGAGTGGATTGAGCGGCGACGCCCATCATCTCGCTGCCGCGCCAGGCGACCGGGCGGACATAGCCGTCGACGATATTGTTGGCGGCCACGGTCTGGTTGGTCGCCTCGTTGAGTTCGGCCACGGAAAGCGGCACCTTCATACCCAGGATGTCGCCGGAATTGATCAGGCGCTGGGAATGCTCGGCCAGCTTGAACACCTTGCCGCCGTAAACGCGCTCGCCTTCGAAGACGCAGCTGGCGTAGTGCAGGCCGTGGGTCAGCACGTGCACCTTGGCGTCGCGCCAGGGAATGAGTTCGCCGTCGAACCAGATGAAGCCGTCGCGGTCGTCGAAGGGAATAGCTGCCATTGGGTACCGTCCCGTGATCAAAGTCAGAATGTTGCGGTTAACGCTTGCATCAGGTAACATTTTGAATGATATATGTCAATATGACTGACATAAAAACCGGCATCAATCCCCTCTTCCTCCGCGAGGAGGAACTGCGCCAGGGCATCGAGCTGCTGTTTTTCGCCTATCGCGACTTCACCGCCGAGCCCGACGCCATCCTGGCCGAGTACGGATTCGGCCGCGCCCATCATCGGGTCATCTATTTCGTCGGCCGCAATCCCGGCATGACGGTGTCCGAACTGCTGGCCATCCTCAAGATCACCAAGCAGTCGCTGTCCCGGGTCCTGGGCCAGCTGGTCGAGGAGGGATTCATCACCCAGCGGCCGGGAGCGCGCGACCGGCGGCAGCGGCTGCTGGAGCTGACCGGAAAGGGCGTCGAGCTCGAGCGTCAGCTGACCGAACGCCAGCGCACCCGCTTCGCCCGCGCCTACCGCGAGGCCGGCGCCGAGTCGGTCGAGGGCTTCCGCACGGTGATGCTGGGGCTGATCGACGAGACCGACCGCTCGCGCTTCCCGGCGCGCGGACCGGGCCGGCGGTAGCCGCCATGGAGGACCGGCCGCACATCCTGGTGGTCGATGACGACACAAGGCTGCGCGAGCTGCTGCGCAAATATCTCAGCGATCACGGCTATGTCGTCGCCACCGCCGCCGACGCCGCCGACGCGCGGGCCAAACTGACGGCGCTGGCCTTCGACCTTCTGGTGCTCGACGTGATGATGCCGGGCGAGGACGGCCTGTCGCTGACCCGCTGGCTGCGCGATTCCGGCGGGCCGCCGATCCTGCTGCTGACGGCGATGAGCGAGGTCGACGACCGCATCCGCGGCCTGGAAAGCGGCGCCGACGACTATCTGTCGAAGCCGTTCGAGCCGCGCGAATTGCTGCTGCGCATCGCCAGCGTCCTGCGCCGCCAGCCCAAGCCCGAACCCGAGGCGGCCCCGGCGCTGTCGCTGGGCGCCTTCATCTGGGACCTGACCCGCGCCGAACTCCGGCGCGGCGACGAACCGGTACGGCTGACCACCGCCGAATCCCAACTGATGGCCATTCTGGCCGAAGCGAGCGGAACCGCCGTCAGCCGCGACGACCTGGCGGCCCGCACCGGCGCCGCCGCCAATCCACGGGCGATCGACGTCCAGGTCACGCGCCTCAGGAAGAAGCTCGAGGACGACCCGCGCAATCCGCGCTATCTGCAAACCGTGCGCGGCCAGGGCTACCTGCTGAGGCCCGACTGATGACGCCGGTCACGCTTTGGCTGAAGCGTCTGCTGCCGCACGGCCTGCTCGGCCGGTCGCTGATGATCATCTTCACGCCGCTGTTCCTGGTCCAGGTGGTGTCGGCCTACGTCTTCTTCACCAGCCATTGGGAAACGCTGTCGCGGCGACTTGCCGCCGGACTTGCCGGCGACGTCGGCGCGGTGATCGAGATGATGCGCCTGCTTCCCGACCCCGACAGCCGCCTGCAGGTCATCGGCATCGCCGAGCGCCGCATGGAGCTCACCGTCCGCTTCATCGATGACGGCATCCTGCCCAACGCGCCCCCCCGCATCCCCTTCGGGACACTGGAGAAGGCGCTGTTCAAGGCACTCGACGAGCGGGTCCACCGCCCCTTCCAGGTCGATCCCCGCACCACCTCGCGCGAGGTGGTGATCCGCGTCCAGTTGTCCGACGGGCTCTTGGAGGTGGTGGCCCCGCGCAAACGGCTGTTCAGCTACACCACCTACGTCTTCGTGCTGTGGATGGTCGGCAGTTCGATGCTGCTTTTGGCCATCGCCACCGTCTTCATGCGCAACCAGGTGCGGTCGGTGCGCCGGCTGGCCACCGCCGCCGACCGCTTCGGCCGCGGCCTCGATACGCCAAATTTCAAGCCCGAGGGCGCCACCGAGGTGCGTCAGGCGGCCCAGGCCTTCAACCTGATGCGCGAACGCATCCAGCGCCAGATCCAGCAGCGCACCGAGATGCTGGCCGGAGTCTCCCACGATTTGCGGACGCCGCTGACCCGGATGAAGCTGCAACTGGCGATGATGGAGAACGCCGAAGGCATCGCCGAACTGACCGAGGACGTCGCCGAGATGGAGCGGATGGTCGAGGGCTACCTTGCCTTCGCCCGCGGCGAAGGCGGCGAAAAGCCGGTGCGCGCCGACCTTGCCGCCCTGGTCGAGGAAGTGGCGGCCCGTTGCCGCCGCGAGGGTCGCGAGGTCGACGTCCATTCCGAGGGCGCCGTCGAAATGTCGCTGAGGCCGCACGCCTTGGCCCGCGCCATCGGCAACTTGATCGGCAACGCCTGCCGCTACGCGCCGCATGTCCGCGTCCGCGTCGGCCGACGCGGCGGCGCCGCCGAGGTGATCGTCGACGACGACGGCCCCGGCATCCCCGCCGATCGCCGCGACGAGGTGTTCAAACCCTTCACCCGCATCGAATCGTCGCGCAATCTCAAGACCGGCGGCATCGGCCTGGGGCTGACCATCGCGCGCGACATCGCGCGCGGCCACGGCGGCGACGTCACCCTCGAGGATTCGCCGATGGGGGGTCTGAGGGCGCGACTAAGGCTGCCTTTATAAGCGGCAGTAATGGCGAGACCCTCAATACATGTGCTGGCCGCCGTTGATCGACAGGGTCGAGCCGGTGATGAAATCGGCGTCGTCGGCGACCAGGAACAGCACCGCCCGCGCGATGTCGTCGACCCGGCCGAGACGGCCCACCGGAATCTTGGCGATGATCTTCTCCAACACCGGCGCCGGCACCGAGCGAACCATCTCGGTATCGACATAACCGGGCGCGATGGCATTGACGGTGACGTTCTTGGCGGCGCCCTCCTGGGCCAGGGCCTTGGTGAAGCCGTGAATGCCCGACTTGGCGGCGGCGTAGTTGACCTGACCGTACTGACCGGCCTGACCATTGATCGAGCCGACATTGACGATGCGGCCGAAACCGCGCTCGCGCATGGCGTCGATGGTCAGGCGCGCCAGGTTGAAGCAACTGGTCAGATTGGTGTGGATCACCTCTTCCCAGTTCTCGTAGCTCATGCGGTGCAAGGTGGCGTCGCGGGTGATGCCGGCATTGTTGACCAGCACCTCGATCGGACCGATCTCGGCAACGATCCGGGCGATGCCCGCCTCGCTCTCGGTGAAGTTGGAGACGTCCCAGCGAAAGGCCGGAATGCCGGTTTCCTTGGTAAACGCCTCGGCCGCCTCGACGTTGCCGAAATAATTGGCGACCACGGTGTACCCGGCCGTCTTCAACGCTTCGGATATGGCGCGGCCGATGCCGCGGGTGCCTCCGGTAACCAATGCCACACGCCCCATGGGCTCACTCCCGTATTCTTTTGATTGTGGTTTGCCGGGACCGTGCCGTCCTACACCCCTCCCGACCGAAGCAGCCATGCCGAGATCGGCTCCAACACCTCACTCGCGGCATGCTGGGTCAGAAGCATGCCGACATGCCCGCCCCTGGCGCTTATCAACTGGCAATTGGGGATGCGCTCGACCAAAGGCAAGGCCGATTCGGGCGGCACGATGCGATCGCGGAGCGGCACCACCGCCAGAGTGGGAACGGTGATCGTTTCGGGGCGCACCGGCGTTCCATCAATCCGCCAGCGGCCCTCGAACGGATCGTTGGCGCCGTACCAGCCGAACAGACACTCGCGCGCCACCGGCCCGGCCAGCGGCACGCCGTCATTGGCCCAATCCTCGAGCGCGACGAATTCCCGCGCCCGAGCGCTGGCCGGATCGAGACCGCCGAAGGCGATGTATTTGCGCGGCCCCAGGGTTGGATCCAGCGCCATGAACAGGGCCTGGAGCAGGTCGACCGGCAGCGCCCCCATGATCGCGACGGCGGCGCCGAAAGGCTCGGCCAGCGCCGCCAGCAGCCGGGCCTCCGCCTCGCGCCCGGCGTGGAAGTTCCAAGGCGTCGCCAGCAGCACCAGCCCCCGCACCTCCGCCGCCCGCCGCTGGGCCAGCGCCAGCGCCAGCAATCCGCCCATGCAGTAGCCGATCAGCGCGGGGCGACGGCCGGTGCGGGCCACCACCGCGTCGAACGCCGCCTCCAGCCGGACGGCGACGTAATCGGTCAGGGTGAAGCCGGTCTCTTCGGGCCCGGGAAAATCCCAGTCCACCAGGAAGGCCGCCTGGCCGCTCGCGGCGAGGTGGCGCATGACGCTCTTTTCGGGCAGCAGGTCGAGCACCCGGGCGCGATTGACCAGGGACGGCACCACCAGCACCGGCTCGCCGTCACCACCGTAATCGAGGAGACGGGTGGTCCCCTGACGCCAGACTTCCCGCGCCGCCGGCGGCGAGGCGCGGTAGGGATGGCGGCAATAGGCGACGATGCCGGCCAGGAAGGCGCGATGGCGGGACGCCGCCTCGGCCATCACCGCCCGGGTGAAGCGCTCGAAGGCATCAGGTCCGGCGGCGGCGAGGCTTTGGCGCAGCTCCGCCGCCGCCGCCGCCAGATGCGGCTTCCAGGGCGGCGAGCCGTGCCTCAAGCTCGGCAACGCGGCGAGCGAGGCCATCAAGGTCGAGACGTGCGCCATCAGGTGCAGCGGCAGCGGCCGCGGCCCCTGGCGGGGGGGTGGCGGCGGAAGCCGGGGGGTCTTGCGTGCTGCCATAAAAAGCCCTGCCGTTGTCGGCCACCGTCCGCATCAGCGCCTCGGTGGCCTCGGACATGATGGCGACGCCGCGCGCCACCGCGTCGGCCACGGACGGATCGGCGGCCATGGCGCTCGCCTGCTCCTGCCAGAGGTCGAGGTAACGGCGGGCGAAATCACCGAAATCGGGCGGCGGGTCGGACATCGGCCGACTATATCGGATGGCAAAAGTCTTGACCAGATCGGCACCGATTCCGCTTTGCGGCAAAAAAATCTTGCCAATCCCGGCGCAAGGGAAAACTCTAAGCGACTTCGTCGTGGAATCAGCCGGAAAGCACCTCCATATGCCGGAATCGCAGACCTCTTCGCAGGCGCCGATCACCATCAAGAAATACGCCAACCGGCGGCTCTACAACACGGCCACCTCGTCTTACGTCACCCTCGACCACCTGGCCCAGATGGTGAAAGAGGGTGGGGAATTCGTTGTCTACGACGCCAAGACCGGGGAAGACATCACCCGTTCGGTGCTGACCCAGATCATCGTCGAGGAGGAAGCCAAGGGCGGCCAGAACCTGCTGCCGATCGGCTTCCTTCGGCAATTGATCGGCTATTACGGCGATTCACTCGGCGGATTGCTGCCGCGCTACCTCGAAACCTCGATGCAGCTTTTCCTGCGCAACGAACAGCAGATGCGCCAGTACGCGCAGACCGCGCTGGACGGCATGTTCCCCTTCAACGTGTTCGAGGAAATGGGGAAGCAGAACCTGGCGCTGATGGAAAGCGCCATGAAGATGTTCGCCCCCTTCTACGCCGGCGCCCCCCCGGCCGGCGACGACGCGCCGCCGGATGCGGGCGCCGAGTCCCTGCAAGCCCGCCTCGACCGTTTGCAGCGGCAGATCGACGCATTGTCGAAAAAGAAATAGGACCACCGTCCGCCTTGCCCGTCCGGCCACCGATGTTTACAATTTGTTAACTTCGGCGGAGAGGGTGCGTGGACGCGACCAGCCTGACCAGTATCGGCGGCCAACGGACGACGGCGATCGCGCGTGTCGGCGCGTCCGTGCGGACGCCCTACGCCGGGACGGCGGTTGCCGACGACAACGGCGCCACGACGGCGGTCCAACCCGGTGGCGCCAACCGCCAGGGCGCATCGCAATCGTATTCCCAGCCGACCCCGGACGGCGGCGCATCCCGGAGCGGCGGCGGCGGCACCGGACAGAACGCCGCCTTCCTGGCCCAGAGCCTGGCCCAGCAGGATGGCGCCACCGCCACCACCCGGCCTTCGCCGCAATCCGCCGCCGAGGCCTATGCCCGGCCGGTCGTTGCATCGGCGGATACACCCAATGTGGAAACCCTGGCGCCGACGCCGTCTCTCGGCTCGAGCCGCACCCTTGACCTCACGGTCTAATTTCACCTTCGATTCCGCCGCGCGCCTCTGGTATAACCACTTCGGACTGACCACCTAGTCATGGTGGAGACACGGGATCGTCCCGGTTTCCGTCGGAGTTGGCGACCAGACTTCCGTTCCGTCGGCCGGAGCCACCGGTGTGACGCGGCGAACGTCTCGTTTGCCGGAAAAAGTGGCGCCGAGCGTTCGCAGCCGCGGATAAAGATGCATAAATTTAGTTGCTTGAATGGCTAATTCCGACTATGCACAGGAAAAGGTAGCCATGACTGATACAAAAAACAAGGTTCGCCACGGCGACGCCTTCCCCCTCCCAAAGATATGACGTCGAGAGACATGACAGCGAAGCACGAGGGTACGCCGGCGCGGCCGGTCAATCGCGCCAACGACACCGACCGCCATGTCGGCACCCGCATTCGCGAGCGCCGGATCATGCTGGGTCTTTCGCAACAACAAATGGCCGACCTGATCGGCGTCACCTATCAGCAGGCCCACAAATACGAACGCGGCATCAACCGCATCTCGGCCGGCCGACTGTATGAAATCGCCCAGGTACTGGGCATTCCGGTGGGCTACTTCTTCGAGGGCCTGGATAACCAGCGCGTGCCCGACCTGACGCAGCGGCAGCGGATGTGCCTGGAACTGGCGCGCAATTTCTCGAGCATCGGCAACGAGAAGCACCAGGAAGCGCTATCCCAGCTGGCCCGCGCCCTGGCGTCGGAGTAATTCCGCCTCAGCCGGCGCCGCCCAGGCGCCGGAGGGCCCAGGCGGCCATCGCCCGCACCGGCGGCGAGGGGTCCGCCACCAGCCTCTCGGCCACTGGCGACAGGGCGGGATCACCGCTGTTGCCGATGGCGATCAGCACATTGGCGACGAAACGGTCGCGCCCCACCCGCTTTACCGGCGAACCGGCGAAAAGCTGACGAAAGGCCGCGTCGTCGAGCACCGCCAGATCGGTCAGGCGCGGCGCCGTCAATTCGGCGCGGGGTCGGAACTCCAAGTCCCCGGCCGGATCGGCGAATTTATTCCACGGGCAGACCGCCAGGCAATCGTCGCAGCCATAGACGCGATTGCCGATGGCCGAGCGCAATTCGGCGGCCATTTCGCCCTTGTGCTCGATGGTCAGATAGCTGATGCAGCGCCGGGGCTCCAGCCGACCGCCCGGCTCGATCGCCCCCGTCGGGCAGGCGCGGACGCACGCGTCGCAGCGCCCGCAATGGTCGCTCTCGGGCGGATCGGGCGGCAGATCCAGGGTGGTGAAGATCTCGGACAGCACGAACCAATTGCCCAGCCGCCGCGACACCAGATTGGTGTGACGCCCCTGCCAGCCAAGCCCGGCCAGGGCGGCCAGCGGCTTTTCCATCACCGGGGCGGTATCGACAAAGACCTTCAGTTCGCAGCCGAATTCGGCCGCCATCCAGCGCCCCAACGCCTTCAACCGCTTCTTGACGACGTCGTGGTAATCCTTGTTACGGGCGTAAAGCGCGATGGTGCCGCGGTCGGGCGGCGGTGGCGGCGTCAACGGCGGCGCGTGGGAGGTGGCCAGCACCACCACGCTTTTCGCCTCGGACCACAGCGCCAGCGGCCGGGCGCGGCGTTCGGCCGTTTCCGCCATCCAGGCCATGTCGCCGTGGCGCCCCTCGGCCAGCCACGAATCCAGTTGCCCGCCCCAGCCCTCCTGGGCGGCGGCGGCGAACCCAATGTCGGCAAAGCCGAGTTCCAACGCCTTGGCGCGAATGGCGTCCTTGGTGGAGGTCATCTCCGGATGCGGGGGTCCACTGTTTCGATTCGGCAAAATTTGATCGCCATCCCGAGCGAAGTCGAGGGATGACACCTTCGAGGCGAGACCGTCAAGGACTCAAAGCCCGTCCACGCCGAACAAACGGCCTACCGCCCGCGATAGCCCGGCACGCCCTGGTCGGGCAGCCACAGGCCCTCGGGCGGCGGGCCCGACTGCCAGAAGACGTCGATGGGGATGCCGCCGCGCGGATACCAGTAGCCGCCGATCCGCAGCCAGATCGGCCGGGCGGCCGCGATCAGCCGCTTGGCGATGGTCAGGGTGCAGTCCTCGTGGAAGGCGCCGTGGTTGCGGAAGCCGCCCAGGAACAGCTTCAGCGATTTGCTCTCGATCAGCGCCTGGTCGGGAACGGTGTCGATGACCAGATGGGCGAAATCGGGCTGGCCGGTGACCGGGCACAGCGAGGTGAATTCCGGGGCGCTGAAACGCACCAGATAGATCGTGCCGGGGTGGGGGTTGGGCACCGTTTCCAGCACCGCCGCGTCCGGCGAGGCGGGCAGCGCCGTCGATTGTCCAAGTTGGGAGAGCGCCATCGCCTACTTCGCCTGCAACCGCTTGATGGTGTTGGTGGTGCTCTGCCCATCGACCAGATCGGCCAACACCACCTTGCCGCCGCGCGCCTGCACCAACTCGGCGCCGACCACGGTATCGACGGTGTAGTCGGCCCCCTTGACCAGCACGTCCGGCTGCAATGCCTTGATCAGCTCGAAGGGCGTGTCCTCGCCGAAGATCACCACCAGATCGACGGCGGCCAGCGACGACAGCACGGTGGCTCGCGCCGCTTCCGACTGCACCGGCCGGGTCGGCCCCTTGAGGCGCTGCACCGAGGCGTCGGAGTTCAGCCCCACCACCAGTCGGTCGCAGGCCGCCTTGGCCTGGTTCAACAGCGACACATGGCCCGGATGCAACAGGTCGAAGCAGCCGTTGGTGAAGCCGACGCTGAATTCCTTGCGCCGCCAACGGTCGACCACATCGACGGCGGTGTCCTGGTCGGCGATCTTGCCGTCGCCGCTCAACAGGTCATCGTGGTGAAGCGCGGCGACGACTTCATGGGCGTAGGCCACCGCGGTTCCGACCTTGGCGACGACGATGCCGGCGGCGACATTGGCGATGCGGGCGCCTTCCAGCAGGCTGGCGCCCGAGCCGATGGCGGCGGCCAGGGTCGCCACCACCGTGTCGCCAGCGCCCGAAACGTCGTAGACCTCGCGCGCTTCGGCCGGCAGATGGTGGACGGCGCCACCGGCTTCGACCAGGGTCATGCCGTCCTGGCTGCGGGTGCACAGCACCGCCTCGAGTCCGCAGCGGTCGATCAAATGGCGGGCGGCCTCGACCACATCCTCGTCGCTGTCCACCGGATAGCCGGTGGCATCCCGCAATTCCTTGCGGTTGGGCGTGAGCACGGTGGCGCCGCGGTAGATGCTGTAATCGGTGCCCTTGGGATCGACCACCACCGGCTTGCCCAGTTGGCGGGCGCGACGGATCAGTTGCTCGGCCATCGGCGGCGCCAGGATGCCCTTGCCGTAATCGGACAGCACCAGCACCCCGGCATCGGGCAACGCGCGATCGACCTGATCGAGCAATTGCGCCCGGACCGGCGCCGCCAGCGGCCCGGTGGTTTCACGGTCGGCGCGCAGCAATTGCTGGGACGAGGCGAAGAAGCGGGTCTTGATGGTGGTCTGGCGACCGGACTCGACGATGATGCCCGGCACGATTTCGCCGTTCTCGGCGACCAGCCGGCCGATCTCGCGCCCGGCGACATCGTCGCCGACCACCGACAGGAAGGATGGACGCGCACCCAGCGCCGCGACGTTGCGCACGACATTGCCGGCGCCGCCCAGCATGGCGGCCTCGCGCTCGACCCGTACCACCGGGATCGGCGCTTCGGGCGAGATACGATCGACGCTGCCATAGACGAAGCGGTCGAGCATGGCGTCGCCGATGCAGAGCACGCTGGTGGCTTTCAGCCGTTCGACACGTTCGACCAGCACGGAGATATCGCTCATGGCCCTTTTCCATCCGTCTCGGCGACCTGATCGGTCAGCTAACCCAAGCCGGGCGGGGTTGCAAGACAAAAGGGGTGGGGGTGGGCGGCGGCGGCGCGCGAACGGGCACTCGCCGCCTGTTTTGGCGGCAACGGCCGCCTGGGCGACCACAGCGGCCGCACCCATACGAAGGAGTCGGGATGCGGCCCGCCCATTGCATTCCCATATTCACGAGTGAGCCATCAAGGGAGTCCCGGCCATGGACCCTGTTCGCGACGCAGTCGACGCCACCGTTCGCCGCCTCGCCCTCCTGGGCCTGCTGGCCTCCGCGGCCGTTGTGGCGGCCCTCGGCCACCACCCGCGTGCCGCCATGGACGCCGCCGCAATCCTGCTTGGCGTCGAGGCGGTGGCGCTGTGGCAATTGGGCGAGGCCGCCCCGCGACTGCCGTGGAGCCGCGCTTTCGCCCGGCTGCCGCAGGCCCCCGCCGACGACCGGCGGCGGCGGCGGATGCTGGCCGATCTGATGGCCGAGCGCTTCCGCGCCTGGGCGGGGCGGATGGCGATTCCCGCCGCCCTGGCCGCCGCCATCGACCTCGCCAGCCGGGTCTGGCACCACTAGTCTGACCCGTCGGCGGGAAGCCTCTACGGACGAACGTCTTTCCGGTCATTTGCTATTGCCAGCGAGGGCGGTAGCTGGAACCATGGAGGATGACGATTTGGTGTGAAATGGGCTGATGCCCCGGAGGGTTCATGACCGGAAAACCCCTCTCCCTTCCCCGCGCCGCCGCCCTGGTCGGGCCCTTCGCCAGCGGCAAGACCTCCCTTCTCGAAGCACTTCTCTACCGATCCGGCGCCATTCCCCGCCAGGGACGAATTCGCGACGGTTCGACCGTCGGCGACGCCTCGCCCGAGGCCCGCGCCCGCTGGATGAGCGTCGAGCCCAATATCGCCGGCGCCGAATATCTTGGCGAGAAGTGGTCGTTCATCGACTGTCCCGGCTCGGTCGAGTTCCAGCAGGATTCCTACAATGCGCTGTCGGTGGTCGACGCCGCCGTGGTGGTGGTCGAGCCCGATCCCGCCCGCGCGGTGATGGTGGCGCCGCTGTTGAAGTTCCTCGACGAGCGCCGCATCCCCCACTTCATCTTCATCAACAAGATCGACACCGGCGGCAGCCGCCTGAAGCAGACGCTGGAGGCGCTGCAGGCCGTGTCCGAGCTGCCGCTGGTGCTGCGCGAAATCCCCATTCGCGAAAGCGACCGCGTCGTCGGCTTCGTCGATCTGGTCAGCGAGCGCGCCTGGAAGTACCAGCCGGGCAAGACCTCGGACATGATCCGCATCCCCGACGCGCTGATCGACGAGGAACGCCAGGCCCGCCAGGAATTGCTGGAGCGGCTGGCCGATTTCGACGATCACCTGCTGGAGGAGTTGCTGGAGGACGTGACGCCGCCCAAGGACGAGATCTATGGCGACCTCGCCAAGGATTTGTCGGGCGACTTGGTGGTGCCGGTGTTCTTCGGCTCGGCCGAGAGCGACGCCGGCATCACGCGGCTGTGGAAGGCGTTGCGCCACGAGGTGCCGGAACCCACCGCCACCGCCCGGCGCCTGGGCTTCGCGCCCGAGGGCGGCGCGGCGGCGAGGATGTTCAAGACCCTGCACGCCGCCCATACCGGCAAGCTCGGCTTCGCCCGCGTCTTCCGTGGCGAGTTCGCCGACGGCCAGACCGTCGAGGGTGGCCGCATCACCGGCCTCTACACCTATCCCGGCGGCACCCAGACCAAGGCGGCAAGCGTCGGCATCGGCGCGGTGGCCGCCTTCGGCCGTCTGGACGGCGTCGCCACCGGCGACCTGGTCGGCGCCCGCGACGCCGGGGTCGAGGCGGGGCCGGCGGCACTGGAACCGCTGTTCGGGTTGGCCCTCCAGGCCGAGAAGAAGGGCGACGACGTCAAGCTATCGGGCGCCATCGCCAAGCTGGTCGAGGAGGACCCCTCGTACCATTTCGATCACAACGCCGAATTCGCCGAACTGGTGCTGTGGGGGCAGGGCGAAATCCATCTGCTGGTCGCCATCGAGCGGCTGAAAAGCCGCTTCAACCTGCAAGTGACCACGCGCAAGCCGACCATCCCCTACAAGGAAACGATCCGCAAGGCCACCTCGGTCCACGGCCGCCACAAGAAGCAGTCGGGCGGTCACGGCCAGTTCGGCGATATCCATATCGACATCCAACCGCTGGCCCGTGGCGAGGGCTTTCACTTCGTCGACAAGATCGTCGGCGGGGTCATTCCCCGCCAGTACATCCCGGCGGTCGAGGAGGGCGTCCGCGACTTCCTCGCCCAGGGGCCGCTGGGCTTCCCGGTGGTCGATCTGGCGGTAACGCTGACCAGCGGCAGCTTTCATGCCGTCGACAGTTCCGACATGGCGTTCAAGACGGCGGCGCGCATCGCCATGGCCGAGGGCCTGCCGAAATGCGAGCCGGTGCTGCTGGAACCGATCCTCAAGATCGAAATCTCGGTGCCCGCCGATTTCACCTCGAAGGCGCAGCGCATCATCTCGGGGCGGCGCGGCCAGATCCTCGGTTACGACGCCAAGCCGGGCTGGAAGGGCTGGGACGCGGTTTCCGCCTATCTGCCTCAGGCCGAAATGGGCGACCTGATCGTCGAGTTGCGCTCGCTGACCATGGGGATCGGCACCTTCTCGTGGAAGTTCGACCACCTGCAAGAGATCGCCGGCCGCACCGCCGACAAGGTGGTCGAGGAACGCAAGGCGGCCCAGGCCCACGTCTGATAGACCGGCGTCCGGAAGCCGCGCCCGGGGCATTCGCCCCGGGCGCGACGCCTTGCCGCATTTGTGTCAGCGATAAATAGGGTGTTAACCCTATCCTAAGGTCTAGCCAGCTACATCTTATGGCCTAGGGAATCCGCCCGCCGCTGGAAATTGGCGGCCTCGGGCGGGAGCCGAGGCTTGGTTATGACGAGGGGACGGGCGATGTTCGGCATGAAAGCGCGCAATATCGAGCGAGCGGAAAAGATTTCCGTACCGATCGCAAATCCTGGCGGCGACACCGAACTGGCGACACGGCAGGTCGCCCTGCTGCTGGAGGGCCGTTACGGCGAGGTCGAACCGGGAAGCGACCCCCTGACCGAATCACTGCACCGACTGGCGCGCCAGACGCTGGAGCAGATCGAGGCGCAGATGTTGCGCTCGGTCGACCTTTCGATGAACGTCAACAGCACGGTGATCGCCTCGGCCGGAACCATGAAGGGGCTGACCGAGACCCTGGAGCGGGTGCAGACCATGGCCGCCGCCTCCGAACAGATGGCCGCCTCGATCGAGGGCATCGCCGACGCCACCAGCGGTGCCGCCGAGGGCGCCCACGGCGTGCTCGATCTGGCCCAGCGCAGCCATGCCGAATCCGATCGCGCCATCGCCGCCATGGACGCCATCAAGACGGCGGTGGACGACGCCGGCGACAAGGTGGTGGCGCTGGCCGAAGCCTCGGCCCAGATCGACAACATGGTCAACCTGATCAACGACATCGCCGCCCAGACCAATCTGCTGGCCTTGAACGCCACCATCGAGGCGGCACGGGCGGGCGAGGCCGGCAAGGGCTTCGCCGTCGTCGCCAACGAAGTCAAGCACCTCGCCAATCAGACCGCCAAAGCCACCGACGATATCCGCGTGCGGGTCGAGACGTTGCGCGAGGAAATGCAGCGCATCCGCGTCGCGATGCAGGCCGGCGCCGAGGCGGTCGGCCAGGGCGCCGGCATCATCACCGCCACCATCCAGTCGATGGCCGAAATCGAGCGGCGGGCCCAATCGGTTTCCACCGGCATGTCCGAGGCGGTGACCCTGCTCGCCGAGCAGCGCTCGGCCGGTGGCGAAATCGCCAACGGCGTCACCGCGATCGTCGATCTCGCCCACGACAACGTGAACGAGGTCGGCCAAGTACTCGATTCGGTCGATCGGGTCGAAAAGCTGATCAACGAGCAGATCGAACTGATCGGCAAGTCGGCCTTCCCCGCCCGCGACGTGATGCGGGCCAAGGCCGACCACATGATCTGGCGCAAGCGCCTGGCCGACATGCTGGTCGGCCGCGCCAAGCTCGATCCCGCCCAATTGTCGAACCATACCCAGTGCCGCCTGGGCAAGTGGTACGAAACGGCGCCCGACGTCGTGAAGCATTCGCCCCTCTACGCCCAGCTGTTGGAACCGCACCGTGAGGTACACGCACTCGGCATCCAGGCCGCCGAAGCCTGGGCCAAGCAAGACGTCACCCGCGCCGTGGAACTGGTCAAGGCGGTGGAGGCGCCGTCGCGGCGGGTGCAGGACCTGCTCGACGAGCTCGTCCGGCTGGTGCGGAACACCGCCGCCTAGATCACCCCAGCGTCACCTCGGCCAGCGTCACCAGATCGGCCACCGACATCGCCATGGCGTAGCGGTAACCGTCGAACACCGTGACCGGCGCCAGCGAATGCAGTTCATGGGTGGGGCTGGGGAAGGTGGCGAAGCGGGCGGGGCCGCTCCAAACCGGTGACAGTCGGCGATTGGCGGCGCCGAACTGGACCAACTCGCACACCGCCGGATCGTCATGGCGGCCCGCCGCCAGGCGGGGGAAATGGCGCAACCCCACCACCTTGGTCCCGCCGGTCAGGCCGGGGGCGCCCTCGGCCGGGCGTTCCAGCGTCACCGCCGCCTCGGCCAACCGCCGATCCTTGAGGGCCAAGGTGGCGCCGAAGGTGCCACCGGGAATGGCGGGAGCGGCGGCGCCCTCGATGTCGATGTGGCGGGTCATCCACACCGACCCCAATTGTTTGGGCAGGCCCTGGATCAGGCCGCGCATCAGCGAAATGTCCTGATCGACGATGATATAGGGGCAATAGACCACCTTCTCGCCCCGGAAGCGGGCGGATACCAGGACAAAGAATTCCTTGTACTGCGAGCGACAGGGATCGAGCAGTTCGCCCCCCGCATCGCTACAGGCCTGCCAGTCGAAGAAATGGGCGGTGGCGCGACCGGGATCGTCGGTGTCGGGATCGAGGCCGGGCGGCAGATGGGCCGCCACCGCCGCCGCGTCGGCGCGGTAATCGATCACCAATCCGGTGCCGGCATAGTGCCATGGCGGCCGCGCCGCCAAGCCCGAGCGGCCTTCCGGCGACAGCGGCGTCGAGAATCCTTTGAGCATGAAATCCCTCCTTGGCGACGGCGGGGCTAATTTATCATCACCACCGCCATTGACTAAGCCCGGCGAGCGTTCCACCCTTCCTCAATGCAATTGGTGCACGGGACGACGGTTGAAATCGCGGGCAAGGGCGTGCTGATCCGGGGGGCCTCGGGCAGCGGCAAATCCGATCTGGCGTTGCGCCTGATCGATGGCGGCGCCGTGCTGGTGGCCGACGACCAGACCGAATTGTCGGCCAAGGACGACCGCCTGATCGCCAGCGCGCCGGCCAACATCGCCGGCATGATCGAGATTCGCGGACTGGGCATCGTGCGGTTGCCGCATCGCGCCTGGGCGCCGCTGGCCCTGGTGGTCGAGCTGGTGGCCGGCGCCGAGGTCGAGCGCCTGCCCGAACAAAACGCCGAGATTTTTCTTGGCATCGCCCTGCCGGTTATCCGGCTTGCCGCCTTCGAAGCGTCGGCGGCGGCGAAGGTACGGCTTGCGACGCTTTCCCCGACGCGAGATATAATGCGATCGTGATGTCTGATAAGCCCCACGTCGATGCCGATACCGCGCCGATGGCGCCCGACGCCGCGCCCAGCGCGCGCGCCGCCTTGCAGGCGTGGAGCGAGGGCCGCGGCAACCGCGTGGTGATCGTCACGGGCATGTCGGGCGCGGGCAAGACGCTGGCCTTGAAGGCGCTCGAGGATTTCGGCTTCGAGGCGGTCGACAATTTGCCGCTGTCGCTGCTGTCCAGCCTGGTACCGCCGGGCGACGGCCAGCCGCGTTCGCTGGCCATCGGCATCGACATCCGCACCCGCGGCTTCGGCATCGACGCCCTCTTGGCCGCCATCGACCGGCTGGCCGCCGAGGACCACACCGAAATCCGCACCATCTTCCTTGATTGCGACGACGACGTGCTGACCCGGCGTTACACCGAGACCCGGCGCCGCCACCCGTTGGCGGTCGACCGGCCGCTGTTGGACGGCATCCATCATGAACGCGGGCTGGTGTCGGCGCTGCATGGCCGCCCCGACGTCACCGTCATCGACACCTCGAACCTGCCGCCGGCCGAGTTCCGCCGCATCCTGGCGCTGAAGCTGGGGCTGGAGGCCGACAAGGGACCGGTGGTCTACGTCACCTCGTTCGCCTATCGGAACGGCCTGCCGCGCGAGGCCGACCTGGTGTTCGACGCCCGTTTCCTCGCCAATCCTCACTACGTCGAGGAATTGCGGCCGTTGACCGGCCGCGACCCGCGTGTCGCCCGGCACGTCGCCAACGACCGCGACTTCGATTCCTTTTTCAATTCGATGACCAACCTGCTCGCTCCACTGCTGCCGCGTTTCGCCGCCGAGGGCAAATCGTACCTGACCATCGCCATCGGCTGCACCGGGGGTCGCCACCGTTCGGTATTCGTCGCCGAACGACTGGCCGCGTGGCTGAGAGAGGGCGGGGCCCGCGTCGAGCTGCGCCACCGCGAGCTTGAAGAGGGCGGACGATGATCACAAGGGGATGGACATGATCGGACTGGTACTCGTCACCCATGGGCGGCTCGCCGATGAGCTTGTCGCCGCCCTGGAGCATGTCGTCGGGCCGCAGCCCAATGTCGGCGCCGTCTGCATCGGGCCGGAGGACGACATGGAGCAGCGGCGCAACGACATCCTCGAAAGCGTGGCGCGCTGCAACGACGGCACCGGGGTGGTGGTGCTGACCGACATGTTCGGCGGCACGCCGTCCAACCTGGCGATCTCGATCATGGACAAGGCCAAGGTCGAGGTGATCGCCGGCGTCAACCTGCCGATGCTGATCAAGCTGGCCAGCGTGCGCCACACCGAGGCGCTGAACGATGCCGTGGCCTCGGCCCAGGACGCCGGCCGCAAGTATATCAACGTCGCCTCCAAGCTGCTGACCCAGGAGCGTAAATGAGTCCACACGGCATTAATGTCGAGGGCGAAGGCGAGCGCCGTTCCGCCACCATCAGCAACCGCCGGGGCCTGCATGCCCGCGCCGCGGCCAAGTTCGTTAAGTTGTGCGCCACCTTTGACGCCCAGGTGACGGTGGCGCACCGCGGCACCGAGGTTTCCGGCCTGTCGATCATGGGCCTGATGATGCTGGCGGCGGCGCCCGGCTGCTGTATCGAGCTGCGGGCCAGCGGCACCGATTCCGGCGCCGCCCTGACCGCGCTGGTGGCGTTGATCGACCAGAAATTCGACGAGGACTGACGACAACAAAAAGACGCCCCGGGACGGAACCGCCAGGAAGGAGAACGCCGCTCGTGTCCACCGAATCCGAAGCGAAGACCGCCGCTTCTTCCGCCCCGGCGCCCGCCCCCGCCGGCGAGACGAGCTTCGACGGCATGGGCGTCAGCCGCGGCATCGCCATCGGCACCGTTCACCGCCACGACGCCGAGGCGGTCACCGTCCCCGAATACCGCCTGCCGCTCAATCGGCTGGCCGCCGAGAAGCTGCGATTCGAGGACGCCACCGAGCGAGCCGTCCACCAAGTCGCCCAATTGCGGGAAAAGGCTCGCGACCTGGAGGGCTCGGCGGGCGAGGAGCTGGGCTACCTGCTTGACGCCTACCAGCAGATGCTGCGCGGCTCGCGCCTGGTGCGCGGCGTCCTGAACCGTATCGAGACCGACCGCCTGAACGCCGAGGCCGCCGTCCAGCAGGAGATCAACGAGATCGTCCGCGGCTTCGAGGCGATGGAGGATTCCTATCTCGCCGCGCGGGCCACCGACGTCCGCGATGTCGGCCGCCGGCTGGTGCGCAACCTGATGAGCAGCCAGCCCTACCGGCCGTTCTCGGTGCTGCCGCGCCACGCCATCATCCTGGCCGAGGAACTGACGCCGGCCGACACCGCGCTGCTCGACCCCAAACATGTGGCCGGCATCGCCACCGTGCTGGGCGGCGCCGAAAGCCATACCGCCATCATGGCGCGCTCGCTGGGCCTGCCGGCGGTCCTTGGCGTCGCCGGCATGATGAAGGGAGTGCGCAACGGCGACACGGTGGTGATCGACGGCAGCCACGGCCGGGTCATCGTCAACCCGACGCCGAAGACGCTGGCCGCCTACCGCAAGCGCCGCGCCGACCATCTGCGCACCCGGCGCGCGCTGGCGCGGCTCAAGGATGTTCCGGCGGTGACCCGGGACGGCGCCCGCGTCCTGTTGCAGGCCAACATCGAACTGCCTTCCGAGGTCGATTCGGTGCTGGCCTCGGGCGCCGAAGGCATCGGCTTGCTGCGCTCGGAATTCCTGTTCATGAACCGCGACGACGTGCCCGGCGAGGAAGAGCAATACACCGTCCTGAAAGAGCTGATCGAGCGCATGGGCGGCCGGCCGGTGACCATCCGCACGCTCGACGTCGGCGGCGACAAGCTCGCCCGCAGCCTTGGCATCACCCCCGGCCCCAACCCGTCGCTGGGCTTGCGGGCGGTGCGCCTGTCGCTGGCCCGGCCGGAACTGCTCGACGCCCAATTGTCGGCCTGCCTGCGCGCCTCGGCCCATGGGCCGATCCGCATCCTGGTGCCGATGGTCGCCACCGTCGAGGAGATCCGCGCGGTGCGCGAGGCGATGAACGCCACCATCGCCAAGTTGAAGAAGAAAGGTGTGCCGATCGCCGACCCGCCGCCGCCCTTGGGCGTGATGATCGAGGTGCCGGGCGCCGCGCTCGGCGCCGACGCGCTGGCCTGGCAGTCGGATTTCTTCTCGATCGGCACCAACGACCTGACCCAATACACCCTGGCCATCGACCGCGCCGACGAAACGGTGGCCCATCTTTATAATCCGCTGCACCCGGCGGTGCTGCGCCTGATCCAGTTCTCGGCCGAGGCGGCACTGCGCGCCCGCATTCCCATCGGCGTCTGCGGCGAGGTCGCCGGCGACCCGCGCTTCACCGCCTTGCTGCTGGGACTGGGCATCCGCGACCTGTCGATGTCGGCGACCAACGTGCCGGTGGTCAAGCAGCGCATCCGCACCATGGACCTGATGGCCGCCACCCGCCGCGCCCGCGTGGTGATGGACCAGTCGGATTCGGCCCGCATCGCCCAACTGCTCGACAGTTTCAACGCGGGCGAGGGGTGATGCCTACGGCAGCGGACTGAAGCCGATCACCCAAGGGTGCAAGGCAATCAGCGCGACATAGAGCGGCGGCCCCGCCGCCAGCCGCTTCCAGCCCATTTCCGCCAGCGCCGCCCGCCATTCCCGGGGATGCCCGGTCAATACCGCCAGCCGGGTCCATTCGGCCGCGCCCAGCGACAGTCGGCGACGGCGGTCGAGCAGTCTCGGCCCCGCCAACGCCAACAGCAGCAAGGGCAGGAACAGCAGGACCAGGGCCAACTGGCCGTTGGGGACCAGGTGGGCGCCGGCCCACAGCGCCAGCCCCCACAAGGCCGGGTGGCGGGTCAGGCGCAACAGGCCGGGATGGGCGGGATCAAAGCCGCGTCCGCCGGGCCCGATCGAGAACGGATTGGGGGTAAGCAAAGCCCCGGCCAGCAGCACCGAGGCCGGCAGCATCGCCACCGGCGGCACCCAGCGGGTCCACGGCGCCTGATCCCACAGGATCTCGACCGGCGCCTGGCGGGCGGCGACCACCACCCAGGTCAGCAGCGCCAGCGACAGCGCCGAATAGGCCAGGGTGAAGCCGACACGGCCCAAGGCCGCCTCGGCGCGGCGGCGGATCGAAGGACGGGCGAACAGGCTGTGACTGGCGAGAAAAACGAGAATTGCCAGCCCCAGAGAGATCACCTCAAACCTTGCCTTCCGCTTCCGGCACATGCAGGCGGTGCAGCCGAGCCGCCGCCACCAGGGCGTTCCGGAGCAGGCAGGCGATGGTCATCGGCCCGACGCCGCCCGGCACCGGGGTGATGGCCCCGGCCACCGTCCTGGCCGACTCGAAATCGACGTCGCCGACCAGCTTGGTCTTGCCGCCCTCCAGATCAACGCGGTTGATGCCGACATCGATCACCGTGGCGCCCGGCTTGATCCAGTCGCCCTTGACCATCAGCGGCCGGCCGACGGCGGCGACGACGATGTCGGCGGCGCGCACCACGGCGGGCAGGTCGCGGGTCTTGGAATGGGCCACGGTCACCGTGCAGCTTTCCTTGATCAACAGAAGGGCCATCGGCTTGCCGACGATATTGGAGCGTCCCAGCACCACCGCATTGAGCCCGGTCAAGTCGCCCAGATGGTCCTTCAGCATCATCAGGCAGCCCAAGGGCGTACAGGGCACCATGCCCTCGCCGCCCGAGGCCAGCATGCCGACGTTCCAGGGATGGAAGCCGTCGACGTCCTTGTCGGGGCGGATGGCCTCGATCACCTTCTGGGCGTCGATGTGCTTGGGCAGCGGCAACTGCACCAGGATGCCATGCACCTCGGCGTCGTCGTTGAGGCCGGCGATCAGGGTCAGCAGCTCGTGCTCGGTGATGTCGGCGGCCATCTTGTGCTCGAACGAGCGCATGCCGCATTCCACCGTGCGCTTGTGCTTCATCCGCACGTAGACCTGGCTGGCCGGGTCCTCGCCGACCAGCACCACCGCCAGACCGGGGGTGACGTGGTGATGGTCGCGCAGGAACGCCACCCGCTGGGTGATACGGTCGCGCAGGTTGGCGGAGAAGACATTGCCGTCGATCAGCTTGGCTTCGGTCATGGCAGTTTTTCCATCCATTCTTCCAGGCGGGGCCGCAACTGGCCGGCATCGCCGCCGATGAGCAGAGTCTTGCGCCGGTCGGTGGCGCCGTGAAGGATCGCGATCGCCGATTTCGGCACCCGCCATTCCTTGGCCAACAGCTTGACCAAAGCCGCATTGGCCTTGCCGTCCTCGGGCACCGCCGTCACCGACACCTTCAACGCCACCGAACCGTCGGCTTCGGGTTGCAATCCCTCGACCCGGTCGCGCGACGCCTTGGGCGTCAGCTTCACCGCCACCCGAAGGCCTTCGGCGGCCGGCGTGAACGGCGAGGCAGCCAACGGCTAGTAGGCCAGCTTGAAGACGATCTGGCGCAGCACTTCCTGCACCAGATAGCACAGCAGGATCAGCGCCAGCGGCGACAGGTCGAGTCCGCCGGTATTGGGCAACAGGCGGCGGATCGGCCGGAGCGCCGGTTCGGTAACGCGGTAAAGCGCGTCCATCACCGTGTAGACCAGCCGGTTATGGGTGTTGACGACGCCGAAGGCCACCAGCCAGCTGAGCACCGCCGAGACGATCAGCGCCCAGATGAACAGATTGATGACGATGTTGACGACGCTCAGAAGGGGAAGAAGGATCACGTCCATCGATGGATTTTCCGGCAGAGTTGGGCGGGCGCAACCCTATCTCCAGGCGCTTCCGGGCGCAAGAGGATGGGCCATTGCAGCCGCTTGACAGCCCTGGGGCGTTTGACCATTATCTGCGCCTCCGATGGGGCCGTAGCTCAGCTGGGAGAGCGACGCGTTCGCAATGCGTAGGTCAGGAGTTCGATCCTCCTCGGCTCCACCAAAGTTTCCGAGGGCTCGGCCAGAGATGGCCGGGCCTTTACTTTTGGCGGTTTCCCTGGGGTTCCTGCGGTTTCCATACCTTCCCGCTTGTACACCGAGCTTGTACACTGGGGGTATCTCACCGGAACGGCAGGACGCGCTTGGAGGGTGGAGCGCCGGATCAAGCACCCGGCGGGTCTATGGGAAGGGGTTGAGCACGGCAACCTTGTATGTGGAATTATCTAAGGTGGCATATCCTGGACTGTCGCTGTCTTATTTGGCATTCGCCGCTGATTAGATTTCTAGGCGATGAGCAGTGACGAGCGGGGGGCGATAACATGCTTACTTGCTACAAATATCGTTCTGGTCAGGCAGCTATCAGATGCCTAACGGATGGCTGCTTATATTTTTCTCCACCGCATGAATTAAATGATGCCCTTGAGGCGAAATTTGACCTTGTTGATGCTGCGCAATTCTGGGCGGCGGTTAAGCGCGCATTTGGCAAGCTTGCCCCAGGCAGGCCTGACGCAGGGGAATTGGTTTTATCCGCGCCGATGCCGGTGGAATTTAAAGAAATAAATGATCGGGAAGGGGGGCGTTTCTACGAGGCGTGCCAGCAGGTTGGAATATTTTCGACGGCGACGCGCCCAGATAGCCAGCCCATGTGGGCTTATTACGGAGACAACTCAAACGGTGTTTGTTTCGAGTTGGCGTGGTCAGATGAAATAATGATGGCGCATCAGCTTTGGCCTTCTCGGGTTCAATATACAGATGCCCCGCGCAAATTCAATCGTGCAGACGATATGTGTGAAATGCTATTGGCCATTGGCGCCGACAAGCCAGAGTGGACCATTAAGCAGATATTTGACTTCTCGATGACAGAGCCATTTCGGCGCCGCTACGGAATTGCCGGCGTTGCAAGAGCGGTATCTATTAAGCACTCCGACTGGCAGCATGAAGATGAAATTCGCCTGCTGTCTCCGCGCGCACGCGCAATACCGATACTCGCAGACACGCTGAAGCGTGTATTTTTTATGAACACGATGTCGAATGAGTGGGGGGAAATTATGAAGTTATTGTATGAGCGCTACCCTGGCGTAGAATTGGCGCAGGTAAAATTTCATCACAAAGAAACATTTGTTTGTGCTAAAGAATATGAATTTAGGCTTTTTGACCCAAGCGTGTTCCTGCGCTCGCCGTCATGAACACTCTTGTAGCCACGTCATCATTGCGGCCTCTCCGCCACTTGTCAGAAGGAAATGTGGTGGGCGCCCCTCTCCCCGAAACGGGTTGATGATCCTCAGGCGGTCCCCGATCGTCATCCCGTCCTGCAAATCCTCCGACCATAAACGCTCGCAATCGGCATGCAGGGCCGCCGCGACGATCATTGCGTCCCAGGTCGAAAAGCCGTGACGTTCGGCCAACGCCACTCCGGTTTCGTGGGTCTCGACCGTCAAGGGGCGGACGATCAGCAGATCGCGAACGACCTCCAGGAACGCACGGGTTTCCGGCCAGGAAAGCCGCATCTTCCGGCGGGCAACATGGGTGAATTCGTTCAGCACCTGCACGCTGATGATGCCGCCACCCCGAAGAATCTCCTCGGCCCGATCCGCCCTGGCGGCATCGCCCGAGGCTAGGTAGACCAGGATATTGGTGTCGATAAAGCTAGCGGCCACTCGCCTCGTCCCGGTCGAATTTAAAATCGGCGGGAAGGCGTCCGCGAAAAGCGCGCAGACGCTCCACCAACGCATCACGGCTGGGCTTGCGCGCCACAACAAATTCCCGGGCATCGGCGACATGGATCTCGATCTCGTCGCCGTCCTTCAGCGCCAACGCCTCCACGACCACGGCCGGAAGCCGAACGGCAAGGCTATTGCCCCATTTCGCAACCTGCATCACGCCCTCCATGGATACACGGTCACGGAAGTGTATAGCCAGCGGCCACCGTGATCAAGAATCCGTGCGCGCCGGCGAATTGGGGCGGGGTAATCGGCACGCCCCGACATCCGTCCTCCCAATCGCCACATTGGCGCAAACTCTTCCGGATGGCCGCTTGGCGCGAAAAGGTATAGTCTGCCGATCCCTGCGCGTACGCGTGGCGACGCGCGGTTCGACGCCCCAACATAGGCCGTGTCATGACCCAGCATCCCGATCCGAAGCGTCCCCGTCCCGTCCTGTTGTGCATCCTCGACGGCTGGGGGCACCGCGACGATCCCGCCGACAACGCCATCGCCCAGGCGAAGGCGCCCAATTGGCACCGCTTCCTGGCGAGCTATCCGCACGCGCTGTTGCAAACCTCGGGGCTGTCGGTGGGACTGCCCGACGGGCAAATGGGCAATTCCGAGGTCGGCCACATGAATCTCGGCGCCGGCCGCGTGGTGATGCAGGATCTGCCGCGTATCGACCTGGCGGTTTCCGACGGCTCGCTCGCCGCCAATCCGGTGCTGGTTGACACCATCGCCAAGCTCAAGGCGTCACACGGCACGTTGCACCTGATGGGGCTGCTCAGCCCCGGCGGCGTCCATTCGCACCAGGACCATCTGGCGGCGCTGGCCCGCATCGTCGCCGGCAAGGGTGTGCCGGTGAAGATTCACGCCTTCCTCGACGGCCGCGACACGCCGCCCTCGTCGGCCAAGGACTTCGTCGCCAAGTTCGAGGCCGACATCGCCGGCTTCGACGCCGACATCGCCACCGTATCGGGCCGCTACTACGCCATGGACCGCGACAAGCGCTGGGACCGGGTGCAATTGGCCTATGACGCCATGGTACAGGGCAAGGGTCAGACCGCGCCGAGCGCGGCGGCGGCGATCGAACAATCCTACGCGGCGGACAAGACCGACGAGTTCGTGCTGCCGACGGTGATCGGCGGCTATGGCGGCATGAAGGACGGCGACGGCCTGCTGATGGGCAATTTCCGCGCCGACCGCGCCCGCGAAATCCTTGGCGCCCTGGTCGATCCCGCCTTTGACGGCCTGACCCGCGGCAAGCTCCCCCAATTCGCCGCCCGCCTGGGCCTGACCGAATACTCGAAGGACCTCAACGCCTTCCTGGCGACGCTGTTCCCGGCGGAAAGCCTGACCAAGCTGCTGGGCGAGGTGGTCTGCGAGGCCGGACTGACGCAACTGCGGATCGCCGAGACCGAGAAGTACGCCCACGTCACCTTCTTCTTCAACGGCGGCCGCGAGCAGGTCTTCGCCAACGAGGACCGCATCCTGGTCCCCAGCCCCAAGGTCGCCACCTACGACCTCAAGCCCGAAATGTCGGCGATCGAAGTCACCGACAAGCTGGTCGAGGCCATCGGTTCGGGCAAATACGACCTGATCGTCGCCAACTACGCCAATGGCGACATGGTCGGCCATACCGGCTTCCTCGACGCCGCCATCAAGGCGGTGGAAACCGTGGATGGCTGCCTGGGCCGGATCGAGACGGCGATCAAGGCGGCCGGCGGCACCATATTGGTCACCGCCGACCACGGCAACGCCGAGATGATGAAGGACCCCGTGACCGGCGAGCCCTACACCGCCCACACCATCGGGCCGGTCGACGCGATCCTGGTCAACGCCCCCGACTGGGCCACCGGCATCGAGGCCGGTCGCCTGGCCGATGTGGCGCCGACCCTGCTGACGCTGATCGGGCTGCCGCAGCCGGCGGAAATGACCGGGCACGCGCTCATCCCGCAGCGCCACCGTGCGGCGAGCTAGACGCTTCGGCCTGGTTTTCGCGCTGTTGGCGGCGCAGGGCCTGCCGGCCCTGGCCGAGGCCCCGCCCGACGTCGCCCAACGGCTGAAAACCCTTGAGCAGCAGATCGAGAAGAGCCGGGCCGAGCGCGAGGAGATCGCCCAGAAGGCCCGCGCCCTGGCCGAGGAATTGGCCCATATCCGCACCGACATGGTGACCTCGGCCCGCGCCGCCCAGGAAAGCGAGGAGCTGCTTTCCGAGCTGGAAACCCAGCTTGAGGAGCTGAAATCCGCCGAGATCGACAAATCGGCGGCGCTGAAGCGGCGCTCGGCCCAGATGACCCGGGTGCTGACCGCCTTGCAGCGCCTGGCCTGGCGACCGACCGAGGCGCTACTGGCCCAGCCGCAGACCCCCGCCGACACCGTGCGCTCGGCCATCCTGCTGCGCGCCGCCGTGCCCGAGATCGAACAGTCCGTCAAAGATTTGCGGACCGAGATCGACATGTTGGCCCGCCTGAGGACCGACATCGGCCAGCAAAAGAAGAAGATCGCCGCCACCGGCACCAAGCTGGCCGGCGAGCACGGCCGCCTCAAGGACCTTTACGAGCGCAAGGCCCAGTACCAGACCGCCGCCGAGGCCGAACGCGAAGCGGCCGAGCGGCGCATGGCCCAATTGGCCTCGGAAGCCGAGGATTTGCGCGACCTGATGGTCCGGCTGGAGGAGGAGCGGCAGCGTCGGCTGGCCGAGGCCACCGCCAAGGCCGCCGCCGAGAAGGCCGCCCGCGAGGCGGAGATCGCCGCGCGAAAGGCCGCCCAGGAGGCGGAATTGGCCGCGCAGAAGGCCGCCCGCGAAGCCGAGATCGCGGCGAGAAAGGCCGAGAAGGAACGGCACGAGCGCGAGATGGCCGAAGCCGCCGCCGCCCAGCAGGCGCAGATCCTGGCCCAGCAGGCGGCGCGCGAGAAGGAAATCGCCGCGCAAAAGGCGACCCGCGAGGCCGAGGAGGCCACCCGCCAGGCGGTCGCCGCCAAGCCGATGGTCACCGAGCGCCCGGTCAGCCTGGCCCAGGGCCGGATGGCTTTCCCCGCCCGCGGCCGCGTCGTCACCCAGTTCGGCCATGCCGGCGACGACGGCACCGTGTCGAAGGGCATCGCCATCCAGACCCGCAACGACGCCCAGGTGATCGCCCCCTATGACGGCCAGGTGGCTTTCGCCGGCCCGTTTCGCGGTTACGGGCTGCTCTTGATCATCGAGCACGGCGAGGGCTATCATACGTTGCTCGCAGGAATGGCCCGGATCGACATCGGTGTCGGCCAGCGGTTACTGGCTGGCGAACCGGTCGGCGTGATGGGACAGCAGGACGACGTCAAGCCCACCCTTTATGTCGAGCTGCGCCGCAACGGCCAGCCGATTAATCCTTTGCCTTGGCTCTCGGCTCACAAAAGTAAGGTTGGTGGATGATCCGCAAGACTTTGATTTCGGCAGGCGCCATCGCGTTGCTGTCGACGACGTTCCTTGTCGCTCCGGCCCAGGCGGCTGAACGCAAGGAAACCTACAAGCTCATGGAGCTGTTCGCCGAAGTCTTCGAAAAGGTTCGCGCCGAGTACGTCGAACCGGTCAGCGACGAGGATCTGGTCGAGGCGGCCCTGAACGGCATGTTGACCTCGCTCGATCCGCATTCGGGGTATTTGAACCCGAAGGGCTCGCGCGACATGGACGTCAACACCAAGGGTGAATTCGGCGGCCTCGGCATCGAAGTCACCATGGAGCAGGGCTGGGTCAAGGTGGTGTCGCCCATCGACGACACCCCGGCCTACCGCGCCGGCATCCAGCCGGGCGACTTCATCACCAATCTCGACGGCGAGCCGGTACAGGGGATGACGCTGTCGGACGCCGTCGATCGCATGCGCGGTCCGCCCAACACCGACATCAAGCTGACGGTGCGCCGCGCCGGCACCGACCCCTTCGACGTCAAGCTGACCCGCGCGGTGATCAAGATTCAGACGGTGCGCTCGCACGCCGAAGGCAATGTCGGCTATGTCCGCGTCACCCAGTTCGCCGCCACCACCGATTCCGACCTCAAGCGCAATATCACGCAATTGAAGAAGGACATCGGCCCGAAGCTGAGCGGCTACGTCATCGACCTGCGCAACAATCCCGGCGGCCTGCTGGATCAGGCGATCGCGGTGTCGGACGACTTCCTCGACAAGGGCGAGATCGTTTCGACCCGTTCGCGGCGCCCCGAGGACACCCAGCGCTACTTCGCCCATCCGGGCGACATCGCCGACGGCCTGCCGCTGGTGCTGCTGGTCAATGACGGTTCGGCCTCGGCGTCCGAGATCGTCGCCGGCGCGCTGCAGGACCACCACCGCGCCATCGTCATGGGCACCCGTTCGTTCGGCAAGGGCTCGGTGCAGACGCTGATCCCGCTGCCCGGCCACGGCTCGATCCGCCTGACCACGGCGCGCTACTACACGCCGTCGGGCCGTTCGATCCAGGCGGTCGGCATCGAACCCGACATCAAGGTGCTGCAGTCGAAGGTCGAGGCCATCGCCCTGCCGGAAAGCGAGCGCCGGGCCGAGGCGCATCTGCGCGGCGCCCTGCCCAACCCCGACGGCAAGGGCAAGAAGGACAAGGCGGCGCCCGCTCCGGCTCCCGCCCCCGCGCCGGAATCGAAGGCCCCCGACGCCGATGGCGCCGAGGGCGCCAAGCCGCCGCTCGCCGGCGTCGCCGCCCTGGCCGCGATCAAGCTCGGCGACCCCACCCAAGACTACCAATTGGCGCGGGCGTTGGACCTGCTGCGCGGATTGTCGCTGTACCGAGCCGCGCCGGCCGGCGGCAGCGCCGGCAATTAAGGCGGAGCGATGCTGTCGCTCGGTGGCGACGACGAATACGAGCGGCCGGTCGGAGCGAAAGACTCGACCGGCCGCCGTTCCATCGGCCTCAGGCAGATCGTCTCGCTGCTTTTGGTGCTGCTGTTGGGCGGCGCGCTCGGCACCGCCGCCTATTTCCTCTCGGACGTCGACGCCCGCGACCTGATCGGTTTTCTCGACGTCGGCGACCCCCAGGGACCGAAGCTGAAGCTGCGCATCCCCGGCCAGGACGAGGGCGAGGCCAAGCCGCCCGGAGACCTGCTGACTCCGCCCAAGACCGGTGCCGATCAGGCCCCCGCGACGCCAGCCCCGGCCAAGCCGGCGGCCGAGGCCAAGGCCCCCGACGCCCACGCGCCCGACGCCCATGCTCCGGCCTTGCCGCCGCCGACCGTCGCCGCCCCTCCCGCCGATCCCCACGCGCCGCCGGTCCCCGCCGCCGCGCCCAAGCCGGTGGTTCAGGCCGCCGACGCCCCGCCATCCGCCCCCACCGCCGTGGCGATCGAGGTGCCGGCCCAGCCGACGCCCCGGCCGGCGGCCAAGCCCCCCGCCTATGCCGATCTGCCCACCCGCAATGATTTGAAGCCGCTGGCGGCGGCGCCGCTCAAGGAATTGCAGCACGACGGCAAGGATGGGCCGCTGCCGGTGGTGGCCGCCGACGGCCGCCAGGCCTGGAAACTGTACGGCCGCCCGTTCAACGCCGCCGCCGGTACCGCCCGCGTGGCGGTGGTGGTGACCGAGCTTGGCCTCGACCGCGCCGCCACCGAAGCGGCCATCGGCCGCCTGCCGCCCGAGGTGTCGCTGGCCTTCAGCCCCTACGCCGTCGATTTGCCGATGTGGGTGAAGAAGGCCCGCGCCGCCGGCCACGAGGTATTGATCGCCTTGCCCGCCGAGGCCGCCGGCATCGCCCGCGACACCGGCCCGCTGGGGCTGATGACCGGGCTGCCGCCCGAGGAAAACGTCGCCCACCTGGAGATCATGCTGACCCGGCTGCCGCCGGCGGTCGGCGTCGTCGCCGCCAATGCCGGATTCGCCGGATCGCCCCAGGCGGCACCGGTGCTGGCGGCGCTGTTGCAACGCGGCCTGCTTTACGTCGGCCCCGGCTCGCGCGGACCGCGTTCACCGGCCTCGGCCGTCATCGCCCAGGCCGTCGATCAGGATCCCTACCGCGACGCCATCGACGCCCGCCTGGAGGCCGGCCTGGCCACCGCCAAGGCGCAGGGCGCGGCGGTGCTGTTGGCCGCCCCCCGACCGGTCACCTTCGACCGTCTCGCCAACTTCCTCTCCGGCCTATCCGCCCGGGGCGCCTCGGCGGCGCCGGTGTCGGCGGTGGTTGGACCGCCGGGCAAACCCTGATGGGCAAGCCGTCGCTTCCCCTCGAAGAGCGCCCCTATCGGCGGGGTGTCGGCATCGTCCTGCTGAATGCCGCCGGCCGGGTTTTCGCCGCGCGGCGCATCGACACCCCCGGCGACGCCTGGCAATTCCCCCAGGGCGGCATCGACGAGGGCGAGGAGCCGATCGAGGCCGCCTGGCGCGAGATGAAGGAGGAAATCGGCACCGACCGGGCCGAACTGCTGGCCGAGACCGCCGACTGGATCGCCTACGACCTGCCGGCCGAGGTTGCCGACCGGGTATGGAAGGGCCGGTTTCGCGGCCAAAAGCAGAAATGGTTCGCCTTCCGCTTCCGGGGGGTCGATGCCGACATCGATATCGCCACCAAACATCCCGAATTCTCGGAATGGCGCTGGCAGGATTTGGCCGAGGCGCCGCGGCTGATCGTCCCCTTCAAGCGCCCCCTTTACGAACGGGTGGTGGCCGAGTTCCTGCCGCTGGCGCGGCCCGAACC
>Ga0265327_10000927_pt1 | contig 42934 bp, 51 predicted proteins | sample 41621metaG_FD_202089 | JGI IMG/M metagenome (GOLD analysis project Ga0265327, IMG submission 202089) | Rhizosphere microbial communities from Carex aquatilis grown in University of Washington, Seatle, WA, United States - 4-16-21 metaG | ecosystem: Host-associated > Plants > Roots > Rhizosphere... | reverse complement strand
AGCGGTGGAGGGGGCTCCACTGCCAAACAATTTGACTAACCCCCTCCGCCTCGCTTCGCTCGGGCACCTCCCCCGCAAGCGGGGGAGGATCGACGGAGTTTCGATATGAAATTCGGTAGCGGCCAATCGGTCAGGCGCACAGAAGACATCCGCTTCGTGACCGGTCACGGTCAGTACACGGACGATCTGCGTTTCGACAACGAAACCCACGTCGCCTTCGCCCGCAGCCCGCAGGCGCATGCGAAGATCCTCTCCATCGACACTGCCGCCGCCAAAGCCGCCCCCGGCGTGGTCGCCGTGCTGACGCAAGCCGATATTGTGGCCGCCGGCGCGGGCAACATGCCCAGCATGACGCCGATGCAAAGCCGCGACGGCTCCATGCCCAAAGCGCGCGACAAGGAATTGCTGGCCAAAGACCACACCACCTTCGTCGGCGAAGCCATCGCCATGGTGATCGCCGAAACCTATGCGCAAGCGCGCGACGCCGCCGAACTCGTCGCCATCGACTACGAAGAACGCCCCGCAATCGGCACGCTCGAAAACGCCGCCAACGCCCCCGCCATCTGGGACAACATCCCGAACAACGAAAGCTTCGACTGGATCAGCGGCAAGGAAGCCGAAACCAACGAAGCATTTGCCAAAGCAGCCCACACCGCCGAAATCGACGTGCTGCAAAACCGCGTCATCGTGAACTCGATGGAAACCCGCAACGCCATCGGCCTCTACGATCCGCCAAGCGACACCTACACGCTCTATTCCGGCTCGCAAGGCGCGGGCGGTTTGCGCGATCGCGTGGCGCGCGTCGTGGCTGCGGAAAACACCAAGGTCCACGTCATCACCAAGGATGTCGGCGGCGGTTTCGGCATGAAAGCCGGTGTCTATCCCGAACAGGCGCTCGTGTTGGTCGCCGCGAAAATCACCGGCCGTCCCGTGCGCTGGTCGTCGGATCGCACCGAAGCCTTCCTCACCGATCAACACGGCCGCGACACCTGGACCAAAGCCGAACTCGCGCTCGACAACGCCGGAAAAATCCTCGCCGTCCGCGTCACCGGCACCGCCGCGATGGGCGGTTACATGACGTTCTTCGCCCCCTTCATTCCCACGCTTGCGGGCGGGCGCATTCTGGGCGGCGTCTATCGCATCCCCAACCTGTTCGTGAACATCAAGGGCTATTTCACCAACACAGCACCCATCAACGCCTATCGCGGCGCGGGCCGTCCCGAAGCGGCCTATATGATGGAACGCTTGATGGATGCAGCCGCCGCCAAAACCGGCATCGACCGCGTCGAGCTACGCAAACGCAATCTGATCACGCCCGAAGAACTGCCCTACAAGAACTGGTGGGGCATCCCTTACGACTCCGGCGATTACCCGCGCCTTCTCACCGAAGGTTTGCAACGCGCCGGCATGGCGAGCTTCGAACAGCGCAAAAAAGAATCCGCCGCGCGCGGCAAGCTGCGGGGTTTCGGTTTTGGTTATTATGTCGAAATCACCGCCGCGATGGGCCAGGAACCTGCCGCCGTGAAGTTCACCGAAAACGGCGGCGTCGAACTTTATGTCGGCACGCAATCGAACGGGCAGGGCCATGAAACCGCCTTCGCCCAACTCGTCGCCGAAAAACTCGGCGTGCCGTTCGAAAGCATCACCGTCAAACAAGGCGATTCCCAGTGGGTGAACGGCGGCGGCACCGGCGGCTCGCGTTCGCTCAACATGTCGGGCGGCGCGTTGCTCCAAGCCTCCGATGAAGTGATCAAGAAGGGCAAAACCGCAGCCGGACAAGTTTTGCAAGCTGGCGGCAACGAAGTGACCTTCGACGTGGTGGAGGAAATCGGCCGCTTCCGCGTCTCCGGCACCGATCGCAACATCTCCGTCGGCGAACTCGCCGTCACCTTGAAGCGCGAACAAATCCCCGGCTTCGAAACCGGCCTCGACAGCGATGCCATCTTCGCTGGCGCTGCCTCAACATTCCCGAACGGCTGCCACGTCTGCGAAGCCGAAGTCGATCCCGACACCGGCGAGGCGAAAATCGTCTCCTATCACGTGCTCGATGATTTCGGCCGCGTCATCAACCCCATGCTCGTCGCGGGCCAGGTTCACGGCGGCGTCGCGCAAGGTCTCGGTCAGGCGATGATGGAAAACTGCGTCTACGACGCCGAAACCGGCCAATGCCTCACCGCCAGCTTCAGCGATTACGCCATGCCCCGCGCCGAAGACATGCCCGACATCGATTTCGCCTACGAAGAAATCCCCTGCAAGACGCACGCGCTGCAGGCCAAAGGTTGCGGCGAAGCAGGCACCGTGGGCGCGATGCCCGCCGTCGTCAGCGCGGTGTGCGATGCGGTCGGCGTGCTCCACATCGACATGCCGCTCACACCCGAACGCGTCTGGCGCGCGCTGCAAGGCAAGAAAGCGGCCTGATCGTTACTGCGTCTTAGGCGTCTGCATCAGTTGCGCGGCGATCTTGTCGTCCGGCAGGGGCGCGGTGCAGGTTTGCGCGATCAGGTCGATCAGTTGCACCACCCAATAGCGCATCAGCGGATTGGTGATGGCCTTCAGTGCGGCCACCGCCTGCTCGATATCCTCGTCGTCTGAACCGTCCGCCCGCACGCGAAGTTTCCCCATGAAATTGCCCACCGGATTTGGCTAAAGTTGCGCCCTCCAACCTAGGAGCGAACATGGACCGGCAGGAACCGCCAAACGATGCATTGCCCCATGCGCGAATGGAGGTACCGGATTGGGACGACTTCCGGTTGCTGACCACCGTGCTGCGCGAAGGCAGCCTCACCCGTGCCGCCCGCGCGCTCGGCCTTTCGCAAGCCACCGTCAGCCGCCAGATGGACAAGCTGGAACGCAGCATCGGCATCCGCCTGCTCGAACGTTCCACCAGCGGCGTCGAACTCACCCGCGAAGGCATGAAGCTCGTCGAAGAACTGCACGCGGTGTGGGACAAGTTCGAACGCGTGCTATCGCGCATGCGTTCGCCAGCGCGCCCGCGCGAAACCGCCAAGATGATCACGACAGATGGCATCGCCACCTACTGGATTCCGCGTTTCCTGTCGTGGCTGAACAACGATGTCGAATTGCGCCTCTTCACCGCCTTCGAAGCGGGGCAGGACAAGTTCGAGTATTTCGATCTTTCGATCCATTACATGCAGCCCAACAATCCCAACGCGCTCACGACCAAGCTCGGCACGTTCCATTTCATGCCCTATGCCTCGGCCGATTACATCGCGCGGCGCGGCATGCCGAAAACCGCCGCCGATCTGGCCGATCACGATCTGCTCGACCATTCGCTCTATCTGATCGACAAAGGCTCGTGGCAAACGCGCCTGCCGCTTGGCGCGCCCGACGTGCAGGTTTCGCTGTTCACCAATTCCAGCACCGTGCTCGCCGAAAGCGCGCGCAACGGATTGGGCATCTGCTGGCTGCCGACTTATATCTCGATGATCGACCGCAATCTGGTGCCGATAGATGTCGGCCTGCATCTCGAAACGCCGGTCATCCTCTGTTACCAGCGCGAAAGCGAAACCAAACACGCGGTGCGCGCCACCATCCATTTCCTGAAACACATTTTCGACCGCAAGAAGATGCCGTGGCTGCGCGATGAATTCGTCTCGCCAAAGGAATTCCCCATCCTGACGGCGCAGGACATCATGGCGTCGTTCACGCCACTCGAAGAAAGTTAGAAAGCGCGCTTCAATTCGAAGCGGTCGCCCCGGCCATCTGCAGGTTCACGTTCGAGGCATCGCCCGAAACGATGTTGTACTCGCAGCTATAGGTGAAGCTCGTCTGGTTTCCGCCCGAACTGAAATGGCCTTTGCCCTTCACGCTCGTATTTTGCTCGACCTGACTCATCTTCGAGCCGCCATAACCGATGTTGGATGCATCGGAATGCGCAGCCTTGACCTTTTCCTCGACCGCCTGCTGGCAGGAATTTTCCGCCAGATAGTCGAAAGCCCCGGCATGAGCCGTGGTGGAAACGCACAGAATGGAAAGAACCGAAAACGCGAACGCCGACACTTGTCGCATGACACACCCCTCGTTCGAATGGTGACGCCGCTGCGGCAGAAAATATCGCAACCGGATTTGTGTGTCGATAAAAACGCTATAAGCGCCGCACAAATTGAATTGTGCGCCGCAGCGGCCTCTTTCGTCCTCCCCCGTGAAACGGGGGAGGGGGACCGCGAAGCGGTGGAGGGGGCAACGGTGTCAAACGACTAGACTCACCCCCTCCGCTTCGCTGCGCGAAGGCACCTCCCCCGCAAGCGGGGGAGGAAGAGCAAATTCACCCCGGCGTAACCGTGACCGTCCCCGGTCCCGACGGCTGCACCACCGCCGGCTGCGCACCCGCCGGGTTCGCCGCCTGATACTTCGCGATGGACGCCGTCAACGTGTCTTTCTCTTCGCAGCCATCCGGGCAAAGCCGGGTCAGCACCGTCAGCTCGGCTTGCGCCTTGTCGGGCTGCCTGGTCTGCAGATACAGCTCGCCCAGATATTCGTGCACGCCCTTGTGGTCGGGATCGATGGCAAGCGCGCGGTTATAGTAATCGAGCGAGGAATTGTAATCGCCGATCATGCGGTGCGCGTAACCTTCGTAGTTCAGGATGTTCGCGCTATGCGGCCGCGCCTGCAGCGCCGTGTCGAGATAGGGAATCGCCTCGGCGAACTGCTCGTGTTTGATCAGCCGCAGCGCCTGGGAATACGCCTCGAAACCGGGATCGCCACCGCTCATTCCGCCCGAGCCGTAGCCGCCGCCACCGCCGCCCATACCCAAAGCCGGTACCGCCAGAACGCTGAATACTGTTGCCATGATTGTTAGTCTGCGCATGAAGAAGTCTCCACTTATGGCAGCCCTGCCGGCGGTAACTATAAGCCAAACCGGTTCCGCCTGGGATGGCCTACGTTGACTTCCTGTCACCCGCGGGTGACTTTCGACTTATGAGCACAACCAACGGCACCGCCCTTGCCGAAAGCGAAACGCGGGGGGCCCGCCGCAAGCCTGAAAGTTTTTCCAAGCTGAAAAAGGCGGCGCGCAAGCTGTTCGTCGAACGCGGCTACCACGCCACCCGTCCGCAGGACATTGCCCGCGAAGCCGGTCTCGGCCACGGCACGTTCTATTTGCACTTCCCGGACAAGCGCGCCTGCTTCCTCGCCTTCGTCGAAGATGCGCGTTCGGAGCTCGATGCGTATCTGCGCAGCCGTGTCACGCCCGACTCGTCGCTCGAAAAATTCCTCGCGACCATGCTGCACGCGATCTACGAATATTCCGAAACGCACCCCGGCGTGCTGAACGCGGCGATGACCGATGAAGCGGTGATCGATGCCGAAGGCGCGCAGGCTGTTCCGCTGTTGCAGCGCTGGGGCCGCGACTGGTCCGAAATCATCCGCACCGCCGTCACCGCAGGTATCGCTTCGGATGCGTACGACCCGGATATCATCGGCCAGGCCATCGTCGGCGCCCTCCACCAAACCGGCAGCGAAGGCGCCGCCAGCAGGCGCAACCGCGAACAGGTGGTGGACAACCTCACGCGTTTCCTGGTGCGCGCGCTACGGCCGTAGATTTCAGTTCGCTGAAAATTAAAAACCTCCCTCGCCCCCGGAGGGGGAGAGGGTCGGGGTGAGGGGGCGATGCTTCAGCAATCTCAATTGCCGAAAGCACAAGCGCTTACGTTAGACACAACCCCCTCACCCTAACCCTCTCCCCCTGAGGGGGAGAGGGAATGGCTTTACTCATTGTCCCAAATGATACGTCAGCCCCGCCATGAGCACATGGTCGGAGAAATGCTGCGTGGCCGTATCCGGGATTGTCGGATCGTTCATCTGCACGGATTCAGCCTGCGTGAACCGATACCCGCCGAACAGCGAAAGCTGATCGCTGATGTCGTCGCGCAAACCCGCTTCAAGCTGGTATCCCGGCTTCCACGAACGGCCATAGTAACCGTTCACCTGTCCGCCGAAATTCACCCCGCCTAACCCTGCGCCGACGTAAGGCGTCAGTTGCGAATTCGGAATGAGATCCATCTGTCCGTTGATCATCAACGTCGTCGAAGACAGATGACCGACGGAGTTGTCGATCCCATCCACGCCGGACAATTGCTGGCTGGCATGTTGCGAATCCAGTTGGATGCGCATGCCATCGCCCATGTCATAGCCGACGGCGCCGCCGAAATTGAATCCCGCGTCGTAATTCGCAAGCGACGTTCCCGAAGTCGCACTGTTGAAGTGCAGATCGGGCAAAATCGAAACGCCCGCATCGCCGGAGACATACAGTCCGGGCGTCGATGCAAACGCGGCCGTTGCAGCAAACAAAGCGGTCACCCCCGTGGCCAGCAAAAGTCTTGTTTTCATTTTAGGTACTCCTCGGTTTTTACGCGTGAAGCCGCGGGTGCGGCCTCGTTTCAGGCTAGGCGCGCCCTGTCGCAAGACTTTGTCGGAAGGGTCGCAAGACCTTAAAAACGCTGACAGATTTCAGTTCGATCCCGTCCGGCGCATTAAAAAACTTTGGGCCTGAACGGTTGACTTGTGCGTTGCGCTGACAAAATATCAGTTCCGTTAGAACGCGCGGTACAACGCGCGGACGCTGCCTGGGAGGGCTGCCGATGGCCAAACGCCTGTATTCCCGCGAAGAACTCATCGCCGATCACGATTATGCAAAGCTGCAGATCGAAGCGGGCTATAGGTTGCATGGCGGCTTCGATAAAAAAGGCGAATATGTTTCGCCACGAACGCTTCATCGTTGGCCTGCCGTCAATGAATGGCAACAAAAGTTGAAGGAGCGTGGTGCGCAGATCATCGACGCAAGTTCGCGTCTTTTGAAGCGCGGCCCCTATCCCACCGTCGAACAGCAGAAGTTCCTCCTCAACGCGGGCGATGGCGAATCGTTGTGGAACGGCCTCACCATCACCGGCATCGTCGAAGCGCGCGGCGCCTTGCTCGCTACCGTCAGCGCGCCCGATTTCCAGAACATCGTCGTCGAGGATTTGAACGAAACGTGTCTCGGCCATCTCAACAAAGGCCTGCTCGAAGCGCACGGCTGGGACGAGGGCGGCACGAAATCCAAAGGCATCGGCGGCCATGACGATATGTGGTTTGCCGTGCGCGATGCGTTGTTCGGCAAGAACGCCTATCCGATCCCCACGGTGCCGGACAGTCTGGCCCGCCCCGAAAGCGGCCGCCGTATGCCGGATGTCCCGAAGGAATACGAAGACTGGATTCTGCTGCTGATGAACATCCTGATGATCGAAGTCAGGGCGGAAAACTTCTTCTCCTTCTGCATCGATGTGATGCGCGATCCGCACAATTTCCGCGATCGCCGCGCCGCCGCCGATCACGCCGCCGAATTGGTCAACCGCATCCGCACAGATGAGGCGATCCACGTCGCCTATCTGCAAACCGTGATCAGCGAACTGCGCGCCGCCACCATCAAAACCGTCGACAGCAAACAGGTTCCCGGTCACACCATCATCGACCCCGTGTGGGAAAAGATGATCGAATGGCACGCCATCACCAACGCGGATTTCACGCGCGATCAGTCGCGTGACAACGTGGTGGCGCGTTTGAAGAAACGTCCGCAAGGCGAAGCATTGGTCGCGCAATTCGATGCGCTTGAATATGAGGCAGCAGCATAATGAAAGATCTCAAGGGGAAGACCGCTTTCATCACCGGCGGTGCGAGCGGTATTGGCCTGTCCATGGCGCGCGCCTTCGGCCGCCAGGGCATGAATGTGGTGATCGCCGATATCGAAGATGCGCCCGCCAAAGCCGCGGTCGAACGCCTGGCATCCGAACAAATCAAAGCCGTTGCGATTCATTGCGACGTCGGCGAACGCAACAATTTGCGCGCCGCTGCCCTTGAAGCGGTTTCCGCCTTCGGAAAAGTGCATGTCGTTTGCAACAATGCCGGTATCGGCGCGGGCGGCGAAATCGGCAAAGTGCCGGAACGCGATTGGGATTGGATCATCGACGTCAATCTGAAAAGCGTATTCTACGGCGTCGAAACCTTCCTGCCGCTGCTGCGCAGCCATGGCGAAGGCGGCCACTTCGTCAACACCGCCTCCATCGCGGGCCTCATCAGCGGCCCCGGCATGGAGCCATATTCCGCCACCAAATACGCCGTCGTCGCCATGAGCGAAGGCTGGGCGCTGCAACTGGCAGGGAGCAACATCGGCATGTCGGTATTGTGCCCCGGCTTCGTGCGCACCCGCATCCACGAAAGCGGCCGCACCAAACAGGATCGTTTCGGCGGCAACGAAGACCTCGGCGCCATGGCGCCCGACCGCCGCGAACTGATCACCAAGGCCATCGAAACCGGCATCGACCCCGATGTGGTGGGCGCGCGCGTGGTCGAAGCGGTGCGCGATGGTCAGCTCTACATTTTCACCGATCCGCGTTTCAAAGACGTGGTGGAAATGCGTTTCGCCGCCATCCGCAACGGCTTCGATCAGGCCGCCAGCAGCGAGGCGCTGAAAACCGTCAAGGAATGGCCGCCACTGTTTTCATCGGCACTTGGAGGCTGACACATGAAGTTCGGCATCTTCTACGAACACCAGCTCCCGCGGCCGTGGAACGAAGGTGACGAACTCAAACTGTTTCAGGATGCGCTCGATCAGGTGGAGCTTGCCGACAAGCTCGGCATAGATCACGCCTGGGAAGTCGAACACCACTTCCTGGAGGAATATTCCCATTCCTCCGCGCCGGAAGTGTTCCTCGCCGCCTGCTCGCAGCGCACTAAGAACATCCGCCTCGGCCACGGCATCGTTCTCATGCCGCCCGGCTACAACCATCCCGCCCGCGTCGCCGAACGCATTGCCACGCTCGATCTGGTCTCGAACGGCCGCGTCGAATTCGGCACGGGTGAATCCTCCGCGCTTCTCGAACTCGGCGGTTACAAAGTGCCCGTCGAAAAGAAGCGCGAGATGTGGCGCGAGACAGTCGAGCAATGCCTGAACATGATGGTGATGAATCCCTATCCCGGATTCAAAGGCCAGTTTTTCGACATGCCCTGCCGCAACATCGTGCCCAAGCCGGTGCAGAAACCGCATCCGCCGGTGTGGGTGGCGTGTTCCAACCGCGAAACCATCAAACTCGCCGCGCGCCTCGGCATCGGCGCGCTGACGTTTGCGTTCGTCGATCCCGCCGAAGCCAAACAATGGGTCGATGATTACTATCGCATCTTCAAGGAAGAATGCGTGCCGATAGGCCACGCGGTGAATCCCAACATCGCCATGGTCACCGGCTTCTCCGTCCATCGCGACGGCGAAGTGGCCAAGGCCCGCGGCCTCGATGGTTTCCGTTTCTTCGGTTATGCGCTCGGCCATCATTATATCTTCGGCGAACACAAACCCGGCCGCACCGACATCTGGGCCAATTTCGAAAAGGCGCGCGACTCTATCCCCATCAATCCCGGCGCTGGCGGCATCGGCACACCGGACGATCTGCGCAATCACCTGCGCAAATTCGATGAGGCCGGTGTTGATCAGGTCGCCTTCATCCAGCAGGGCGGCAAGAACCGCCACGAACACATCTGCGAGGCCCTCGAACTCTTCGCCAGCGACGTGATGCCGGAATTCAAACAACGCGCCGCCGAAAAACAGGCGCGCAAGATGGAAGACCTCGCGCCCTACATCGAAAAAGCCTTCGCCCGCAAACAGAAGATGCGCGAACTCGCCGATGACGAGATCCCCAATGTCGTCGCGCTGGGCCGCATGATCACCCAACCCACGAAAGAATCCGAAGCCGCCGCGCGCCGTTTCAGCGAAACCAGCGCCGTTCCGCTGGAAGACCCGCTCAAGAAAGCGCCCGCCGCCGAATAAAGCCCCTATTTTTGCAGCGGACACTTCTGCAACCGGCAGTAAGATAAAGTTGTATTGTGCAACTATCGCCACATAACTACGCTAATACTTCGTTGGGCATGTATTCGGTTCTTTTCTTTCTGAGAAAGGGCAATACAGGGCGTGACGTTGCCTTCCTTTGGCCGCATTTCACGCGGGCCAGGGGCGTTGGGGAGGGGGCGTAGTGATCACACCGTTGGAGTCCGTCTGGACGTTCATGCAGGCCGGATACGCGGCCGCGAACATGCGCGAGATGCAGCTCGCCTTCGGCAGGGTTGTCGGCGAGTTCGGGTTCGACAAATTCTCCTTCGTCCACGCGCTCGGTCCCAATCGCAGTTTCATCAAACCCGAAATGAAGTTCGGCCATCAGCATGACCGCTGGTACCGCCGCTATGGAGAGCGCAACTACCTTCAGGACGATCCCAGCCTGAAGCGCCTGATGTCGAATCCCACGCCGTTTGCCTGGTCCGACATGCCGCTCAACACCCTCACCAAGCCCGAGCAGCGCGTGCGCCTGGGCGCCGCCGAAACGGGCGCGCACAACGCGTTCGTCGTCCCCGTCGAGGGAGCGGAGCGCGAACTCTTCGTTGTGCGCATGACCTCGCCCGAAAAGAGCTTCGATCCCCAAGCCCGCCAGACGCTCTACACGCTGGGGTTGCTTTATTCGACAATCGGCCTCAACAAATTCAGGAAAGTTGTACAACCAATCCGGATATCGCCGCTCACATTCCGCGAAGCCGAATGCCTGCGCTGGGCCTCGGAAGGAAAGTCGGATTGGGACATTTCCGAAATCCTCGGCATCTCGCAGCACACGGTCCACGAGCATCTCGAACGCAGCAAAGCCAAACTCAAAGCGCGCACTCGCACGCAAGCTGCGGTGCACGCCGCCGTCAACGGCTGGTTGAGCAACCCCCCCGATAAGGGGACTGGGATCAAACATTAAAAAAACAAAACATCCGCCTGCGTGGAAAGCGTTCGCAGGCGGGGGCCAGTGGATTTCGAAACAGAGACAGGTGTTGAAAACAACACGCCACGGCGCAACAGCACGCCTCTGCCGCGCGTCTCTGCGAATGCCGATCCAGCAGACGTCGGCCGCATCCTTTCCGAACACGGCGTGGTGATCATCGAAGGCGTGCTTCAACCGCACGTTCTGTCGTGTCTCAAGGCAGAACTCCGTCCGTGGTTCGCGCGCGCGCAAACCGGCGAAGGCATGTTCCTGGGCCGTGGCACCAAACGCTTCTCCGCGCTGTTCGCCAAATCGGCGATGACGAAATTGCTCGCGCTCGATCCGCTGGCGCTCGCGCTCGCCGACAACGTGCTGAAGACGAGCGGCGCGTGCGAGAGTTACGAACTCAATCTCACCCAGGCCATCGGCATCGAACCGGGCGAGCCCGCGCAGCTTCTGCATCGCGACGACGATATCTGGCCCATCGCCCACAACGGCGAGGTGATGCTCAACACCATCTGGATGCTGGATGACTTCACCGAAGAAAACGGCGCCACGCGCCTGATCCCCGGCAGCAACAAATGGCCCCGCACGCGCGCCCCCGAACCGGGCGAAGCTGTGTTTGCCGAAGCGCCCGCCGGTTCGCTCCTCGTCTTCCTCGGCAGCACCTTGCACGGCGGCAGCGCCAACCGCAGCGCCGCCACGCGTCACGGAATCCTGTTGTCCTATCGCGCGGCATGGCTCGCGCCCACCGAAAAACTTCTCCTCTCGATACCGCAGGATGTGGCGCGCACCTTGCCGCCCGAATTGCAAAAGCTGATCGGCTATCAGCTTCACCGCCCCAATCTCGGCTGGATCGAATGCCGCGATCCCATCGAATGGCTCAATGGCGATTTCAAGGATATCGCGCCCGCTTCCGACAACCTGCCCGAACATTTCAAGGCGTTGCTGGAAGATGTGGAGCGCAATCCCCAGCGCCACATCGGTTACCTCACCTGAAAACGCCAATAAAAGGAGCAACACGTGGCGAAGAAGAAAGAACAACAGCCTGAAACTCAAACCAACGGCGATGCGGATGTCGAACAACTGGCCGAAGCTCTCGGCCGCATTCGCAATCCTGCCGTGCGTTATTTCCTTTGCATGATGATCGATGCGCTGACCGAAGACCTGGCCGAGATCGAAGCCGGCCGTGCACCAAGGTTGCTGACGCGCACACGTTCGAATTGAATTTCGCCGGCAGCGGGCGAGGGCGAAAACGCTCCGCCCGCCAAACCGGCTTCATGGGGCGGGTTGAACAAAGGGCAGGGCGCAAGCCCTGCTGAAGCATAACCGTTCAACCTGGACAGACTGGGGAAGCGTGTGGGGCCCAGTGGAGAACGCGACGCGATAACGCGCGCGTCCGTGGTGCGTTTGGAACGCGCCGCGGACGGCGCCGAAACGCACATTCGCTCTTATCTGCGTCGTGTCGATCTCAAACGCGATCCGCCCGATCCCGGCCTGCTGCGCGCCGCCGATCTCGACGCCTATTTCAACGGCCTGTTCGTGCCCTGGCGCCGCCAGAGCGGCAGGCTGGTGATCGCCTGTGCCGAGCCGTCACCCGCGCAATTTGCCCGCCTGCGTTCCGAATACCGCGAACCCATCGCCTTCGCCGCCGTCCGCGAAGAAGCGCTTCTGCGTGTGGTCGAAAAACACTATCGCAAACGCCTGACGCACGATGCGATCCACGCGCTCGCCGATGCCGAACCGTCGCTCTGCGCCAACACCACCGTCACGTCCGCGCAAAAGAAAACCTTCCTCCTCATCGCCCTGTGCGCGCTAGCCGCCATCCTTTTCTCGCCGCGCACCACGCTCGCGATCCTTGCGGGCTGTCTTGCCGCCGCCTATCTCGCCAACGTCCTGTTCCGCGCCTCGCTTGTCTGGCTGGGTGCAGCGGAAGCGTTCGATGCGCCGCCCGCACCAGCCCCCGTCGCCGAAGAAGATCTGCCGCTCTACACCATCCTCGTGCCGCTCTATCGCGAAGCCAATGTCTTGCCGTCGCTGGTGGCAAGCCTCACCGCACTCGACTATCCGAACGAAAAACTCGACATCAAACTCATCGTCGAAGCCGACGACCGCCAAACCCGCCGCGCCTTGCGCGCGCTCGATCTGAAAAGCTTCTTTCACATCGTCGTCGTGCCGCCCAGCAATCCGCGCACCAAACCAAAAGCCTGCAACTACGCGCTGCGTTTCGCGCGCGGCGAATTCACCGTCATCTTCGATGCCGAAGACCGCCCCGAACCCGATCAGCTGCGCAAAGCCGTCGCCAGCTTCCGCGCCGGCCCTGCCAATGTCGGTTGCCTGCAGGCGCGCCTCAACTTCTACAACCGCGACGAAAACTGGCTCACCCGTCTCTTCACCCTCGATTACGCGCTGTGGTTCGATTTTCTTCTGCCGGGTCTCGATGCATTGCGCGTGCCCATGCCGCTCGGCGGCACCTCCAACCATTTCCGCACCACGGTCCTGCGCGCGATCCATGGCTGGGATTCCTTCAACGTCACCGAAGATGCCGATCTCGGTGTGCGTCTGGCCCGCCTCGGCCACCGCGCCACCACGCTCGATTCCACCACCTATGAAGAAGCCACCAGCCATCTCGGCGATTGGATGAAGCAACGTTCGCGCTGGCTGAAAGGTTACATGCAAACCTGGCTCGTCCACATGCGCGATCCGGTTGCGCTGTGGCGGCGCGCGGGCACGCGGGGCTTTTTCGCCTTCCAGCTTTTCATCGGCGGCACCTTCGTGTCGTCGCTCGCCAATCCGCTGATGTGGGCCATCTTCCTCATCTCGCATTTCACCGGCATCGCCATCTTCACCGGCCCGTTCGGCGAGGCGCTTGCGCGTGCCTCCCTGTTCAGCCTCATCGCAGGCAACGCGTTGTTCGTCTATCTCGCGATGCTCGGTCCTTATCGCCGTGGCTGGCTGAAACTCGCGCCCTATGGTCTCACCGCACCCCTCTACTGGCTCCTGATCTCCGCCGCCGCATGGCGCGCCCTATGGCAACTCGTGCGCCGCCCGTTCCATTGGGAGAAAACGCGCCATGGCGTCAGCACCTTCGAAGCGAAGGCCGCATGACCCTTCTCGATTTCGCGTCCGTCCGAGTCCGCACAACACTCTTACCACCCGTCATCGCGGCCCTCGCCCTGACGCTCGCAGTGATGTTCCCGCTGCTTTCCCCGCTCACGATCCGCGCCATGGCCGATGTGCTGTTCGCGGCGCTCGTCTTCCATGGTCTCATCTCGGCGCAGATTCCAACGCTTTACGCCGTAGCGATCACCGTCCTGTCTTTCGCGCAAGCAGGCATCTTCCTGTCCGCAACCGACAAGGCAGGGTCCATCTGGCTCGCGCTCGCCGTCTATTGCGTCGCCTCTGCCGCTGCCGCTTTCGTCAAACACCGCGATGCGCGCCGCGTGATGTTGCTCGGCGGCGCCCTGTCTCTCGCGCAATTGCTCGATCCGATGGGCGCAGTCCTCGCGATCTTTTTGTTGCCCGTCTGCGTCGGCCTTCCGCGTCCCGGTGAAGGAAGAGACAAAGCAGGCCTCCTCGCACTTCTTCTTTTCATGCCCATCGTCACCGCCGCCGTGCTCGCGTATGCGCGCGGCGTGCTCGGCATTCACCTCACCGATTTCATCGGCAGGCCCCGCGCAGTTGAACACACCTCGCTCCCGTTTATCCTGCTCGCCGGTTTTGCCGCACCCGCCTTGTGGCTCACCGTGCTGGTGCGCCCGCTGCGCCATCCCGCCGGTCTCATCGCGGTGTTCACCGCAATCGTCGCCATCGTCGAGATCGCGTTGACGTTTGTCGTCGGCATCGAACGCGACATGGCCTCCATGCTGGCCGCCGTCGCCGCTGCCGCACCCGTCGCGATCTCCACCTGGCCGCGCCCGTTGCAGAACGCCGATCTCGCGCTCGCGTCCTCCGCGTTGTCCGCAATTGTCTCGTGGCTTCTTCTCTATCTTCCCTCGGCGGTGAATTGAGATGCGCCTGCTGCTCGCCGCAACGCTCTGTCTCGCGTTCACCGCGCAAGCGAATGCTGGTGCGTGGACGCAAGCCGAAGACAACACGCAAACCATCTCCACCTTCACCTACAGTCGCGCGGCCCGTTCCTACGATCGCTCCGCCAGTCCCGATATCCCTATCCGCTATCTCAAGCTGCTCACGCAAACCTATATCGAATACGGCGTGCGCGATTGGCTCACGCTCACCGCCGATCCCGAATATGCCAAAGCGGAATCCGGCCCGCCCGGCGGCCCCATCGAAGTCGCCAACGCCTTCGCCATCGGCGCAGGGGCGCGCGTGCGCGTGATGAAAGATAACGGCGTCTTCTCGCTCGAAGGCTCGTATAAATCCGCAGGCGCCTTCGACACCTCCGTTTCGGTCAATCAGGAATCCGCGCGCCAGTTCGAATTCCGCGCCCTCTACGGCACCAATTTCGATGTGCTGGGCATGACAGCCTTCGCCGATTTCGAAGCCGCCGAACGTTTCATCTCCGGCGCACGCCCCAACGAAACCCCGATAGATATTTCCGTCGGCCTGCACATCACGCCGGAAACGATGATCCTGGCCCAAAGCTTCAACGTCATCTCCGGCGGCGATTCCAAACCGCCCTACGGATATTACCGCTCGCACAAGCTCCAGCTCTCCATCGTGCAGCATCTCATCGACAACACCTCGGTGCAGATCGGAGCGTTCATCTCACCCGCCGGTCAGGACGCGCTGAAGGAATACGGCCTGTCCTTCGCCATCTGGGACAGTCTCTGACCGGTCTCCCAATCAATGTCCCCCCAAAGCACGAAACAAGGAAGAACATGACGCTGTCCAAAATGCCCAATGGCAAACCCGGCATTCCCCCCAGGGCCTCCTCCTGCTGCAATCACGATGCGCAATGCGCCGTTCACGGCGAACCGCACGATGCCCAGGTGGTCGGCTGCACCTGCCCGGAAATGCACCCGCTTTTCCGGCATCAGTACCGCGCCCCTGAGCCGCATGTACGGGTGCCGGTGAAGTCTTGCACATGAGAATGAGTTGCGAGTAATCTGCGGACGGTTCCAAAAGGCCGCCCGATGAAACTCGCCCTCTCTGCCGCTCTCGCCGCCGCCATGGCTTTCGCCGTGGCCGGGCCCGCCTGCGCGGACGAATTCAAGGTCACGCTGAAAGATCACCGGTTCACGCCGTCCACCATCAAGGTGAAGGCGGGCACGACCAACGTGATCATCCTGAGCAACGAGGATGCCACGGCCGACGAGTTCGACAGTGAATCCCTGAAGGTCGAAAAGGTCGTCGCCGGAAAGACCACCGGCAAGGTGCGCCTGCGCCCGCTCGCGCCGGGGCGCTATCCGTTCATGGGCGAATATCACGCCAAGACCGCGCAAGGCGTGGTGATCGCGCAATAACATGCTCTCGGCACTCATCATCGTCTTCCGCGAAGTCATCGAAGCGGGCCTCATCGTCGGCATCGTTCTGGCCGCAACCAAAGGCGTTCCGCGCCGCGCTTGGTGGGTCAGCTACGGCGTGATCGCGGGCATTCTCGGCGCCAGCATTGTCGCTGCGTTCGCAGGCGAGATCGCCGATCTGTTCGAAGGGGCAGGGCAAGAACTCTTCAACGCCAGCATCCTCGGCCTCGCCGTGCTGATGCTCACCTGGCACAACGTCTGGATGGCCGGTCACGGCCGCGCCATGGCGCGCGACATGAAGAATGTCGGCGCTGCCGTCGCCGCGGGCGAACGTCCGCTCACCGCGCTTTCGGTTGTCGTCGGTGTCGCGGTGTTGCGCGAAGGTTCGGAAGTCGTGTTGTTCCTTTATGGGATCGCCAGCCAGGGCGGCACATCCAACCTCGCCATGCTCGGCGGTGGATTGCTCGGCCTTGCCGCCGGTGCCGGGGTCTCCGCACTTATGTATTACGGCCTGCTCGCCATTCCCGCCCATCGCCTGTTCAGCGTCACCTCCGGCCTCATCACCTTGCTCGCCGCCGGAATGGCCGCACAGGCCGTTTTGTTCATACAGCAAGCCGGTTATCTGCAATTCCTGATGAACGCGGTGTGGAACACGTCATGGTTGTTGTCGGAAGGTTCGCTCGCGGGCCGGCTGTTACACACGCTCGTCGGCTACACCGATCAGCCCAACGGTTTGCAACTGATCGTCTACGTCGGCGTCATCACGACGATCACACTGCTCGCACGCTGGGAACGCACGCGCCATCCCAAAACCCGCGCAATTGCTGAGCCCGCCTAATCCGAACAAACTTCTAAACAGCAAATTTACCACCCTTACCAAACCATTATTCACCCATTCGACGCGAGACTGCGCACGGTTAAACGGGTGGTTGTCGGTGGGTGCGGGGCAAGAAGTGCCTCAAGCGGAAACTCCTCAGGAGATTTCGTCCGAGGCGCGCACGGAGATACTGAAGTCCGCGCGCGGGATCATCGCGCAGGACGGCGTGGAGAGTTTCACGCTGAGCGCGGTTGCGCGCGACGCCGATGTGCCACGAACCTCCGTCTACGAACTATTCCACAACAAGAACGAATTGCTCATCGCGCTCGCCGCAGACGATCTCGGCAACATCGCGCGCCAAATGAACGGCGAGAAGCCCGTGTCCCAACCAAGTCCGCTCCCCCATGCCGAACTGGTCGCCTCGCTGATCGACAAGGTCGATCACCCCGACAGGCCGCGCCTTCCCGCCGACACCATCGTGCCCGCCGCCCCCCAATTGGTGGAAGAACTGCCGCCCACCCTGGAAGACCCCGCGCCCCTCGAAGCCGGGCCCTTGCCCTCCGTCGCCAAAAAGCGGGGCGAGGCCTCCCAGCTTTCCGACATCATCAACCGCCTGACCCTGCCGACCACCGCCATGGGCGAAAGCTCCGCCCAGGCCGTGGGCCGGATGGACCGCCGGATGGCCATGCTCGAACGGGCCCTGGCCGAGCTGGACGACCGATTCGACAAATTCTCCAAAGGCGCGAATGATAGTTTCCACACGACCGAGGCGGGCTTGGAGGGACTCGTGCAGCGTGTCGAACGCACCGATCTGCGTATTTCGGAGACCGCTACGAGTTTGCGCGGAGAGATGCTTGCTGCTTTCACCAGCCTGGAGCCCCCGCCAGCCGAACCGCCAAGGGTCACCCCGCCACCCGCAGAAGGCGAGTACGAAACTCCCGCCGCCGTTCTGCAAGCGACCGCCCCCGAAGGCGATCTGCGCAGCCAGTTGAAGCGCCAAAGCGCCAACGACGATCAACACGCGCAATCGCGTCAGTTCGCGGGCGAGCCCCAGGCCGCGAAACCCGCACCGAAAAAACACCGCCGCAAGCGCAAACATTTCTTCAGCCGCACCGAACTGTTCGGCATCGGCGCCATCTCCACCGCCGTCATCCTCGCCACCATGGGCATCGCGCTCAGCGAAGGCTTCATCGATGTGAAGCACGGCCATCTCGGCGCGCCGCCGCTGCGCGAAACGCAACCGCAGCAAGTGGCGCAAGCAGCGATCCCCGCCATTCACGCAAACATCGCCAAACCCGTCACACCTGCGCCGGTGAAAATCGCCACCGCCGAACCGCCCGCAACACCCACACCTGCCAAAAATCTCTCTCCGCTCCAACGCATCGAAGCGCTCGCCAATGGCGGTAACACCAAAGCCGCAGTGATCCTCGGCGTGAAATATCTCGATGGCGATGGCGTCGCGCGCAACGATGGCGATGCCGCCCAATGGCTGGAACGTGCCGCCAAAGCGGGCGAACCTGTCGCGCAATATCGTCTCGGCACGCTCTATCAGCGCGGCGTCGGCGTGGTGCAGGACGAAACGCAGGCGCTGCACTGGTATGAAGCCGCCGCCAATCAGGGCAACCGCAAGGCGATGCACAATCTCGGCGTCTTCTATGCCGAAGGCCGCGGCGCCACGCAGGACTATGACAAAGCCGCAAGCTGGTTCCAGCGCGCCGCCAACATGGGCTATGTGGATTCGCAATTCGATCTGGCCGTGCTCTACGAACGCGGCGCGGGCGTGCCGCAAAGCCTGAGCGATGCGTACAAATGGTATGTCATCGCCGCGCAAAACGGCGACGAGGTTTCCAAGGCACGCGTCGATGTCCTCGAAACCCAACTCGATGCGAGCGAACTCTTCGCCGCCAAGGCCGTGGCGCATTCCTTCCACCCGCAGCCGCTCAGCCGGGTTGCCAACATGACCCCGCGCGCATCCGATCTGTCGGCCCGCTGACGCCACTGGCAATCGCCGCCGCGCCGTGAAATCCTGACGCCTGTCGTGCCTTGGCGGGATACGCAATGACGGGTCGTTGTCTGTCCGTTGTTTTCGCTACGCTGTGTCTTGCGGCGCAAACAGCATCCGCCGCGCCCGGCGATCATTTCATCGTCCGCCCCGATCAGCTTCCCGCACCCCACGCCACCCATCCCAATGACATCGACGTGGCGTTCGTGCCCACACCCACCGCCGCCTGGCCGCAGGTGCCGCCCGGATTTGTCATCGCGCCGTTCTCCGAAAAGATGCAGCACCCCCGCGCGCTCGCCGTCGCGCCCAACGGCGATGTCTATGTCGTGCAGCAAGGCCCCGGCATCGTCACGCGCCTGCGCGACACCGATGGCGACGGCAAAGCCGACGAGACAATAGATTTCGCGGCGGGCTTCCACGGCCCGCACGGCATCGTCATTCGCGACGGCTACATCTACATCGCCGATACGGTGGCGGTGTGGCGCGCCAGATATGCGGGGCACGACAATGTAGCGGCCAACGGGTTCGAGCGTCTCACCATCGCCCCCGATCTTCGCCCCGATGGCTGGCACAGCACGCGCGACATCGCGATCGATTCAAAAGGCCAGCTTTATCTCACCATCGGCGGCCGCAACGATGTCTCCGAACCGCAAGACAACGATGCCACCATCCAGCTCGTGAACCCGGATGGCACGTTCACGCCCTTCGCCACGGGCCTGCGCAATGTCGAAGGTCTGGCATTTTATCCGGGTACGGACGATCTCTGGATCACCGTCAACGAACGCGACAAGCTCGGCGCGCGCCTGCCGCCGGATTATCTGGCCCATGCAAGGGCAGGCGATTTCTTCGGCTGGCCTTATGCCTATGCCGGTCCCAACCCGGATCCGGAGTACGGCCCCAAACGTCCCGATCTCGTCAAACTCACGCGCAAACCCGAAGTGCTGTTCGAAGCCCATTCCGCGCCGCTCGGCACGGTGTTCTACACCGCCAAACAGTTCCCGGCGGAATATCGCAACAACGCGTTCGTCGCGTTCCACGGTTCGGGCCCTTACGACAAACCCGACGGCTACAAAGTCGTGCGCGTGCGATTCAAAAACGGCAAACCGTTGGGCGGTTACGAAGACTTCGTCACCGGCTTTGCCAATGCAGGCATTATTCGCTTGTCCGCATGGGGAACTCCGTCAGGTCTTGCGGTTGCAAAAGACGGAAGCCTGTTGATCGCAGACGACAGAGGAGCACTCGTTTGGCGTGTGTCCTATAAAGGCACAACGCCACCGTAAATTGTAATTAAATTTCAAATAAACATTTCATTGCGCGCCGAAACATCTTAATGTGACTCGTGTAAATCGGTGGGGCTCGATTTATGTCATTCTACTGGGGGGCGTGCGCGACAGCGTTTTTGCTGGTCGGGCTCACGGGTTGCGCGTCTGCGGGCAGTCTGTTTTCCGAAGATAATATCGAACCGGCTCAGTCGGTCGAACGCGATCCGCCTGCGGCGTCGGGCGATTCATTCAACAAGAGCTGCACCTACATCGCGGCCCAGCGGGCCGACGACGCGCTTCTGGCCGGTTACGTCACCGCGGATTCGCCGGACCAGAAGAAGATTTACAACGCCACCTATCGCGATTGCGTGGACTGGCAGAAGAGCCACTAACCGCCTTTTCACGCGCCATCCGTAGCGGCAAACCCTTTCGCACCTTATCTTGAGGCAGAAGATACGGGCGCGCCGGGAGGCTGCATGTTCTGGCATTGGTCATATTCCACGCCATGGTGGGGCTGGTGGTTTCCCTTCCACGGGCTGATGTCGCTGATCTTCACCATCGCGATCATCGTTCTGGTGGTCTCGCTGATCCGGCGCCGGCATCCGCCTTATCCCTATCTCTATCCGGACCAATCGCGTTCGCAGGCTGCGCTGCAGATCCTCGAAGAGCGGTACGCGAAGGGTGAAATCCAGCGCGAAGAATACCTGCAGAAGAAACAGGATCTGCGCAGCTAATCATTTCGCCGGGGGGCGAGGGGATGCGATCTCTTTCGGCGAAGACCGCCACAACCGCGGCGTTGTGCGTGTTGTGGGCGGCAACCATCGCACTCAACTGGCCCGGCCATCTGTCGACCGACAGCGTCATCGAACTTCTCGAAGGCCGCACCGGCCAATATGAAAGCTGGCACCCCGCCGTAACGTCGTGGCTTCTCGGCATCGCGGATTCCATCCTGCGCGGCCCCGGCCTCTTCATCGTCTTCAACGTCACCCTGTTCTACGGTTCGCTGTTGCTGCTGGTTCGCCTGCGCCAGAAAACAAACTGGTTCGCACTACCGCTAATTCTTCTCTTCGCCGCCACGCCGCAATTCCTTCTCTATCCCGGCATCGTCTGGAAAGACGTTCTGTTCGCCGCCGCAAGCATCGCCGGTTTCTGTTGCCTCGCTTTCGCCGCCGCGCGCTGGCAACGCCAATGGCAACACCTCGCAGCCACCACTTTGGCGATCCTCTTCTTCACGCTGGCCGCGCTCACTCGCCAGAACGGATTGGTCATCGCGCTGACAGGCGTCGCCACCTATTTGGCAATCGCCCACAAAAACTCCGCCCATCCGCGCACCGCCTTCGCGCAAACCTTTGTCTTCCTTATCGCGCTAACCGCCGCCATCGCCATCTGCATGACCGCGCTGGCGGCGCGCGGCGATCACGGAAAGGGCAGGGCAGACGAAATCAAGATGCTCCAGCTCTATGATTTCGCCGCCACCACCGCGCGCGATCCGTCACTCAAGCTCGCCGACCTCCACCAATCCGATCCCACCTTCGAACATCTGATCCGCACGGAAGGCGCGCGCCTCTTCACCCCCGAAAGAGTCGACTCTCTTCAACGCTTCACCGATCTCGAACAAGCGCGAGACGCAGCCCCCGCACCATTGATGATGCGCCAATGGCTGCACCTGATCGCGCACCACCCGCTGCTCTATCTGCGCACGCGCGCCGAAATCTTCCGCTGGGTCTTCCTCACGCCAGAGATCGACCGCTGCGTCCCCTTCCTCGTCGGCGTCTCCGGCCCGCAACCCGTGCTGGACAAACTCAACATGCCATCGCGCTACGATAGCCGCGACGAACAGTTGGAAAACTACGCGAACCCATTGGTCCACACGCCCATCTTCTCGCACGCCACGTTCGCAATCCTTGCAGCACTTCTGTTTGTGCTGCTGCTGCGCCGCCGCGCCCCCGCCGACATCGCCATCGTGTTTCTGCTCGCGGGGAGCGGCGCCTTCGCGCTCACCTTCTTCGCGCTCTCGCTCGCCTGCGACTACCGCTATCTCTATCTGCTCGATATGGCCGCGATGGTCGCCGCCATCCACACAGCACTTGGGTCGCCCGCGCGTTCCTGACGAAAAAAGGCCGGCCATCGCGTGGCCGGCCAGGAGGGGGAACGCAAAACCATCGGGGGGGACGGTTTGCGCGAAGGACTCTAGACCCGCCAGCCCCGCCACCACACCCCTCTGTTCAGGGGATGGCTGCCTCCAGCCGCGTCAGCTCATCCTGCAGCCGCGCGAGGAATTTAATTTCTTCCGGCCGCGCAACCCCATCCGCCGCAACCAGCCTTTGCGCCGCCTCGACCAGCGAGGCGAATTCGCCATGCGCGCATTGGCAAAGCCGCGCAATCGCCGGATCGAGCTGTATCAGCGCTGGGCGGAACGTCGCCGCATAGTCGCGAAACGCCGCCATCTTGCGCTCCTCGCACGCCACCCCGCAGCCGCGCGCCAGGCTCACGCAATGCCCCACGATGATCTCATATTCGTCTTGCGCGAAATCGCGGTCGGCCTGCGCCAGCAGCAACAGCAAGATCAGATGATGCCCCACCGCATCGCGCAGATCGTGCAGCTCCGGCGGAAATCCCACCTGCGCATCGATCGCCTCAAGCGGAATATGCACCTCGCGAACAAACGCCCCGAACAACTCCACCAACCCGCCCAACATTTCATTGCCCCCAACCGTTTTGCCGAATTCTACGCCACCACGCACCAATCGCCAATTCCACCTTGCACGAATGTAGATACCGCCCGTTGCACCGCGCTGTTTCGCACGTGAAGAAAATTCATCCAAATGCAATTGACGGGAAACCTTATTGGTGTTTCGCTTGGAAACGAAGGGGCCGCGTAACGGGAGATTTCCTATGCGCAATCACTCCATCATTTATTTCGCAAAGTCATAAGTGTTGAAGCCGCGCGATCCAGCGCGCACCGCCTTTGTAGCAATCACGCTCCCATCACCGCGTAGCGCCCGCGCGCCGCGCCGCAATTTCGCACGCCCTCGATACGGAGACATTTTCGCATGGAAGAAATAGCAGGCAATCCCTCCGCCGCGTCCGGCGCACAGATCACCCGGCGCGAAAGCATCGCGTTCGGCGCCACCGGCCTCGCGCTGTCGTTGCTGCCGACCTCCGCACTCTCGTCCCCCAAGGAGAAACCCATGACCGATCAAACCGCCATCCGCCCGTTCCACATCAGCTTCCCCGAAACCGAACTCACCGAATTGCGCCGCCGCCTGAAGATGACCCGCTGGCCCGAACGCGAAATCGTCGCCGACGATACGCAAGGCGTGCAACTCGCAACCATGCAGAAGCTCGCGGACTATTGGGCCAACCAGCACGACTGGCGCAAATGCGAAGCCAGCCTCAACGCCGTTCCCAATTTCATCACCGAAATCGACGGGCTGGATATCCATTTCATCCACGTCCGCTCCAAACACGAAAACGCGCTGCCGATCATCATCACGCATGGCTGGCCGGGCTCGATCATCGAGCAGATGAAAGTCATCGCGCCGCTGACGAACCCGACCGCGCATGGCGGCACTGCGGCGGATGCGTTCCACGTCGTCATCCCGTCCCTGCCGGGCTACGGTTTTTCCGGCAAGCCGACGAAACCCGGCTGGAATCCGGTCAGCATCGCAAAAGCCTGGGCGGTGCTGATGCAGCGGCTCGGCTACACCGAATACGTTGCCCAAGGCGGCGATTGGGGCAATTCCATTTCGGAAGTCATGGCGTTGCAACAGCCGCCGGGATTGCTCGGCATCCACACCAACATGGCCGCCACCGTTCCGCCCGATGTCTCCAAAGCCCTCGCCGCCGGTGGTCCGCCGCCTGCCGGTCTGTCGCCGGAAGAAACGCACGCATGGGATCAGCTTCTCGATTTCTATAAAAACGGTCTGGGCTACGCCAACGAAATGTCCCTACGTCCGCAAACGCTTTATGGAATCGCGGATTCACCCATCGGCCTGGCATCGTGGATACTCGACCACGACATCCGCAGTTACCGCATGATCGTGCGCGTGTTCGACGGCAAGCCCGAAGGTCTCACGCGCGACGACATCCTCGACAACATCACGCTCTACTGGCTCACCAACACCGCGATCTCGTCCGCGCGTCTTTATTGGGACACGACACACAACCTTCCGCCGGGCGGCTTCTTCGACGTGCGGGGCGTCAAACTTCCCGTCGGCGTCAGCGCGTTCGCTGAGGAGATTTATCAGGCGCCACGAAGCTGGTCCGAAAAGGCGTATGTAAAATTGCTGGCCTACAACAGCCACCCCAAAGGCACCCATTTCGCCGCGTGGGAGCAGCCGACGCTCTTCGTATCCGACGTGCGCGAAACATTCCGAAGCTTGCGCCGAACCTGAGCGGCGGAACGAACCTCCGCTTCGATCATTTCACTAACAGTTCCCACTTTAGAGTTGCCCCCTCAACTTTAGTGGGATGAGGCCCCGCGCAGTCCCCCTGAGCGGGGCCTTCATATTTTTGGAACGAGCATGGCCGCGCATCTCAAAGTCTACCGAACCCATTCCGGCTTCTACGATTCCATCGTTGCCGCGCCATCGCAGAAAGCAGCACTGAAAGCATTCGGTGCAAACCAAAACCTGTTCGCGCGCGGCCTCGCCTCGGTGGTGGGCGACGACGAAATCATCAAACTGGCAAAATCAAAACCGGGCGTGGTGCTGCGCCGTATCTTCGGCAGCAGGGAACCTTTCCGCCAAACCCCGCGCAACCCACGGAAAAGCGATCTTTCGCTGTCGCGATAAGGCCTAAAAATTTATCACTGGGATAAACGGTTATCGCACAAAATCCGTGCTAAGTTCCCTCATCGCCAAGGCATCAAACGTCGACGCTGGCGCCTGAGAGACAACAGACCTGCTTTCCCGTCAGGCCGTGCTCCCCGATGATGCAAGGAGCTGCGGCCATGGTCCGCGATGAATTTTCCGTTTCGCTAAAATGCCCGGGCTGCAATCAGGCTGGTGTCATATTCTGGTCAGAGAACAACTTCGCCGAATTTCGCTACCACGGCGTGAATGCCAAAATCGAAAAACTATCGTCCGGTTTTCACCTGGGCGAAGGTCTCACCCGCAGCGGCGGCCCCAAAGTGATCTGCGATCACTGCGGAGCCGAAATTATCGATATGTAAGTGGATAATCGGCTTGCTGTTTCAACCGTGGCTTTCGCCCGCAAGATTGCGCCTGACCCAATCCATGCCGCGCCATGCGCCAGGCGAATGATTGTCTTGCAACACGATCGGTGCCCCATCGCGCGTCAGCGCTTCGTGAAGGTCTTGCGGATCGAGGGGGAAATGTCTGCGCCGTTCCGCCGGATTGAGAACGATCGTAGATCCCATGTGGCGATAAGCGGGAAAAGACACGCTGCCGATCTCTTCTTCCTCGGTCTCCACAACGTAATTGCCCGCCGGTTGCACGCGGTCAAATCCATCCAGAATGAACGGGCGGGTGAAGGTGACGGTTCGAACGGTCTTGCGAATGTGCATAGGTAAATCTCCTTGATGAAGGGAAGGCGGCGCGAGGGGAATTAAAGAATTCCCCCCGCAGCCAACCTTCAGTCCTTGGTCGCTGATGCGACGACCATCTTTGCCTCGTGCTCGCCTGTGGGCGGCACCGAAGCACAGATGGCTTCGGACTGACGCGGTTCCACACAACGCCAGGTCGAGGTCACGCTGTGGCCCAGTCCCGGAACGGTGGTTCGTTTGTATCGATCACGTCGCATGGGGCATCTTTTCTGAAGCGGTTGGTCCGCTCCGGTTCGGTGTCGCCCCCTCGAAACGTCCGCTCGTGCGGGCGTTCAGCTTGTCTTCGATGGCGGCTGAGGAGGGCTGGCGCTTTTCAAGCGGTCCTCTTCTTCTTTGGCCAGCCGCAGCGCACGCAACTTCGCCGTCTTCGCATCGACGGCCTTGCGTTCGTCCTCGGCCATTTTCTTGACCGTACTGGTGCGCACCTCGGCCTGTTCGAAATGGCTCTGTGCATTGCGGCGAATGACATCGCGCGAGACAGGCACAAAACGATTGCCCATGTTACCGGTTCCCTAGTTTCCCAAAGATCATGCCGCGGTGACGTTTGCCGCCCTGGAACCTTTTGCATCGAGCTGAATCTCGAAGCTGATCCGCTGACCGTCCTTCAGGGTGCGCAACCCGCTTGCCTGCAGCGCGCTCGAATGCACGAAAACATCCGCACCGCCATTGTCCGGGGTAACAAAGCCAAAACCTTTTTGGTCGTTGAAAAACTTTACTGTTCCACTGGTCATATCGAATCCTTCAAGCATCGGGGTTCCGCCGGGCGCAAAACGCGCAAGCGGGTGCAAGTCACGAAGCATCAGAAGGAAAGTTAGGCTGCCGTATCCGAGCGCGCCGAAGCGCAGGGGTTCTAAACAGTGGCGCTTTGGGTCCGACGGTGCGTAATCACGCCAAAACACCATACGCGTCAAACGCCAATAAAGCAAATCACGCTTATAAAGCAGAACTTTGCGCGCGGGCGCCTATGTTTGTTTCTATTTGTTGGGTGCGGTGCTAGTAGGGTCGATGGAAGCTTCCGAAGCAATTTACACATTGCCTCGACCGGATGGCACGTTCGAACCCGAACACGCCGCTTATCTGAAAGAAATCGGTCAGCGCCGCCAATCCGTCATGCTCGCCTTTGCGCCCAAGGCTGCGGGCACTTTTCTGCGCGCCGCCGCAATCGGCGCGGTGGATGGTCAGCTTGCGCGCGTCGTGCATGCGCAAGGCGGGCGTGACGGCACGCCGTATCTTCCCACCTATGTCCGTTACTTCCTGGGCGGCTTTCCGCAAGACCTGCTCGTCACGCATCTGCACATGCAGGCGTTTCCGGCAAATCGGTCCTTTGTCGAAGCGTTCGATCTGAAGCCGGTCATCATGCTCAGAAGCGTGCCCGACATGCTCGTCTCCTATCTCGACATGCTCGAAGCCGAGGAGCTGTCGCCGGCGCATTGGCTCAACGCCGCCATCCCTCCGCAATTTGTCGAATGGAATTCTTCCAAACGCATGGACTTCGCGATCGATGTGATCGCACCCTGGTACGCAAGCTATTTCGCAACCTGGCTGGACTATCAACATCAGTCGCCGAAAAGGATGTGCGTGTTGCGCTTCGAAGATCTCGTCGAAGACGCCGCTTCCGTCCTCGAAGTCCTGTTGGCCCATTCCCGGATCGTGCGATCCCATCAGGAATGCAAACAAGCGACAGACCTCGCCTGGAGCGAACGCGCCGAAAACCGCTTCAACAAAGGCGAACAGGATCGCGGAGCCGCCAATCTCTCGGCCGCTCAACAAACGCGCATCGAACATCTTCTGTTCGAAACCTACGCTCTGGGCGAATGGCGCAACGACCTCATGCCCCAGGCTTGAAAACCGTCTCGCAAAGATGCCGGTACCGTCATCCAACCCATGACCACCTGATTACAATCAGGTAACCCGCCATCATTCCCCGCGCGCTGCGTTGAGACCGTCACAAATAAACCTTACGCTGTGCCAAAGGGGAGATCCACAAATGAGCAATAAACTCGCTGTCGTGGCGATTGGCGTTGGGTTGTCGTTGTTATGCGTATCCCAAAGTTTGGCAGGATCGATGGGCAACGGCGCGGCGCAACGCCGGGCTGCCTACCCTGGCCATAATGGGGATGGAACGACACAATATGTATTCTGCTACGGCGGAAATCCGCATTCCGTCTATTTCAGCCCCGTGTTCAGCGCGTCCTCGACAAGAGGCCCGGTCAGCCTGAGCTCCGCATATGGGCATTACCTCACGCAAATGGGTTACAAGGCCGACGGCGGCCAATGCAATCACGCCACCACCAACGCCGATGCATCCGCCGCAAAGGTGCAGCAGGAAAACGCATTCCGCCCGAGCAGAACAGTTATCGAGACCAGTTGGTCCGGTAACTGAGGAGCGCCAGCGAACAAGGCATTCATTGCACGAAGGGGAGATCGGCAAATGAACAGACACCTCGCAATCGCAGCGGCCGGATTCGGATTGGCGCTGCTCTGCACATCCCAAAGCTGGGCAGGATCGACAAGCAACGGTTGGAGCCAACGCCCGACCGCAGCCGGTGTTCCTGCCGAGGGAGCAAGGACGCAATACGTCTTCTGCTTCGGCGGAAATCCCTACACCATCTATTTCAGCCCCGTGTTCACCACCGCTTCATCAAGCGATATTCCCAATCTGAGTGTCGCCTACGGCCGTTACCTCACGCAAACGGGCTATAAAGCCAACGGCGGCCAATGCATCCACTCCGACACAAGTGCCGATGCATCCGCCGAGAAGCTACGCCGCGAAAACGGATTCCGGCCGGGCAGGAAGATTATCGAGACGAGTTGGTCTGGTAGTTGACAGCGGAATTATTGTAGGACTCGGCCTTGCATCCGGATATTTTTCGTCCTACACTTAATCCATGGAGCTGGATTGGGACGAGGCAAAACGCAAGATCAATCTGCAAAAGCATGGCCTTGATTTTGACGATGCGCGGCATCTGGATTGGGATGCCGCGACCTATATCGAAGACACACGCTTCGTCTATCCCGAACCACGCTTCTGGGCCTTTGCGAAGACCCTAAGCGGGCGGCTCCATGTGGTGACGTTCTGCATACGCGGAACGAAAGTGAGGATCATTAGCTTTCGCAAAGCCAATGATCGAGAGGTAAAGCGCTATGGCTAAGAAGAAAAAACGTGACTTCGTGGATGATCCCGAAATGACGAAGAAGGACTTCGCCCGCGCACGTTCGCTCAAGGCGAACATGCCTGACGTGGTGGAAGCAATGAAGCGTAGCCGCGGCCGGCCAAAGCTGGAACAGCCAAAGGAGCGCGTGTCGCTGCGTCTCGATCCCGAAATCGTGGCCGCCTACAAAGCCACCGGCGCAGGCTGGCAATCCCGCATCAACGACACACTCGCACGCGCGCTCGAATCCAAACGGCGTAAATCTAAAGCGGCGTGAGATAGTTCGCAGTTGGAGCGTCAAGGACTCCAATCCACTGCTTACCGACATTAATTTTCCGGTTTGACATACCTTTCAGGGTATGTGCCTTACTTAACTGCACGTGAGGAATCGCTTGGATGGCTGAAAACGAATTGGATAAATATCTCTCGCCGTTACTGACTTTAAAGGCGTTAGGGGAAGGAATTGAAGACCCCGAAATATTAAGACAGCGATCAGCATATATTGCTGAGCGTTTGGGCTGTAAGCCTTCCGCAGTGATAAAAGTGCTTAAAGACGCCAATAAGGCGTACCGGAAGTACGTTCCACTTTCCGTCGACAGCGTACATGGCATTTCTGGAAGCTAGCTTCGAACTACCTTTTAGCTACAGCGGGTAAAGGCAATGGCTGGTCAAGGCGTCGGGTCAGATCGGGCCGTTCATATTCCCGTAGCCGCTTATTTGCCTTTTCGATCACATTGTCGTCGAAAAGAATCCTCCACGGACCGTTTACGACAATAGCCTCCACAGACAATTCCAGATGTCCGAGTTCAAAAACTCTCCCAAATCCGGGAGGCAATTGTTTTGGCATGATTACCCTAGTGCAGGCGTCGACTGCGCCGTGATCTGTAAGCATAGCTATGAAAGCTTTTGGCCAGTACCCCAACTCATCGCATTTCTGTGCGCTTCCCATGAGCTCTCTGTGTAGTCGTTTTTCAAAGGACTTCCGCTCCAAATCGGTTAGGCGATTAAACATCAGGCCTTACACCTTTTCTTCGATACATTTGACGCGATTGCATCAGAACAATCTGCATGATTGTCAGCACTGTACATCGAGAGGGCTTGGGTGAACTAGCGGATGGAAAGCCAATCAGAATTTGAAGCATCATTTAAGAGCTTGATCGCTGGTGCCGGCTGCAGGAATCGAACCCGCGACCCCCTGATTACAAAATATATTTTTCAACGAAACACATCAGCGCACTAGCGCGCGTAAGCGTCTGATTTTCAATCAGATGATTTGACTTTTGCGCTTCCCAACATCATTGGGCGCGGAAGGCTGGGGCGTTCGATGTGTTTCATAATTGTTTAATAGGAGCCCCTATGCCCGGCCAAATTCCGTTTAATAATTCCGCCCTCCTAGAACTTGCGGCCCCCAGCCGGGGCCCCGATGGGGCGGTGGTTCAGGACTATTTCTGGGATGAAAACGAACCTGCCTTTGGCGTGCGCGTCTCAAGCACCGGGCGCAAAACCTGGGTGCTGGCCGCTCGCGTAAACGGCAGACAGAAACGGTTCACGCTCGGGGATTGCGCCCTCAAGAAGGACGATTTCGGTTTGTCGCTCGCCGATGCGCGATCGAAGGCCAACGAGCTGCGGAAGGCGGCGCGCGCGGGTGTCGACCTTGTGGCCCAGCGAAAGGAAGCCGAGCGAAAGCAGCAGGAAGCAGAACGCCTGCGGCGGGAAGCGGAGCGACTGGAACTGGCCAGCCGAAAAACATTTGAATCCGCCGTGGCGGAATTTTTGGACCGCTGCCGATCCCAAGGCCTCAAAGCGGGCACCGTCGAGCAATACGAGGCCTGTCTCACCGGTAAGGACTTCGCCGAATGGCGGACGATCGGAAAGACCCTCAAAAGCATCACCCGGGCCGATATTCGGGCCCTCCTGGCCAAGATCGAACTCCGCGGAAAGAAAGTTATGCGGGACAGGACGCTCGCCACCCTTCGTTCGATGCTGGGCTGGGCGGCGGGTGAGGACTACATCGAAACGTCCCCCGCTGATTACATCGAGAACAAGGCCGGCGACATTCGCCGCAAGCGGCACCTGTTCGGCAATCCCGCACTCGGCCGCCCCAGCGAAATAGGACTGGCTTGGCGGGCATTTGACGCGGCGGACTGGGAAGACCGCCCAGGCAGTCCAAAGGTTTTCCGGGCCTTCTTCCAATGCCTGCTTCTGCTAGGCCAGCGTAAGCAGGAAGTGGCCCAGATGCGCCATAGCGAGCTTCTGGACCTCGACGGCGAGGATCCCCGGTGGCACCTGCCCGACGAGCGGTCCAAAAACGGATGCGGTCACGTTCTGCCACTGCCCGCCTTGGCAGTCGAAGCTATCAAGTCCCTGCCACGAGTGAAGGGGTGTCCCTATGTGTTTTCGCTCGACGGCAAGAAACACATCGTCGGCATTCAAAAAGCGAAGCGGCGGGTAGACGCCGAGTATCCCGGATGGGTTGCCGACCCTTGGCGCATTCACGACCTGCGCCGCACGTTCAAAACGGGCCTGGCCGCCCTTCGCGTCGACAAGGAAGTTCGCGATGCATTGCTTAACCACGCGGCGCAAGGACTGGATTCGATTTACGTCCATGCCGATCGTTACCAGGAACAGCGAGACGCAATGACAAAATGGGAAGCGCATGTGCGCGCGTGCATCGCACAGCATGACGCTAAAAATCAGATGCTCGCTGCGGAGTGATGTTGCGTTTTGCGCAACACGATTTTTCTTGTGCGGTTATACGCTGTCATATAGAAGCCGAAATTGCTGCTCAAGTTTGCAGCGTTTGAATTCTTAACCGTCCCCGTCGCGCGGCAGCGCGGAAAAGCCCAGGCAGTAGAGCAGCTGAGCGGGCCTATCGGACAAGGCGAAACGAGAATGAAGCGCTTCAATTCTCCGCACTCGCGTGCGGGGGTTGGAGCGTCTTCCCGACCTCCAGCTCACATGGAGGTTGCCAATGCCAGATGCCGACACGATTTTGCTTTACGAAGACTTGGAGCGGGAAGGCTTCAAGTACAGCAAAGCGCATTTGCGTAGGCTAGAAGCCGCAGGCCGCTTTCCGCGCCGTGTCCCAACAGGCGCACGTCGTCATGGCTGGCTTGCGTGTGAAATTGCCGAGCATCGTCGCAAGTGCATCGCGGCTCGCGATCAAGGCGGTGCGAAATGATCTACGACATTTACGACACCGAAAAGCTCGCGGCGATCAGCGAAACCGCCAACGCCGCCCTGGCCAACGGCGGCGACACAAATGGCGTGCGCGCTCGCGTGGTCGACGGCGTGATGACCCTGGAAATCGACCAGCCGGACGGGTCCACGCTTTCAATCGTCTACATCGATGACGACCTCACCCCTGAAATGGACTTCGAGAAGGCCCGCAAAATGGCGGCCATCATCGAGCGGTCGTTAGACGCATCGGTTTCGGGCGTGACGCATCTTCGGGCGGCGCGCACGCACAATCAGGCATCGGCCGCGCGGTCGGCGCTCTTGCGAGATCGGGAGCAAATCGAAATTGGCCTGCAGGCACTGGAACGGCTTGTCGACATCATCGACATGGCGGATCCGTCAAAGCCCATAGAGGCGTTGTCGCCGCCTTCCGAAAATGCCTACGCCTGTTACGTCCTCTTATTGCCGAACACCGACTGAGGTTCGGCATGGAGGACACGCTACAACACGCGCTGAAGTTGGCCGCCGAAGGGTTCTGGGTGTTCCCCTGCGCACCCATGGCCAAGCTCCCGGCGTTCAAAGGCTGGCAGCAATCGGCCACGCGCGATCCCCAGCAAATCACGGCTTGGTTCAAAGACGCCGACTACAACATCGGAATCTTTACCGAGAAATTCGGCGACAGCGAAAGCCTGGTCGTTGTGGACATTGACGTAAAAAATGGAAAAGACGGCAATGCAGCCCTCCTCAAGCTCGAATGCGAAGGAAACGAACTCCCAACTACTAAGACGCACACTACACCGAGCGGCGGAAGGCATCTTATTTTCAGAAGTCCAACGCCTGTTAGATCAGGCGTTAGCTCAATCGGTGAAGGTTTGGACGTGCGATCCGACGGCGCCCTTATCGTCGGCCCTGGAAGCCGCACGAAAGACGGGCAGTATGGAGCGAGTGAGATTGGTGTTGCATGTGCCCCCGATTGGCTCGTTGGAGCTTTACATTTACGCCCACGCGAACGGGTCGATAGTGCCGGCATATGCGACGTGGACGCCGACCGAGCGCGCGAACGAGCAATCCGCTACCTGAAGGACGAAGCGCCGCCGTCGATTGAAGGGCAGGGCGGGAACGCCAATGCCTACAAGGTTGCCGCGCGTGTGAAGGACTTCGGCGTTAATCGCGACACGGCCGCAGGCCTGATGCTTGAACATTGGAACGACCGTTGCGAGCCGCCTTGGTCCGCAGATGAACTCGGCCACATTGTCGACCACGCCTACAAATACGGGAACGAGCCCCAGGGTGTTGCGGCACCCGAAGCTGATTTCGAACCGATCTTTCCCGACAGTCGTTGGAATATTCAGCGCATTTCCGAACTCAGGAGCGAAAAGCATCCCGCGCTTATCGACGGAATCCTAGGTGAGTGCGGTATTGCCGGCATTATCGGCGTGCCCGGCGCGGCCAAGACGTTCAATGCGGTGCATCTGGGCGGATGCGTGGCCGCGGATCGGCCGTGGTTCGGGCGAAAGGTAAGTCCTGGCCCGTGCCTCTATATCGACACCGACGGCGGCCTTGGCACGCTTAAGCGGTTTGTCGCCTGGCGGGAATTCCACAGCGCGCCCGATGCGCCCCTGTTCGTGCTGAACGGCGACGCCTTCAACGTCCGCGCGAAAAAGGATCTGGAAGACCTCGCGGCGTGGGTTCGCGGTGCAGCCGATATTCTGAAGCGCCGATTCAAGCTCATCATTCTGGACACGTTGAACCAGTCCGCCGGCGGCATGGACGAAAACGCGGCCAAGGACATGGCCCAAGCAATCGAGGGCATGAAGTGGCTGCGCGACAAGCTAGGCGTGGCCGTGATCTTCGTTCACCACCTTGGCAAGGACGCCAGCAAGGGCGCACGCGGCCACTCAAGCCTAAATGCCGCCGTGGACGTCGAGCTGCTGATTTCCGGCAAGACGATCAAACACGGCAAGCCGCCGCGGCACTACGAGCCTTTCGGCGCGATGGGGTTCCGGTTGGAGCCGGTCGCGCTTGAAGATGGCGACAGCACTTGTGTTGTGGCGCCGCAGAACGCGCGCGCCGTCCGCGACTTCAGCGAAATCCACATCAAGCCTGAGAGCGTCGCCGGCCGTGCCTTGGCCGTGTTCGACGACCTTTGGATTGGCCGCCGAGACGGCGAAGGCATTTTGGTTGACGCCTGGCGCGACGACTTTGTGCGCCGGCATTACTCCGACAACCGGCGCGTCGGCTGCACCAGCTTCCGGCGAGCGCATACCGAATTGCTGGCCGCGCGCCGCATTTCACAGGAGGGCGACCATGCATTCCTGTCCAACTGAAATATTTGACGGCATCAAAACGGCATCACGGACGCAAAATTCCGCCAATAAAAATCCCGGTATTCCGCCATTTTTCGGCATCACGGCGAATGATGCTGCATCACGCAAAATAATGCCGTTTTTGCCGAGGATTCAAAACGGCATCATTCCCGCTGTGATGCCGAAAAGGGCAGGCAAACGCTGGGTTTTTGGTTGCATCAAAACGGCATCAAAACGGCATCACACAGGATTTGCCTACCGGCATCATCATGCATCAACCCCTTATAGAAAAGGGGTTGAGATGATGCAGGCCGCCTTTTGCGGGGTGGTTTTACAGGCGTGGACAGAAGGGGTTTCCCCTCCCGCGCGCGACTTCCGAAATGCTCCCCGCGGTTTGGGTCATCCGTTGGGCGCAGCGTCCGAGTGGGATCCTCCAACTCATTCGGACGCATTCATTCCCGAGCACATAAGACGCGATTATGTGTTCGCTCCCGCAAATCCCAGCAATCTCCCGATGCAGCGCCGCAAAGCGCGCTCACCGTGGCCGATTATGCAACGGATTATGCGTCGCCGGGACGAATGCGGCCCTCGAAACGGCCTTGCCTCGTCGGCATTGCGCCGCACCGATCTACCTGGCCACCCCCTTCGACGCGAGACCCGGGGGTGTGCCGGCGGGGTGGGGGCGGATTGGCAAACCTTCGCTGTGAGGGCGGGGACCCATGAGCGCCGTCCGTTCGAAATAACGCGAATTCCGAAAATTTTTTGCAACCCGCATATGCGGCCCCCCGAAGCCTGAAAGGAATACCCATGTCTGAAGCTATTCGCATCGCCGAAAAATCGTTCGACACCGACGGCCGCATCGCCGGCCTTCAAAAATCCATGGACACCGCGCGCGAAGACCTGAAGGCGGCGCGCGACGCCATGAACCTGGCAGTTCTGGCGGTGGAGGAAATCGGCGACGACCTGGCAAAGCAGCGTCTTTCACAGTCCAAGTTGAAATTCGACGACGCCATGGCGCGCGTGCGCGACCTGGAAGCGGCAATGGCGGCGGCCACGTCGCCCGACATGCGGCGCGCGGACGCCCAGCGCAAGAAGGCCCAGCAGGTTTCCGGCCGCGAATACAAGGCCGCCTACGACCGATGGGCGAAGCTGGCCGACAAAGTCGATGCTTCGGTAATCCAGCTCGCCGCGGATGTAGAGGCAGCGTACGCGGAAATAGCGACGATGCTTTTGGCAGACCGCACAAAACCAACCGAGCTGCTTTCCGCTAAACAGTGGTTGGGCGCGGTCCTAAATTTCCATCTGCGCAAGGTGCCGAGCATTGGCATTGCCGCGATCCTGACGGCCGACAAAGCCACATGGTCGCAATACGTCGCCCCGCTGAATCCGGGAGACGCGAAATGAGCGAGTCCGAAACCCTGGCGAAACTAAAGGCCGACAAGGAGTTGGGCGCCGTCATCAGCCCAGACGCGAACGTGGGCGCGTTCTATGCCAAGCAACTGAAACAATCGGCCGAGGCCCGCGGTGGGAAGGCTCAGGGCGGCTTTGATGCGGCCGAACTCAACCGAGTGATGCGCGAGAAATGGGGCGCCGATCATGACGCGCGCATGGAAGCCGTTGGCGCGGCGCTGAAGGCCGCGGGTAAGCCCGGCGAGACGTTGCGCGATCTGATGGCGAAAGCGGATCCGAAAATTGCGGCGGCGACCTTCAACGCGATTGCGACTGGCGTTGAACGTAGAAAGGCCGGCGTATGACGCTTTCCGTCCGCCAGTTGAAGTTCGTCGAAGGCGTGGCGCTCGGCAAGAGCCACGCGGAGGCGGCGCGCGCGGCGGGCTATTCACCCCAATACGCGCGGCGGGCGGCCGAGAGATTGCCGAAGTGCAAGGGCGTCCAAGACGCGATCGAAGCAACGCGCGAACGCAATCTGAAGGCATCCGAGTGGGATGCTGTCCGATTTTTGCGGGAGGTCGAACGCGGAATGAAGGTCGCTGAAGAAAAGGGCCAAATGACAGCTTACGCCAACCTGGTGCAGACGCTTGGGAAGGCAACCGGCCTACTTATCGACCGCATGGACATCAATCACCGCGGCGTCGACCTGGTTGCGGCACTGGCTGAAGCACGAGCACGAGCATTCATGCCGCGCGATGAACGAGGCCAGATTGTCGACACCACATTTACCGAAGTGCCCGCCGATCCGGCGCGGCGGCTATTGGAGGATTGAAGTATGGCGTTTCTCCCCATCGCCATGGCGGCCGTAGCGGCTGTCGGCGCAATCGAACAGGGCCTAAGCGCCCAACAGGCTGGGAAATTCAATGCGGAAGTCGCGACCCGCAACCAGATCCTCAGCAACCAAAACGCCGCGCAAGATGCGACCGCGCAGGCGGCCAGCGCCGCGCGCCGCATTGGCGCCACAAGGGCTGCTTACGCGAAGGGCGGGGTTCAGTTGGACGAAGGTTCGCCGCTGACGGTGCTGGAAGACAGCGCGCGTGCCGCAGAATTGGACCGCCAGACGATCCTCTACGGGGGCCGTATTCAGGCGCAAGGCTATGGCGATCAATCGCATTTGGACACTTACAGTGGCAACGCGGCGGCAACCGCTGGGTATGTCGGTGGTGCGTCGTCGCTGCTGAAAGGTGGTTACGACATGTATTCCAGGCAACCAACCGCAGCCGCAACGGGTGGCGGCTATTCACTACCAAAGGCAGCACCATGACCGAACTCGAAAAAGCGAAAAGCGAACTCTCGACGCTGCGCGGCGAAATTCTCGCGGCGAAAGCGGAGATCGACGAACTGACGAAAAAGCGCGCCGCGATCGTCGCGGCGACAGAGCAAGCCCAGAAACGCCTTGTGGAATTGAAGGCGCAAACCGAAGAAAGGAACACGAAATGACAGACGAGCCCACAATTCAGTGGTTGCGCGATGACGTGGCGAAGATGGAGGCCGAAGTGGCTCACCTTCGGCTAACGCCGACCACTTCCGATCCGTCCATTCACAGACAGATCGAACGCGTCGAAGGCTTCATTGCGGATCGCAAGAGGCAAATCATTTTGCGGACATCGTAGGAGACACGAACATGAGCGAACTACCCGAATTAACTCCCGAAGAAGCGGCCGACGTTGCCGTCGTCAGACAGGCCTTCGAGCTGATGCTTCCGTTTCTTCGTGGGGCGGAGATATTGCTGTCCCGATTGGACGTGCTCGACAACATGAAACAGGTCTCGCGCGAACGATCCGACGCCCTGGCGGCCTTGCAAGCTGACATAGAGAAAGCGAAAGCGGCCGGCGAAAAGGAAGCGCAGCGGTTCAACGATCAGACTCAGGCGCAATGCGACGCCATCCTTAAAGAGGCGCACCGCGACGCGAAGAAAATCAACGCGCAAACTCAGAAGCTTATCGACGAGGAGCGGCAAAAGACCGATGAAGCGAAACTGCAGGTTATCGGGGAGAAACGCTTGATTGCCGAACTTCGCGCCCAAGCGGACGCCATCCGCGCAGTTATCGGAATGATGCTGCAAAATCACCCGGAAGTAGCCGCCCAATTCCCCAACTAGCAACGCCCGGCGAGCGGGGAGACCTCGCCGGCAGGAGTTACGACCACGACCATTGCATCGACAGCAACACGCAAAGAATACACGGGCAACGGTGTCACAACCGCCTTTCCGTTCCCATACCAATTCCAAGCCAATACCGATTTGGTCGTCTGGGAACGCACCATCGCCACCGGCGCCCTCGTCAAGAAAACCTATGGCACGGATTTCACGGTCGCCGGCGCGGGCAATTCCGCCGGCGGCACGGTCACGGCGACAACCGCCCCAGCCAACACGGTGAACTGGATCATCGTTCGCGACCCAGCCCGGACGCAGGGCATAGCACTGGTGAACGGCGAGAAGATTGACGTCGCCGCGTCTATCAACGCGCCGCTCGACGCGCTCACGCTGATGGTACAGCGCCAGAACGACCGCGCCGGACGGCGATCTTGCGGCGACGGCTTCGATGGAATTGCCGGACGCGACAGCACGCGCGAGCAAGGTTCTCTCATTTGACGAAAACGGACTTCCGACTGTCGAAGATCCCATGGTGGACCAGACGCAGGCGGCACGCGATCAGGCCGTGGCGGCCGCGTCGATCGTCACCGGCCCGGCATTGTGGTCGTCGGGCTACGCCGACGATATGGGCGATGCGCTGCCCGACGATCCCGACCCTGGCATGCGCTTCATCAACACCAGCGATCACAAGCTTTATGTGCGCGCGGCCGATGGACTGAGCTGGCTCACCGCCGTGCCCGGCGTTGGGCAAGAGATGTTCGTCATCGCCAACACCGCCCGCTGGAAATTCACCACGACATATGGATGGGTGAATGTCTCGCCCAGTCGCTGGCAATCCAGCGAATTCAATCTCAATCCCGATGGCGGTGTCGACGATCAGACCGACGCTTTTCTCGCGATGGTGGGCGCCGCCAACGCCGCAACCAATCCGCGTTCGCGCGAGGTTGTGCTACGCGGCAATGGCGTGGTGAAGATCTCCAGCACCATCAATCTCGACGATTACGAAAAAATCCGCTTCGTGGTCGACAAGAACCTGCGTCTGGTTCCCGGCGCTGCGCGCCTTCCGCTGTTTCATGTGGGTTATACCGCAAATGTCAGCGGCTGGACCGATCTCGCAGCGGATGCGGCCGAAGGCGCCTACTCCATTCAGGTGGCCGACACGTCGGCGTTCGCCGTCGGGAAATTTCTCTGGTTTCAATCCAGCGCGGCTTTGCCCAACGTGCTGAATTCCGGCGGCGGCAATGGCGGTACGCCGCTCAACCGTGCGCAGATCGCACGTCTGATCGACAAAGACGCCGGCAATCTCTATTTCGACCGTCCGCTGACCTACGATTATCTGGTGAGCGACGATGCCCAGGTCGGTATCGCGCCGATGAAAGGCGGCTGGTCGTTCGAAGGGTTGCAATGGGGATCGCTCGCGGACACCGAGACGTTCATCGGGCAGTTCTTTTCGGCCATCTACGTTTACGACATGCGGTTCATTCATCCTGTCGGCGAAAACAGCCGCGCGGATATGACAACCGCGAGCGACAACACGGCCTCCAATTTCATCGGGCTCGATGCGGCGCTCGATGTGGTCATCGACGATCCGCAGGCCCGGATGATCGGGTACTACGGCATCGCCTATAACGGGCCCTGCAACAACATCGAAATTCGTGGCGGCCATCTTTCGGCTTGCCGTCACGGTTTCTCCGCCAATTGGACGGGCACCAATGGCGGCGGCGAGCCGGTCGATATTCGCCACATCGGCACGCAGATTTCGAACTGCTCGCTTTCCGGCGTGCGCAATCACGATGTTGGCCGGAAGTTCAAATATATCGGCGTTCGCTCGGTGGGCAGCGTCAGCGACCGCGGCTTCTTGTTCGAGTCCTACGATCAATCGCTGGTCGATTGCGAGGCAAGCAACAATTTCAATGACGGTCTTTATGTTCCGCCCGGCGCCAAGGAAACCTATGTCGAAGGCGGCCGTTACGATACCAACGGCAGGCTCGGGATTTCGGCCGGCGAAATCGTCAAGGTCAGAGGGGCCGCGATCCGCAGGAACGGCGTGATCGGCACGAAGTCGGGTTGCGGTGGCGTTTCCGTGGTGGGCGGTGAATTCGCCTTTTGCAACATCGACGACAACAAGGCCAACGCCGTCGTCTACGGCCCGAACGATGACGGGGTTACGCTTTCGCCGCTTCTCATTCATGGTGGAAAGATCACCAAGACCGCCAATCAATTGGCGTGCGTCTACCAGTACGACAAGGCCGGTTTCGACACGAAACTTCTTCGGATGAGGGATGTTGATCTCACCGGCTGGAATCCTTCGACCGATTATTTTGTGGCTAAAGGAAATTCGTCCACCACGCCAGCGCCAACGGAATACCAGCATTTTGGCAATGTGCTGTCTGACGAAGGGACCGGCAACGAAACGCGCGGGACCGCTGTTCTGGTGGCCGGCACAAAAACCGTCAGCACGACGAAGGTCTTCAAATATGCTGGATCGACAGGAAACAGCGGCGGCGCGATTGCGCCATTTATATCGAAGATCAGGCTTCAACTCCGCACGGCTGGCGGCACACCTGGCAATATTCGCGTCTCCGCTGTGACGGATCGCACATCGTTCGTCATCACCAGCGACGACGCGGCAGATACCTCGACTTACGATTGGTGGATTGAGCACTAAACGTAAATGCGCTAATCCGTAAACAAAATGCCGGGCGGCGGAGGGGCGCCCGCTGATTTTGAAAGGACGCTATCATGCCCCAGATCCCCCAGTACACGCAGCAAGTCGAAGCCTCTACGCGCGGCTTGCCGGAACCGCACGCCAGCCCGACCGGCATCGGCACCGCCATTGCCGGTTTCGGGAAGGCACTCGGCGACGTAGGCGATGCGCTCTACCAAGAGCAGGAGCGAACCGAAGTCGCGGACGTTCAAACACGAATGGCGCAAACGCGCGCCGCGTGGGCGGTCGAGCTTGAAAAACGCGCCAATAGCCCCCAGGCAAAACGATTCTGACTTTGCGGACAGGTTTTCTGAAGATTTCTCGAACGACATTAGCAAAATCGGCGACAATGTTTCCACGCGCGCGGGTCGGCTCGCGTTCCAGCAGCAAGCGGCGGAGTTGACCTCGCACTTTGCGGAAACAGCCGGGAGATTTCAGGCAGCCGCAGCCGGCGTTAAGGCAAAGCAGGACTACCTCACGCTTCTCGACGCCAATCGGAACACCGTTCTGACCGACCCATTTCAGTTCGACAGCGTGTTGCGATCGACGGAGGCCGCGCTTTCCGATCCGAAAGGGCCGTATGCGAACATGCCGGCGGATGCGCGCGACCTGCTCACCCGCCAGACGCGCGCGGATTTGGCGTTGTCGGCCGCTGAAGGCGCCATTCGCATGAACCCGCACAAGGCGTTGGCGGACATTCAAGGCGGCAAGTGGGGCGCGTATCTCGACGCAGACAGGACCAACGCGCTCATGGGCGCGGCTACCAGCGCCGTCACCGCGCAGGAAGTCGACGCGCAGCGCCGCGAACGGCTGGCGGAAAAGGCACGGAACGACACCAGCGACGCAACGCTAAACGATTTCATCAAGCAGGCGGTAAAAGATCCTTCGTCCGTCACCGCGGATTCGATCGCGTCTTCGAACATGAAGCCGGAAACGAAGATCGCGATGATCGGCAAAGTGAACGAAGGCTTTTTCGACAAGCCGCAGCCCACCAACCCGCAGCTTTTCCTTTCGCTTTTCGACCGGATCCATTTGCCGGACGGCAACCCGAACAAGATCACCGATCAGGACGCGCTAAATCAATTTGTCGGCAAGGGTCTTTCGGTGCCGGACTTGCACACGCTTCGGAATGAGGTGGCGCAAAAGGACACCGTGGCCGGCCAGGTAGAACAAAAGCTTTTCGACGGCATGCTGAACACCGTGAAGACATCTCTCACAAAGGCCACGCCCCAAATGCCGTGGGCGGATCCCGAAGGCCTCGCGCGCTATCAGCACTGGCTTTCGTGGGCGTTGCCTGAATATCGCAAGCAGCGTGCGGCCGGAAAGACCCCGCAAGAACTTCTCGATCCGAACAGCAAGGAATATCTTGGCCGACAGGCAGCACCGTTGAAGCGTTCGCCCGCCCAAGAGATGCATGACGTCATAACTGCGAATCCTGAATTGCGGCCCGAACAAACTTCTTCGCTTGCGGATCGCGCGACACGGCGCGAGCGTCATCGACGCCTATGGCTCGGCTGCGGGCGCGATCGCGGACGAAAGCGGCCTGACAAAGACGATCGGCGCGCCGGAAGGAAGCGCCGTTCGCGATTTCAAAGGCATGGCCGAAACAATCGCGACGGTTTTGGGTGGCCGCGTTCCTGAACTCCCCGAAGCGACATTCGCGAAGGCGGACTCGCTCGGCGTGTTGCACGAAGGCAGACCCGTTCCCGAGACGCCCTCACGCGGGCCTGCGATACCCGACGCGACCGAACCGTTCGAAGCCAAGCCCGCGATGCCGGCAGCCAGCAATGTCCGCCCGGAGGCGATTTCCAAGCCAATCACGCCCGCGACCGACAAGGCGGGCAACATCAACTTGCAGAAGATCAACGCGCCGGAAGACGTCAAGGACGTGATCCGGCAAACCGCCCAGGACAATTCCGATTTCTTTTCGGAGCGCCGTGGCGAAATTTCCCTCGCGCAAACTGAGGAAATGGCGAACGCGCTGGGCATGACGCCCTCGTAGAGGCTGCGCTGCGCCATACGACGATTCAGGAACAGGTCACCGGTATGACGGCGGAAGCTGGCCGCGAACACCTTGGGCGATTTGCTCAAGAACATGGGCGATGCGGACGACATGGCCCAGAAGATCACCCAGCTTGATACGCCGCAAAAGGTTTCGCGCTTCCTGATGGACGCTCGCAACAGCGGCACAAGCGAC
>Ga0265327_10000926_pt1 | contig 42944 bp, 34 predicted proteins | sample 41621metaG_FD_202089 | JGI IMG/M metagenome (GOLD analysis project Ga0265327, IMG submission 202089) | Rhizosphere microbial communities from Carex aquatilis grown in University of Washington, Seatle, WA, United States - 4-16-21 metaG | ecosystem: Host-associated > Plants > Roots > Rhizosphere... | reverse complement strand
TTTTTGCGCGGCGGCCTGGTCCGTGCCGGGCGCGAGGTCGATCTCGATGTATTTGCCGATGTGGACGCCGGTGACGCCGGTGTAGCCCATGTGTTCGAGGGCGGTCTGGACGGTTTTGCCCTGCGGATCAAGCACGGCTTTTTTCGGTGTAATGATGATTTTAGCTTTCATTCGCGCGACGGGAAAGCTTGCGCGAAATGGTGCCGCTAAGCGAGCCAAAAAGGGAGGGGCACATTCACACACCCGGAAAATAGCAGACCAGCCGCACCGGCTGACCGCACCCATAAACGCGTTACTTCTTCTCCATGCATTCGCGCACGGTTGCGGCAATGGTGGCCGACGGGCTGGGCTTGGGCAGGTACTTATAACCGGCGGTCACCGGCACGCCTTGCATGGAGATTTCCGTGCTGTAGCCGCTGGAAATAATAACTTTAAGCTGCGGCTTTTCGCTGCGCAATTTATCCGCCAGTTCCAACCCGGTCACGCCTTCAGGCATGACCATGTCCGTGTACAATAAATCAATTTGCTCGCGATGCTGACGCCAGATGGAAAATGCCTGGTTGCCGTTGGCGGCTTCAATGACCCGGTAGCCCAGCTTGCGCAAATAGATGCCGATGGGCCGGCGCACAATTTCCTCGTCCTCGACCAGCAACAGTGTGCCTTGCCCGCCCAACACGGGCGGCACGCTGGCCGGTGTCTCGGCCGGGACAGGTTGTTGCACTTTGATGGGCAGATAAACCACGAACGTGCTGCCGTGGTCCGGCCGGCTCTCGACTTCAATCCAGCCGTGATGCTGTTTCACAATGCCGTGGGCGGTGGGCAGGCCCAAGCCCGTGCCTTTGCCCACGTCCTTGGTGGTAAAAAACGGCTCAAAGATTCGCTTGAGCGTCCCTTCATCCATGCCCACGCCGGAATCCGCCACCATAAGCGTGACAAACCGTCCGGGACGGCGCTCGGAATGCAATTTCACGGCCTCTTCATTCAGTTCCACCAAGCTGGTGGCGATGATCAAATTACCGCCGCGCGGCATGGCGTCGCGCGCATTCACCGCCAGGTTCATCACCACCTGTTCCATCATGCCCACGTCTACTTCCACCGCCGGCAAATGCTCCTTGCTGGTAAAGGTGATGGCGATATTTTCGCCCAGGAGACGCCGCAACATTTTGAGGAGGTTTTGCACCAGCTCATTCAAGTCAGCGACGCGCGACTGGATGACGGAGCGGCGGCTGAACATCAGCAACTGGCGGGTGAGGTTGGCGGCCCGCTTGGTCTCCACTTCCAGTTCCTTCAAGGCCTCGGTGGTTTCCGTGTCCAGGCTGGGATTTTGATGCAGCAAACTCAAATGCATCATGATGGCCGCAAGAATATTGTTAAAATCATGCGCCACGCCGCCGGCGAGCTGGCCGATGGATTCAAGCTTTTGCACCTGGCGCAATTGCGATTCCAAATGCCGCCGCTCGGTGACATCGGTGAACATGGCGAAGGCACCCCGGTATTTGCCGCTGTCATCAAACAACGGTGAACCGGAAACCCAGGTCCATAATTCGCGGCCTTCCTTGTGCCGCAACCGGCGTTCATACTGGGTTGGCTGGCCTTGATACGACAATTGCAGGCGGTAGCCGTGGTCCGAGATGTCGGCCGTGTCAATAAAGTCCAGCGCCGGCCGGTGCATCAATTCCTCGGGCGTAAAGCCCAGCATCCGGGCCAGACGATGATTGGCAAAGGTAATATTATCCTGCTCATCGGTCACCCAGATGCCTTCGTTGGCGGTCTGCACAATCTGGCGGTAACGTTCATCGCTCGCGCGCAGTTCGGCGTCGGTGCGTTTGCGGTTCTCTTCGCCGCCCAGGGCGGCTGCAAAAATTCCCAGCAACCGGCGGTCGCCATCCGTGGGCTGATAAGGATGGTCAAAGTGCAGGCAGAGAATGCCCACCGGTTCCTGATGGCATTCAACGATGTGACCTACGTGGGCATGAATTTCGGTGGAACAAAACGTGATCCGGTCCGCGAGCGGATTGCCACGGGCGGTGTTCACATGCTGCAACTGGCCCGCCGTGTAATTCAGCGCCTCGGTGCAGGCGGCACAACCGCAGCGCAGGCAATCGGACAAATGATTGTCCACGTGCCATTGCGCAACCGCGCACAGCTTGGTGCCGGTAATCTGGCTGTAGAAGGCAAACTGGGCGCCGATTTCCCGCGCCAGCAGCGTAATCAGCCGGCTCACGTTTTCCGTAAAATTCGGCCCCATCGTGGCGAGCAGATGGTTGATGGCCTCCAGCCGCGATTCGGCCTGCTTGCGTTCATGGAGATTCTTCCAGTCGCGCAACGCCCGCTCCACCAGGTGCGTCACGTCCGAAAACATTTCCGGGGTTTTGATGACGTAATCCAGCGCGCCCGCCTTGATGGCCTCCACGGCCGTGCGTTCATTGCCGAAAGCCGTCAGCAAAATTATGGGGAACCGTCCCGCCGTCCAGGCCACAAATTCATCGCCGCTGCCATCGGGCAGCCGGTAATCAACCAGCGCCAGATCAGGCTGGTCCCGGCCCACCAGCTCGCGGGCGGCAGCCAGCGTTTCCACGTGGGAAATACGGTAGGGCTGCGCCGTGCTCATCAGCGCGCGCTGAATCAAGTCTGCGTGGTCCCTTTCGTCTTCTATGAGCAGGATATGCTTCATGATTTACCGCCACCAAGATGCACGTTTTTATCCGGCATCGGCCAGTTCAATCCCAAATCTTTCATCATTTGCTCCAGCCGCTGGAAATCCACCGGCTTGGTTATAAAACTATTCGCCCGATACTGGTAGGCCATGGCCACATCACGTTCGGCATCGGACGTGGTCAACACCACCACCGGCGTGCCGGCCAGGGCCGTGTCTTCCTTAATATGGCGTAGCACCTCCAAGCCGTCCACCCGGGGCAACCGCAAATCCAGCAACACCAGGTCGGGCGACGGGAACTCCGCGCGGTTGGCATAGCCGCCCCGGCCGAACATATAATCCAGGGCCGCCTCGCCATCCTCGACATGGTACAGGTTGTTGCCGCCGGGAAAACGCTCCAAATCCCGCCGCACCAGCTCGGCATGGTCCGGATTGTCTTCCACCAATAATATATTCAAGCGGCGGCGGTTCATCACTCGATTTAATATAACCTATTCAAGCAGATAGTGCCTTGCGACCGGGCAGAGTGAAATAAAAAGTTGCACCCTGGCCGAGCCCGGCGGATTCCACCCAGATGGTGCCACCGTGAAATTCCACAATGCGCCGCACCAGTGCCAGGCCAATGCCCGCCCCCTCGGAACGCGGGTCCAGCTTGTTAAACAACCCGAAAATCGATGCATGAAAACGCGGCTCAATCCCCCGGCCATGATCGCGCACAAAATAAGCCGTTTCACCGTCACGGGTGGTGGCGCCAATCTCGATTTGCGGCACGGTGTCCGGGCGGGAAAATTTCAGGGCGTTCTCCACCAGGTTTTGGAACACCTCCTGCAACCGCTGGGCATCGCCGCTGGCCGGGGGCAGGTCCGGCTGGATGGTCACGCGGGCCTGCCGTTGCGCAATGGAACCGGCCAGCAATTCCACCACGTCTTCCGCGAGCCTGGCCATGGAAACCGTGGTGGGCGGGTTGACGATGCGGCCAATGCGCGAGAGTTCCAGCAGGCCATTGAGCAACCCGGTCATCTTGTCCGCCGCCAGCACAATGCGTTTGAGATCGTCATGCAACCGGTCGGTGCGGCCGGCAGCCGCGTCCGTCAACAGCGCGCCGGCAAATCCCTTGATGGTGATCAACGGGCTTTTAAGGTCATGCGACACCGTGTACGTAAACCGTTCCAGCTCGGTGTTTTTACTCTTCAGCTCGTCCTCCTGCCGCTGGCGTTCGGTCACATCACGGGTGATGACGAGGATGCCCCAGGGCACGCCCAATCCATCGCGCAGCAAGGTGCCGTTCAATTCAGCCACAAATTCGTGGCCATCGCTGCGGCGCATGATGAGGCGTTCGTTGTTGGGGAATTTCCCCGCCAACGCGCCGCCCAAAAGTTCCGCCGCGCGGGCGCGGTCTTGTTCGCCGATAAAACTCAAGGCGGTCTGCTCGGCCAGCGGCTCCGCCTCGGGCCGGCCATAAAACAGCTCGATGGCCTTGGGCGAGGAATACAAAACCCGGCCGGTCATGTCCAACAGCGAGATGCCATCCGGCGAGGTGTTGACCAGGGTGCGGTATAGCTGCTCGGCTTCTTGTTGCGCGGCGGCCGCCAGTTTGCGGGCGGTGATATCGCGCACAATCGCTTGAATCACCGGCTGGCCGCGCAGCTCGAGGCGGTTCAAGCTGACTTCAGCGTTGAACAACGTGCCATCGCCGCGGGAATGAATCCACTCGAAGAACTGCGGTGCCCCGGCCAGGGCGGCCTGAATTTTTTCCGCCGCCTTCTCCGCGGACAACTGGCCGTCGGCCTGCCGTTCCGGGGAGAAATGCGCGGGCGATTCGCCAATGATTTTTTCACGGGGACAGCCATACATGATTTCCGACACCTGGTTGCAGTCCAAAAAGACGCTCTCGTTCATGATCAAGATGGCGTCGTTGGCCGATTCAAACAGCATCTTGAACTTGTGCTCGCTTTCCCGGAGCGACGCCACCGCCCAATGCCGCGCCGTCACGTCGCGATAGCTCCAAACCCGGCCCACCACCCGGCCATCCACGAGTTGCGGCCGGGAGAACCGTTCGTAGACTCGGCCGTCCGTGAATTCCAGCGTGTCAAAGGTGTCCGCCTTGGAGGTGTCGTTAAACTGGCGGATGCGGGCCTCCATCGCCGTGGGATTGTTTAATTGCTGGAGAATATATTCCGCCAGGCCGTCGATGTCGTGATTGTCGAGCAACTCCCGCGGCACGCGCCAGAGCTCGAGAAACTGGCGGTTGTAACTGGTGATCCGCCCTTCGCTGGAAACAGCCAGAATACCGTCCGCCGTGGCCTGCAACGTGCCTTCCAGCAATGAATGCTGCTGGTGCAACGCCTTTTCCACGTCATGCCGGGCGGTGACATCAAACACCACCCCGGTCCAAAATGGCGCCCGGTCCGGCAGCAACGTGGGCCGCGATTCAATGTGCAGCCAGCGGGTTTGCTCCCGCACCGTGGCCTGGCCTTCCCAGATAAACGAGGTCCGGCCGCGAATGGCGTCGCTCTTTTTGCGCAGGTAATCTTCCTGTTCCTCCAGGTGGATGATTTTGACGATGGCCAGCGGGTCGGTAAAAACCGTGTTGCGCTCGATGCCCGTTACCTCGCAAAACCGTTCGCTGGCATATTCAAACACCCAGTTGTCCGTGCCTTGCAAAACCAGCCGGTACACGCCCAAGGGCACGCTGGCCACCAGTTCCTCGTACAGGCGGCGGCTTTCATGCAATGATTCCTCCGCCCGTTTGCGCGCGGTGACATCCGAAAAAACCACGGCGAACTGTCCCGGCTTTGGCGAAAAAACCCACGTGTCGTAAAATTTACCGAGATTGACGAAATAGTTTTCATACGCGAGGGATTTGCCGGTCAACGCCACCTCGCCAAAAATTTCAATCCAGTTTTTCCCGACCTCAGGCATCACCTGGCGCACCGTGCGCCCGACCAGTTCGCTGGCCGACAAGCCCGTCAGCCGCTCGAACGACGGGTTCACTTCCAGGTAGCGGTAATCCACGGGCACACCGCGTTGGTCGCAAATGATTTCGTGGAGGGCAAAACCATTCACCATGTTTTCAAACAGCAACCGGTATTTGGTTTCGCGTTCCTGGAGTTTGAGCTCGGCCAGCTTGTGCTCCGTGATGTTCCGGACCATGCCCAGAAACCCAAAAATCTCACCCTGCTCATCCCGCAGGGCCGTGACCGACAGCAGGCCGGGAAACTGCTGGCCGTCCTTGCGGATAAACGTCCACTCTGCCTCGCTGGCCAGCCCGTTGCGCGCCTCAAAAACGAGCGCCTCAAAGCCCGCCGCCACCGGCTGGCTGGCAATCGCCGGCAAGGCCTGCGACCGGGCAGCCACCTCGGCAGGCAAATGAAATATTTCGGGCGTGACCAAGCCCACCAATTCATCAGCCCGCCAGCCGAACAGTTGTTCCGCCGCAGGATTGACGCTGGTAATGAGCCCGCTTTTGTCCGTTGAAATGATGCCATACGCGGCATTGCTCAAGATGGCCCGCTGAAAATTGGCGAGCTGTTTCAGCACGGTCTCGCGCTGTTCCACGCCGGCGAGCAGGGCGTTAAAACGTTCTCCCAACTGCCCCAGTTCATCCCGGCCATGCGCCGGCACGCGCCGGGAATAATCGCCCTGGCGTCCGGCGCTCTCGGCAATGGCCGCCAGTTGCGCCAGCGGCACCATGACCCAGCGCCGCAACAGCACATATTGCAGCAGCGTGACCGTGCAGAGAATCAGCGCAATCGCCAGCCAAAGTTCATTTAACGTCTGCCATTCGTGCCGTTGGAAGCCGGCCAGGCTCATGCCGATGTACATGTGCGCCACTTTGCCATGGCCCGCAGTGAAGCTTTGCACCAATGCGCCGGTGTCTGACGTCAAATAAATCCCATTCGCGCGGTTCCACAAAGCCGGGTCCAGCACAGTGTTTTGAGCGGGATAGGTCGCCAGTGTCTTTCCGCCCGGCAAAATAATGTCCGCCCGGATGATTTGGGGGTTCGACTTGAGACTGTTCAGGATTTTGAACGCGCGGTCCTTGTCCAGGGTTTCGACGGCCGGCCCCGCGCTGACCCGGATAATCTCCGCATACGGCACGAGAATTTGTTGCACCCGCGTCTGCGTCAGGCTGTTGCGGTAAATGACCGCGGCAAAGGTGAACATGACGAAGACCAGCAGCGCCGTGCCAAGAATGGCCGTCATGATGCGCTTTTGGATGCCTACAGGGGTCAGAAACATGGCTTCGGCTACGGTTTAAAATGTCAGCCACCGCCCAATAGGGCAATCGAAAACGGCCCAAGAAAACAGAGGAGCAGGCAAAATTGAATTTGTCACCAGTTTGTTCAATTGACGGTAATAATGGCCTCGGCGAAGCTTACGATACAGAAAACCCAAAGCAATCAGACGCAACCCATGCGCCCGCAGTTATGACGCTGTGATCGCAGAAACTCAGAACTTAAAAACGTGAAAACATTGCAATCGACAACAAAGACAGCACCCAAACCCCGGACCCACACTGGCGGTTTCACGCTGATTGAACTCCTGGTGGTTATCGCCATCATCGCCATTCTGGCAGCCATGCTGCTGCCAGCCCTGGCCGCCGCAAAGGAACGCGCCCAGCGCATCAAGTGCTTAAACAACCTCAAGCAAATTGGCATCGGCTTGACCGTCTATGCTGGCGACAACAACGAACGGCTTTTCTCTGCGCGGCCCACCAGTTCTTCCCCTATCAAATACAATCTCCATGCCTTGAACGACGATACGGCAACCGAATCCAAGTCCGTCCAGCTCGATGTGACCCAAACTAACAGCCAGTCCATCTGGGTTTGCCCCGAGGAAAACGGCGGCTTGGCCAGTTATAATCCCGGCCCGGTACCACCCCAGTGGCAGATTGGCTATCAATACTTGGGTGGCGTCACCAACTGGTACAACTCTGCCGGTTCATTCACTGCGCTAAGCCCGGTCAAATTAGGCAACGCCAAACCAAGCTGGGTCTTGGCGGCGGAAGATGTCATGAATAGCAGCACCGGCTGGTCAGGCGTTCATCCCCGGTCCCACGCAAAACATCCCGATGGTGGCAACACGCTCGATGCGGACGGCTCGGTGATTTGGTACAAAATCGAAATGATGTACCGCATTACCACCTACGACGTAACCGACCATATCTGGTATTTCTACCAGGATGATCTTTCCAGCATCCCGGCGGCCACCCAAGCTGCTTTGAAGTATCCCAATTGAGAACTCTGGAAAACTCACTTTTTCTGTAGCGCCGCGAAGGTGGTAAGACCTGCGGCAGGCCTAAGCGGCGCGACCGGACCGCGGATTGTCCCCAATCCGCAGCAGGTAAATTCGTCGGTTCGTTTGAAATACCCAGCGCCTCGGTCTGTCAATGTGCTGCGACTTGGGACAAGTTGCGCTCCCAAGCATTCGGCCCTCATTAAATTTTAATGGTTCCCTGCCCCTTTGTTCCTTCGTTACTTTGTTGTTCAATCAATGGGCAGCGGCAACTGCCGCTCGCGGTCCGAAAATGCGGCTACAGTTATAGTTTAGCGGCCCTACGCCGCGTCCTGGCTCAATTTGGCGAGGTGTTCGTCCAATCGCTTGGGCGATACCGGAAACGCCGTGCCGAGTTCCTGCGCAAACACGGAGACCTTGAATTCCTCAACCATCCAGCGAAATTCATCGACCCGTTGCCGGCCTTCGAATGATTTCGGCATGCTCGCCAGCATTGCATTCAGCCGGGCCAGATAAGGGGCAACGATCTGGGCGCGTTCCCTATCTTTTAGCGGATTCAAGCGGGCACGTTCCATGCGCAGGCCCAGCGCCTTGAGATAACGCGGCACTTGCGGCAGTTGTGCAAATGGGATTTTCACCAAAAAATCCCGGGGCAACAATGACTCCAGTTCCTCCGCCCAGGTATTGGCCGGCTTGGCCGCGTCCTTGGTGGCCACGCTCAACTGGCTCAGGTCGGAAAATGTCTTGGGCTTGGTCGTGGGCAACACGGGCGACGCTCCGCAGCGCTGTTGAATCTCCTTGCGCGCCCTGACGATGACGCCCACCTGGTCGATAAGCTTAATGGCCATGCCGGGAATTTGCAGGCGCGTTTCCTGGACGGCTTGCTCAAAATTGTTTTTTGTCAGCGGTCTAAAAACCTGCGCGGGCAGGAGGTGCCGCTTCAAATTGACATAGGCTGTCTCCTGTAGTTCATCCAACGTACAGAGGTTTGCCACGAACGCATCAAGACGGTTCAACGCGCGCAAATCCCGGTGCAGCCACGCGAAATCCTTGGACAACGCCAGCTCGATCAATTTTTGAATTCCGCCCAGGCTGCCTTGCCGGGCCAAATCTTCCGTGCGGAACAGCCGCAGGCAGACACTGTCTTTTTCCAGCAGCAACCCCGGCCACGCATAGACCGGCACCGGGCCGTTTTCACTGATGGTAATGCGCTCGGGCAAATCCCCAAAATCCCACGCCGCGATATTCGTCCGTTCCCATTGCTTGGCGGCGTTGGCCCAGGCCGAATTATCCGGCGCAGGCCTGGCCTTTACCGTTTCCAAGGTCTGGCGAAGCGCGCCGAGGTCGCGGCTGGAACCAATGATTTTTTGATCATTGCCCATCACTTCAATACGCGGACGCAAATGCGCCGGAATGGCGTCCGCCGGCCACGCGCCCGCTGAAATTTCCACGCCGTAACGACGCCGGATAAAGGCCGCGAGGTCTTGTTGCAGCGATTCGCCCGCCGGCTGAAGCTCGTTCACAATTTCCGCCACCTTGGGCGGAAACGGTTGCAGTTCGCGGCGGATGCTCTTGGGCAAGGCCCGCAATAATTCGTTCACGAGACCTTCGCGCAACCCCGGCACCGACCATTCCACGCACGATTGCGAAACCGTTTGCGCGAGATTGAATCCCAAGCGCACCGTCACGCCGTCATGGTCCTCGCCCGGCGAGTAGGCGTAGCTCAAGGCCACCGGCTGGCCACCCAGCGGCACGGCATCGGGAAACGCTTCATTGTCAAAACTCAGCGACTGCCCGCCGGTCAAATCGGCTTCCGCCGCGCACAAAAATTCCGGGCCGCCGCAATCACGAATCAGCCGGTTCAATTCGTGCACGGATGAGACGTTTTGGATGCGGTGCGCGTAAAACTCAACCAGCTTGTCATCCAGGTTGCCGAGGTCGTGACGGCGCACGCGCGTTTGCCAGGTCTCGATTTTTTGGCGCACTTTGCGGTTATGATCGAGGAAGGCATACTGTGGCGGCAACGCCGGCGGGCGGCGGGTATCGGTAAAGACACGCGTATCGTCGTCGTCATTGTCTTCCTCCGCCGCCTGCGATTGCGAGGGCAACAAATTATCCTCCGCCAGCGCGGAGCGAATGAAAATCTCCGTGGCTTCCGCCGCATTGATGTTGCCGTGCGAGACCTTGAGCTTGCGAATTTCCAAGCCGTACAACGTGGTCCGTTCATCCACCAGCACGTTGCCCGCCGTGACGCTCCATTGCGGGTTTTGATAGGTGACCTGGCACAAGTGCGGTGCCAGTTGCACAATCCACAGCGGGTCAATGCCCGCCACCGTGCGCGCAAACAGTTGCGAGGTCTCCACGATTTCACCCGCCACAATCCATGGCGGCTGCTGGATGGATACGGGCTTGGGCGGTGCTTTCCCCTTGTGCGCCGGCGAATGTTTTTGCGGCTTCTCGTTGCGGTCGTACAGCGCCGAGCCCGGAAACATCGCAAGCTGCCGGTTGCCCACGCCCTGGTATTGGTTGCGTTCCTTGCGCGTGGCCACATGCGCGAGCAGGCCGGTGAGAATCGACCGGTGAATGGCCGCGTATTCGGCGCTGCTTTCATTCAGTTTGAAGCGGCCCAACTCCTCCAGCGCGTCGTGCAACTGCGTATACAAATCCTGCCACTCGCGCATGCGCTGGTAGGAAAGGAAACTGGCCTTGCAAAATTTGCGGCGCTGGTTTTGCGTGCGCAGCCGCTCATATTCGTCATGAACGGCGTTCCAGATTCTCAGCAACGTGAGAAAGTCTGACTGCGGATCGGCAAACCGCTTGTGCGCAGCGGCGGCAGCGTCCTTGTTGTCGAGTGGCCGTTCGCGCGGGTCTTGAATGCTGAGCCCGGCGGCAATGATAAGCAGCTCATGCGTGGCGTGTTCGTGTTGCGATTGCAGCAACATGCGCCCGAGCGTGGGGTCAATGGGCAAGCGCGAGAGATTTTCGCCCAGCGGCGTGAGTTGCCGCGATTCATTCAACGCGCCCAGTTCCTGCAACAGCCGGTAGCCGCCGTCAATGGCCGCCGGCGGCGGCGGATTGACGAATGGAAAGGCTTCAATGTCACCGAGCCGGAACGCCTTCATCCGCAAAATGACTTCGGCCAGGTTGGCGCGCTGGATTTCCGGCTGCGTATAAGCCGGCCGCTCCAGAAAATCGTCCTCCGCGTACAACCGGATGCAGATGCCGTCTTGCATACGGCCGGCGCGGCCTTTGCGCTGGTTGGCGCTGCTCTGCGAAACTTTTTCCACCGGCAACCGCTTCGTGCGCGTGCGCGGATTGTAGCGGCTGATGCGCGCGAGCCCGGAATCAATCACGTAACGAATGCCGGGAATGGTCAGGGACGTTTCCGCAATGTTCGTGGCCACGACAATTTTCCGCCGGTCAGACTCGGCAAACACGCGCTGCTGTTCGCCCGCACTTAACATGCCGAACAACGGAATGATTTCCGCCTCGTGGTCGAAACGGCCGGCCAGCAAATCGCCGGTCTCGCGAATGTCACGTTCGCCCGGCATGAAAATGAGCACGTCGCCCATGCTGGATTCAGCCATGATTTGTTCCGTGGCACGCACGGCGGCGTCTACATAGGTCAAATCGCCGCGTTCTTCTGACGCGGCGTCCAGCGGGGCGTAAATCACTTCCACCGGATACAATCTTCCCGAGACTTCAATGATGGGCGCGTTGTTGAACGCGCGCGAAAACGTGGCCGTGTCAATCGTAGCCGAGGTGATGATCAGCTTGAGTTCGCTGCGCTTGGCCAGCAGGCCCTTGAGATGGCCGAGCAGAAAATCAATGTTCAAGCTGCGCTCGTGCGCCTCGTCAATGATGATGCAGTTGTATTCCGAGAGCAACGGGTCGCCCTGCGTTTCGGCCAGCAGGATGCCGTCAGTCATCAGCTTGATGTACGTTTGCGAATTGCTGCGGTCGTCGAAACGAATTTTGCAACCAACCTCGCGGCCCCAGTTGACGTTTAATTCCTCGGCAATGCGGCGCGAAATGGACAAGGCCGCCACGCGACGCGGTTGCGTGCAGCCAATCTTGGCTTCGATGCCCAGACCCGCTTCCAGACACATTTTGGGAAGCTGGGTGGTCTTGCCGGAACCGGTTTCACCCGCGATGACCACGACCTGGTTCGCGCGAATGGCGGCCACGATGTCATCTTTGCGCGCCGTGATGGGCAGCGCAGGAGTGTAAGTAATGGGCGGCACGTTGAGCCGTCGATCTTCGCGCAACGCCACGGAGGCTAGCACTTGCTGATGAATGCGGTCCAAGACGGCTTCATGCGCCTGCGGGTGCAACTGGTCGCGCAAAAGCCGGACCATCCTGCCGCCGAGCCGTACCCAGTCGGGCAACATGGCTTGGGGCAGGAGACGACGAATTTCTTCCACGCGGGCGTCTTGCATGCCGGAGTTGTCAGTATAACAGAACCAAGCCACCCGTAAAACCGAAGTTATGAATTCAGATCGCGTGTGAGACGGTGCTGCTGCCGATTTCCAAATTGAAAATTGCAAATGCCGGGGCCATTCGTGTTAATCCGTGTCGTTTATCCAAAGCGGCGATAAATCGCTGCACTCCAAATGCTCCGCGAGATTCGTGGCCGCAAGACCTTCGCGACAGCGCTTGAAGTGCGGTGCTTCAGCACCGCTTTTGGATAAAACTAAAGCCCTTCAATATGTCACCCCGCTAGGGCCCGGATTTTTTGAGGAGCGACGCGCCCTACCATTCCCCTTTTTAATCCGTGCCCATCGGTGTAATCCGTGTCATTTTTTAGGCGCAAGAACGGCGCGCGAGGACGCCCCACCAGCGGCAATTCCAATTTACAATTTTCAAATGCCAATTGTGGCGGGCCGCCACGGGCAATTTTCAATAGGCGTTGCCGCGCTCACCTGAAACCTTGAACCTTGACCCTTAAATCTCTTGATCACTTGAAACTGAACACTGAACACTTTTTAAATCTGTGTTTCATCTGTGCCCATCTGTGGCTCAAGCCATGCTGTTCGGACCATAAATGGCTATTTTGAAAAAATCGTCCCTTGGCAGTTCGGCAATGTCGATTATCTTTTCAAGTGGAGGAGAATTTTGCATCATCGCGGCGATTCAACCGGAGTCAAATCTCTCATGACGAAACAAACAGGCAATAAAAGCCATCTGAGGCCCGTAGCCCGGAGCCCGAAATCCAAACTTTCGAGTTTGGGCCTGCTGGCTCTTTGCCTGTGCTTGCTGGTGGTCTGCGGCTGCCAATCCCCGGTCAAAAGCCTCTTCTCCGCCAACGGCCCCGGCTGGCAGGTGCAACAAGGCCAGGCGTTGTGGCGGCCCAAAAGCGGCCTGCCGGAATTCGGCGGCGACCTGATCCTGGCGCGCGACACGGGCGGACGCACCTTGATTCAATTTGATAAAACGCCCATGGCCATTCTCTCGGCGCAAGTGACGTCCAACCGCTGGTTGATTCAATTTCCGCAGCGCAACCTGAGTTTCAGCGGATTCGGCGCGGGTTCGACGCATTTTAGCTGGCTGTATTTGCCGGCGGCCCTCGATGGCAAGACGTTGCCCAAGGAATTTAAGTTCCAACGCAAAACAGACGGCGGCTGGCGTTTGGAAAATTCCCATACGGGCGAATCATTGGAGGGCTTTCTCTCGCCGTGAGCACTTTTTTGAAACGTTGGTGGTGGCTGGTGCTGCTCGTGGCCGTGGGCCTCGGCTTGTGGCGGCTGCGTTTTGACGTGGACGTGCTCGACCTGTTGCCACCGGACGAACCAACCGTTCAAGGGCTCAAACTGTACCAGCAGCATTTTACCAACGCCCGCGAACTGATTGTGGCCCTGCGCGCGCCCGATGCCGACACCGCCGAACGGCTGACCGCTGAACTTGCCACGCGCTTGCGACAGCAAACGAATCTCATCGCCGAGGTCACCTGGCAACCCCCGTGGATGGAGCGGCCCGAGGAATTGGGCGAATTGATGGGCTGGCTCTGGTACAACCAGCCGCCGGGAGATTTCGCCACGCTCACGAACCGCCTCGCGCCGGACCAGCTCAAGGCGACCTTGGATGAAACGCGGGAATTGCTGGCCACCTCGATGTCGCCCATGGATTTGGCGCGGCGTTCGTTTGACCCGTTCAACCTGTTGACCATGCCCGCGCTGACCAATATCAGCGGCGTGTCCATGGACCAGGGCCAGCAGATGTTTGCCTCAACGAACGGCACGTATCGCCTGTTGTATTTGCAATCGGCCGTGGACCTGACGGGTTACCGCGAGTGCGCAAGCTGGTTGACCTCTCTTCACGGAATCGTGGCGGAATTGCAAGCGGGGCCGAACAAAGAAAGCTGGAAGGGCGCGACCGTGCGTTTCACGGGCCGGCCGGTGTTCGTGGAGGAAATTGCCACGAGCATGCAATATGACATGAGCCATTCCGTAGGGGGCACGGCCATGGTCATTGCCGTATTGTTCTGGCTCATCCACCGGCGCTGGTTGCCGATGCTGTGGCTGCTCGCGCTGTTGGGTTTGATTTTGTTTGCCACATTGGCGCTGGGCGCGCTGGTGTTGGGCACCATTAGCGTGGTGGCGCTGGGCTTTGCCGCCGTGCTGCTGGGTTTGGCGGTGGATTATGCCGTGGTGCATTATCAGGAAGCACTGGCGCATCCACAAATGACGGTGCCGGAAATCCGCCGGGCCATTGCGCCGAGCATTTTATGGGCGGCCATCACCACGATGAGCGCGTTTCTGGTGCTGAACTTCGGCGGCCTGCCGGGTCTCGGCCAGCTTGGCTCGCTGGTGGCCATCGGCATTGCCGTCTCGGCGTTGGTCATGGTGATGATTTACCTCCCGCCGCTCTTTCCCGACCGCCGTCAGCCGCGCCCGAACCAGCCTGTGTTTCGTTGGTGGAATTTTTTCGTGGCCCCGTTGGAACCCGTCGCCACGCACAAAACCGCAAACGCCCCGCAATCCGGCCAGTCGCGTTTCGCCCTGGCCTTGACCGTCCTGATTTTTTTAGCAGCAGGCGCGATATTGTATTTCCATCGGCCGGGCATGGACCACGGGGCGAATGCGCTGCAACCCAAACACAGCGAGGCGCAAGCCGCCATGGACGAGATGATTGTCGAACTCGGCCTGCCCAAACAACCGTTGTGGTTGATTGTGCCCGGTCGTGATGAGGCGGAAGTGTATCAACGGCTGGTCGCCGCCGAAAAATTGCTGAACGGCGCGGTCACCAACCATCTGATTGATCATTACATTTTGCCGGATGCACTCTGGCCGCGCGGGGAATATCAAGCGGCCAATCGCGCCACGGCTGCGCTGCTTGGCGAAAAAGGTCCGCTGCTCCGCGAAGCCGCGTTGAACGCCGGGTTTAATACGAACGCGCTGTTATTAACCGAACAACTCGTGCACACGTGGGCAATCATGGCGCAAAGCCAGCCGGTGGTTTGGCCAACCAACCGCATGAGTCAATGGTTGTTGAAACGGTTTGTGGCGCGTCCGCCGGGTGAGCGTTTGGTGATGGGACTGGTTTATCCGGCCACCAACGCCGTGGACCCGGCAGCCCTGAATGCCTTGTCCAAACAACTCGCCCAAGGCAATGCGCTGTTATCTGGCTGGGAGCTGCTCGGCAACGCCACGTTGATGCGGGTGCAGTCCAAGATGTGGCTGGTGGTCGCGCCCATGGTGGTGCTGGTGTTGCTCTCATTGTGGTTTGCGTTCCGGCGGGCCACGGAAATTTTGCTGGGCTTGGGCGTGTTATGTCTGAGCGGCGTTTGTTTGCTGGCCATCATGGGCTTGGCAGGCTGGGGCTGGAATTTGATGAACCTGATGGCGCTGCCGTTGATGCTCGGCACCGGCGTGGATTACACCATTTTCATTCAACTCGCTTTGCGCCGTCATGGCGGCGACCTGGTGATGGTGAGAAAATCCGTGGGTCGCGCGCTGATGTTATGCGGTGCCACGGCGGTGGCCGGGTTTGGTTCGCTGGCGGCATCGAGCAACATGGGCATGTCCAGCCTGGGCAAAGTATGCGCCGTGGGCATTGGCGCGAACATGCTGATTTCCGTTTTTCTCCTGCCGGCTTGGTGGCAATTGTTCCGGGGCGGCAATGCCACACCGACGGACGGCTGCAAAAAACAGCCGGCGTTTTATCGCTCGGGCTTGTGGCGGCTGGGCTCGGTGGTGGTACGAATTTTACCGGCGGGTTTGCTCAAGGCGATCACGTCGCTGTTTGCCTCGCTTTACTGGCGGATGCAACGGGAACGTTGCGAAGTGGTCGTGCAAAATTTTTTGCCGGTGTTCAAAGGCGACCGGGCGGCGGCGGAAAAAGCCGCGCGTGAAGCCCATCGTAAATTTGCCGAAAAGCTTGTGGACCTCTGGCGCGTGGAAAGCGGCGAACAAGTGCATAACTGGCTCACGACCGACGGCGAACTGGAAATCATTCACGCCGCGCGGCGGCGCGGGCGCGGCACATTGTTCATCACCTTGCACCTGGGCAATTGGGAACATGGCGGGCTGTTGTTGAATCAACTGGGCATCCGGCTGACGATTCTCACCCAGGCCGAACCTGATGACGGCCTGACGGAGATGCGCAAAGCGGCGCGCGCGCGTTACGGCGTGGATACGTTGATTATCGGCGATGACGGTTTCGCGTTTGTGGAAGTCATTAAGCAATTGCAAGCCGGTGCGGACATGGCGGTGTCGCTGGACCGACCGCCGGATCGCGGTGGCGTGCCGGTGGAATTTTTTGGGCATTCATTTGAGGCCTCGCTGGCGGCGGCGGAACTGGCGCGGGCCTCCGGCTGCGCGCTGGTGGGCGTCACCATTGTGCGCCGTCCAAACGGTTACGCCGTGAAGGTGCTGCCCGAGTTTGTCTATGACCGCAAGGCATTGGGCAACCGCGAGGCCCGGCGCGAACTGACCCAGCAAATCCTGCGTGCATTCGAGCCGGAAATTCGTGAAAATATTGATCAATGGTATCAATTTAGTCCCATCTGGCCGAAATGAAACCGCGCTCTATTTTTACCATCATATGATTATGACTTTGACTGCCTTGGCCCGTGGGAAACGACAGGTCATGCTGTTGCTTGCCGGGGCGTTGCTCGCCCTGAAAATCGTTTCCGCGCACGCGGCGGATTACGACGAACAGTTCAACAAATGGTTTGAGGTGCAAACCAATATGCAAAATTGGTCCGGCGAATTTACGCAAACCCGTACGCTGACGGTTTTGAACCAGCCGCTGGTTTCCAGTGGCAAGGTCTGGGTCAAGCGCGGCGAATTTCGCTGGGAGCTGGGCAACCCGACCTCAACCATTGTGCTGCGCACGCCCGACCAGTTGCTCATCGTGTATCCCCGCCTCAAGCGCGCCGAAAAATATCCGCTCGGTGCCGTGCCCACCGGCCCCATGAAAGACGCGCTGGCCCTGTTGGATGCCAGCCTGCCACGGGACCGCGCCTCCATGGAGGAACATTTCAAATTGCTGTCGGCGGCGCTGACCAATTCCACTTTGCAGATGACGCTCCAGCCGCGCAGCGAGGCCGCGCGTAAATTCATTGGCGAAGTCGTCATCGGTTTTCATACGAACGATTACATCATCGCCAGCACGCGGATGAAATTTGCCGATGGCTCCACGCTGCAAAATACGTTCACGAACATTGTGGTGAACCAGCCGCTGGCGCCGGATGTGTTTGAACCCAAAGTGCCGGCGGATTACACGGTATCGGAGCCGTTGAAACAATGAGCGCGGGACCGGAAATTTTAGCGCTGGCCATGCGGTCATTGCCGCACGGGCCGGAGTTTCGTTTTGTGGACCGCATGGTAAGCCTCACGCCGGGCGTCAAGGGCGTGGGCGAATATCATGTGCGCGGCGACGAATATTATTTGCGCGGACATCTGCCCGGTGAACCCATCCTGCCGGGTGTGTTGCTGGTGGAATCCGCCGCGCAAGTGGCCGGCATGGTGGCGCAGGAAGACCCGGCCAATCCGCGCTGGCCGCGGCTGAAATTGACCGCGCTGCGCGGCGTGAAAATTTTGGGCTCGGCCAAACCGGGCGAAACCGTGCGGATGGAAGCCGTCATCACCGGCTGCCTCGGCGACATGATCCAGGCGCAGGTTACGGCGTTCATTGGGGACACAAAAGTTTTGTCGGCAGAACTGGCCCTGAGTGGCAGCGGCCCGCAAAAAACATGACGACGACGGCAGAAAGCATCCCCCGCCGCTTTCAATTCGAGCGCGATACGTTCGCCTACCACCACGAGCTGGTCTGGAAATATCATTTCGACCCGCAGAGCGGCGCGATGACAACCTTTAAGGCCGACCCGCCGCCGGCTTATTATCATCGTTGCTTCGTGATGGTGCGGGCCACGCGCTTGTTCTTCGACTACTCGCGCTTTGCCCCCGAATTGCCGTTGGCGGATGCGGAGACTTACCGGAAACTCGTGCGCGAGGTTATTTCGCGCAACCCCCGCCGGTCGTGCCCGGATGCAGAACGGATTGTGATTCCCGGCTACGAGAATTTACGGGCGTTCAGCCAGGCGCACGAGGCGGTGCTCAAGGCGGAATGCGGCGCGGCGTGGGAATCCTATTTTTTGCGCAGCCATTGGCGGATGATTTTCCGGGTGTCGGGCCGGTTTCAGGAAAAAATGGCGGAGAAATTGAAGCGTTCGCTGGCCAAACGCGGCCTGGCGCTGGTGCATCTGTACCGGTTTCCGCGCATCACCATCAATCATGGGATTGTGCTCTACCGCTTTGCCGATTCCGGGCAGGTCATTGAGTTTGAGGCGTACGACCCAAACATTCCCGAGCATCCCGTCACGTTGGTTTACGAAAAGAATCGCCGCGTGTTCACCTTCGCACCGAATATTTACTGGGGCGGCGGCGTCTTGAGCGTGATGGAAATTTTCACCGCGTTTCCGTACTGATAGAGCACGCCACGCCAAGACCACTTTAAAGTCTAGCGCCGGCGGCGCGGTTGCCAGAAGGCCACGCCGAAGAAAAGGGTGCCGCAGGTATTGAGACCAAGAATGTAACCGATCTTGTAACCGCGACCGACATTGTTTGGCGCGTAAATGGGGAGGTCATGACCCATTAACAGGCCTGGCAGGGCGGCGGGCATGAGCGCGCCTTCTAGCATGCCCATGGGCACGGTGGCAACGAAGTCCGGCTGATAATAGCGCGTGGACGCGTAGTCATGGGTAAAGCCCAGCCCCAGGCTGATGATTGTCATCAGGATTATTTTTATGACAAGGACCTTCACTTTGGAAGGTTCACCGGGAGATGTACTGGTAACAGTTGCTTGCGCGGAATCGGCCATCGTGCGTAGGATGTGCCGTCATGGGCTGACGGGCAAGCAGATAATGCCGCCGGCGGCGCTTTATGCATGGGATCGCATCCCCCCAAAGGTACTCACCCGAATGTGGGATAGTGCAAGCGGCCTGTGTCAGCTAAAAAGTATTGAACAATATGGAAGCTGTTGCCGGCTTTAAAACGACGAATGTAAATTATTGACCAACGACGTATATAATTATGAACAAAAAAAATGCATCACGCCGCGATTTCTTGAAATCGTCCATGCTGGCCGGGTTGGGAGCCTCGCTGGTCAATGTCACTGGCAGCGCCTCTGCGCAGGATGTTACGCCGCCCTCTGCCTCGGGCGTGCTCAGCAGGAACTTTAGCGGCACCCGTCCCCGCCCGTCCGGCCAGAAGCCGGTGAACGAGCTGACCACCAAGCCGATGGACCGCGTGCGTATCGCCGTCATTGGTTTGCACCGTGGCATGACGCACGTTGCCAACTGCCTGAAAATTGATTTTGTCGACATCGTGGCCGTCTGCGACATCGTGGACGAACGCGCCAAGGCCGCCGCCGACCAGTGCGAAAAGCACTCCGGCAAACGTCCCGCCGTTTACAGCGGCAACGAACATATCTGGGAACAGCTCGTCGCGCGCGAGGACATTGATTGCGTTTACATTGCCACGCCCTGGGCCTGGCACGTGCCGATGTGCTTGCGCGCCATGGAACATGGCAAGCACGCCTTTGTGGAAGTGGCCGCCGCCCTCACGGTGGACGACTGCTGGAAGCTGGTGGACACCAGCGAACGCCTGCAACGTCATTGCGTGATGCTGGAAAACTGCTGCTACGGCGAAAACGAAATGTTTGTGCTCAACCTGGCGCGCCAGGGTGTGTTCGGCCAGTTGACGCACGGCGAATGCGCCTACCTGCATGACCTGCGCGGCCTGTTGTTCACGTATAACCAGGAAGGCGACTGGCGCCGTGGTTATCATACCCAGTACAACGGCAATCTTTATCCCACGCACGGTTTGGGCCCCGTGGCCCAATACCTCGGCGTCGGCCGTGGCGACCAATTCAAATACATCGTCTCCATGAGCTCCGAGGAAATGAGCCTCACCCATTTCCGCAGCCAGCATCATCCGAACAACGGCGCGCAGGACAAGGAAACGTATGTTTGCGGCGATATGAACACCTCGCTCATCAAGACCGAGCTGGGCCGCACCATCATGGTGCAGCATGATGTCGTCAGCCCGCGTCCTTACAGCCGCATCAATGCGTTGTACGGCACGGACGCCGTGTTCTTTGATTACCCGGCCCGCTTGTCCGTGGATCGTCCGAAGCAATTTGGTCTGGATGCCGAAGGCTCCGAAGACTGGCTCTCGGACAAAGACCTCAAGTCCATGCGCGAGAAATTCACGCATCCGCTCTGGAAAACGCTGGGCGAACGCGCCAAGGGCGGCGGCCATGGCGGCATGGATTTCGTGATGAGCTATCGTTTGCTGGATTGCATCCGCCGCGGGGCCACGCCGGACAGCGTCGTTTATGACGCGGCGGCCTGGAGCTGCATCATTGAAACCTCGGTGCACTCGGTGTCCACGGGCAGTTCCCCGGTGGCCATTCCGGACTTCACGCGCGGTTTGTGGAAGGGCATGAAGCCGCTCGGTATTGCCGAAGCCTGAGACACGAACAACTGAAAGTTTCCCCATCCGAAATCCGAATCAAATTGATTTGGGTTTCGGATTTTTTTTTGCGGCTTAGAGTGTTTCAACTAAAAGTGCAGCTATTTATTGCCCAAATAGCGCGGCTGTAGCCACAGATGGGCACAGATGAAAATGGGCGAATAGGGGATGGCATTTAGGTTCTGGGAAACAAAAACTGTAGCCGACTTTTCGGACCGCGACTTGTCCCAAGTCGCAGCACGTCGGCAGGCAGAGACGCTGGGTATGCCAAATATAACGGCGAATACACGCGCTGCGGATTGAGGACAATCCGCGCTCCAACCGTGAGATTTCGGCGCCAACGTGGCTCCATGTCATGGCTCCATGTTTTGTTGAAAAGCTATAGGTTCTGGGAAACAAGGAGGGCGAGACACCCCATACGCGCCCGCGTACATTTCTCCCTCTCTGCATTGCTGGCAATGCGGAGAGGGTCGGGGAGAGGTGCCCTCGAGCTATCTATAGTTGCGTGAGTATCCTCACCAGCCGTGCGGCAAGGTGCCGCTGCCAACTATTCGACAGAAGGGAACTAAGCGAACAAAGAAAACAGGTTTCAGAGTCAAGGTTTCAGGTGAGCGCGGCAACGCCAATTGAAAATTGCCCGTGGCGGCCCGCCACAATTGGCATTTGAAGATTGTAAATTGGAATTACCGCTGGCGGGGCGTCCTCGCGAGCTGTTCTTGCGTCTAAAAAATGACACGGATTACACCGATGGGCACGGATTAAAAGGGGGGATGGGCGCGTCGCTCCGCGCACGCCGCGAACGTGACAAGACCTGCGCCAGGCCTAAGCGTGGCAGCCGGAGCGCGGATTGTCCCCAATCCGCAGCGCGTAAATTGGCTGGTGCATTTGTAATGCCAGCGCCTCGGTCTGTCGATGTGCTGCGACTTGGGACAAGTCGCGCTCCCAAGCATTCGGCCCTCATTAAATTTTAATAATTCCCCGCCCCTTTGTTACTTCGTTACTTGGTTGTTCACTGATTAGCAGCGCGGCGCCTTCCCGCCTGCGGTCCGAAATCGTGGCCACGGTTTTAGAAAAATTGCTCTGGCTGCAACCGTGCCCGATTTTAATTATGCCTGGTTGCGCTCGGAGAAATAGCGGTAGCGGTTGATGCGGTAAACCCAGGCCAGCACTTCGGCCACGCCGGCATACAGATTGGCGGGCACTTCGTTGCCCACGCGGGCGTGCTTGAACAACATGCGCGCCAGCGGCTTGTTTTCCATGATGGGAATCTGGTGTTGCACGGCGAGCTCGCGAATTTTTTGGGCGTTAAGGCGGATGCCCTTGGCCACCACCTTCGGCGCTTTCATGGTCTTGCGGTCGTAACGCAAGGCGACGGCGATGTGCGTGGGGTTGGTTATCACGACGTCCGCCTTGGCCACTTCCGCCAGTTGCTTGGCCTTGCTCGTGGCCTTGCGGCGGCGGCGCGCGCTTTTGACCTGCTGGTTGCCTTCGGTGTTCTTGGCCTCTTCCTTCAGTTCCTCCTTGGTCATCATCAGGTCGCGCCCGACTTTCCAAAATTGATAGCCGTAATCGGCCACGGCCACCACGGCCAGGGCCAGTGACACGCGCATCAAAATGGCCAGCCCGGTCTGGCCCAAAAATTCCGCCAACCGGGTTACGCTGACAGTGGTGGTGAAAATGGGGTCCAGAATAATCGCGCGGATGGCGGTATAGGTCAGCGAAAACACGATCAAAAATTTCACGGCCGCCAGGGCCGTCGGCACCACCGACTGGTTGGAGAACAACCGTTTGACGCCTTCCACGGGATTTAGACGATTCCAGTCCGGGGTGAGCACGTCGGAAGCGGTTTGAAAACGGTTTTGAATCGCGCCGGCAACCAGGCCCGCCAGCATGGTGATGAGCACAAACGGCCCGGCGCATTTTAGCACCACCAACGCGCTCACCACGCCGTAGCCCTGCAAGGTGTCCACCGTGATGGGCGTGTTATACAGGTGGCTGAAGGTTTGCACCTCCGTGTTAACGAACATCTGCCACGTTTCCCGGCCGCAAAAAGTCAGCGCCGCCACGCCGCCGAACAGCACAAAAACAGTCTGCACCTCCGCGCTGCGCGGCGTCTGGCCGCGCTTGATGGCTTCCTCCATTCTTCGCTGTGTCGGTTGCTCTGTCTTCTCGCCGGTCTGCTCGCTCATGCGCCGGACCTCCGCTCATTCAGTCCCAGTTGTCCCGGGACCGGGCTCGACCAACCGCCTTGTGAACAAAAAAGTTTCATATCAGCCGTGCAGAAGCTGCCCCAGCCCCAGCAAATCGTTGGGCAGGCGTTGCAGATAATTTGCGATGTATTGCGCGGCAATCTGGAGCGTAAAGCCCAGCACCACCAGGCCGCCGGCAATGCGAATGCCGAAGCTCTCCGCAAACACGTTCATCTGCGGCACCGCCCGGCTCATGACGGAAAAGAACACCGTGATGCAAAAGGAAACGGCCATCACCGGCGCCGATAGCTGGAGGGCAATCACGAAAATCTGGCCGGTGCGGGCCACCATCGTTTCAAACAACGCGGAGGACAGATGCCCGCCGCCCAGCGGCAGGATTTCAAACGACCGGGCAAAGCCCAGCAACAGGCCGTGATGCAAATCCAGCGATAGCATCGTGATGGTGGCGAGCAAAAACAGGATCAAACCCGGCACCTGCTCGGATTGCCCGGAAGTGGGGTCCATGATGCTGCCCATGCTCAGGCCCATTTCGTTGGAGATGATCATGCCGGCGATGTCCGCCGCATAAAAAATCATGCGCGCAAAAAATCCGAACAACAGGCCGATGGCCACCTCGCGCACGAGCAACCCAACCAGGCTGATCAAATCCAGATGATTGATGGGAAACGCCGGTAATTGCGGGGCCACCAGCAAGGCGGCCAGCCCGGCGAGGGCAATGCGCATCATGACCGGGAAATTAACGGCGGAAAAAAACGGCAGCGCCAGCAGGAAGGCGCCCATGCGCACGAACACCAGGAACCAGTTGTAGAAATCGAGTTCCATTTGGGGTGAATGAAATTCCGGGCCGGTTAGTGGGCCACCAGCGGCATCTTCAAAATAATGGCCGTGGTAAAATCAATCAGCGAGCGGACAATCCACGGCAACAGCAGCAACAGGATGCCAATGACCGCCAGCGCCTTGGGCACAAACGCCAGGGTTTGCTCGTGAATGGTCGTGACCGCCTGAAACAGGCTGATGGCCAGGCCAACCACCATGGCCGTCACGAGAATGGGCGCGGCAATGGTCAATGCCTGAAAAATCATGGTCTTCAGGATTTCAATGGCAAATTCAGGATTCATATTGATTGGTTTTACTGGCGCGTTTGCCGGCTCACATGCCAAAACTGCGGACCAGCGACTGCACAATGAGCGACCAGCCGTCCACGAGCACAAACAGCAATAGTTTCAGTGGCAGCGAAATCGTCATCGGCGGCATCATCATCATGCCCATGCTCATCAGCACGGTGGCCACCACGATGTCGATCAGGATGAACGGAACGTAAATCAAAAAGCCCATTTGAAACGCCGTGCGCAGTTCGCTGATGATGAACGCCGGCGTGACCACGCGCAGGGGCAAATCTTCCACCTTGGTGGGCGGCAGCTTGGCCATGGAAACAAACAATTCCACGTCCTTCGGGCGGGTTTGCTTCAACATGAAATTGCGCAGGTTCCCGCTCGCGGCGTCCAATGCCTGCTGGCTGGTGATTTTGTGCGCTTGATACGGCTCCAGCGCGTCGCGGTTGATATTTTCCCAAACCGGTGCCATCACGAAATAGGTGATGAATAATGAGAGCCCAATGATGATTTGGTTGCCGGGCGAACCTTGCAATTGCAGCGCGGAACGCACGAAACCTAAAACAATCGCCACGCGGGTAAAGCAGGTCATCAACAACAGAATTGATGGCGCCAGCGATAACAGCGTGATGAGGAAAAGCACCTTGATGCCGGAATCAATATCCGGGGCGCCATTGGCCGGTCCCAGCGAAATGGAAAGCGGCCCGAGCGAAGTCGTGGAACTATTGGTTTGGGCGGAAGCAGTAAAACTACCGGCCATCAATGCGATGAACACGGCCAGCGCCAGCAGCCAAAAACGGCTTAACGACGAACCCGCAACGCGGTTGCGCGAGGCAGTTCCGGTCGGGGCGATGATGGCTTGGGGAGAAGAGGCATTCATCTTATTTCCGTTTCAAGACCTGTGCCAGCGCTTGCGCAAAGGGCATGGGGCCGCCGGGTTTCTCAGCCGGTTCAGTCTCGGCAGTTTCGGAATCGGGCAAATGGCTCAACAGATTCACCCCGGCGGGCGAGGTGGCCACCAAAAAACGCTGGCGATCATAGCCCACCACAAAAACCGCCTGCCGGGCGCCGAGCGAACGGGTTTCGAGAATATTTAACTTGGGCTGGCGGCCGCGTTGAATCGCCAGGCGTTGCCAGTTTTTGAAAAACCAGACACCGCCCAGAAAGAGGCCCAGCACCAGCGCGAGCGCGCCCATCACCCGAAGCAAGGGACCACTCGCATCCGGCAACGACGTGGCGGCCGGGCTCACGTCATTGGTGTCGGCCATGGCGTTGCCCGCCACGAACAAGACAACGAGAAATAAAGCAGTCCGCGCGCCGCTGCCCAGTCCTTGAAAAAAAAACCAATAAAAATCAAGAACACGGACCTGGCGCGAGGACTTAAATGGAATCAACGGGTTCATGCCGCTGCGGGCTGCCCAATCACTTCGGTTATTTTCACACCGTAGCGGTCTTCGATGACCACCACTTCGCCGCGGGCAATGAGCTTGCCATTGACACTCAGCTCCACCGGCGCATCGGCCGGTTTGTCGAGCTGGACGACGGAGCCAATATTGAGCTGGAGCACTTCGCGCATGGGGAGCTTGCAGCCGCCCAGTTCGATGGTGAGGCTGACGGGCACGTCCAGCACGAGGCTTAAATTCGAGGGATTTTCAAGGGTGGCATTCATGGGGCAACGGGAGCGGTAAGTTGGACGGCCCATTTGGCATCACTGGTGCCGGGACGTCCGAAAAATTTGGGAATATTGCCGAAGCGAACCAGCACCTGCGCGGCGCAGGCGGGGTCCAGGCCCAGCACGTCACCGGGTTGGAGCCGGGTGATGTCGCCGGCGGACATTTTCAGGCCGTGCCATTCCACCGTGAGCGGCACCTGGACTTCGTCAAAGCCGGCATTCCAGCGCGGCTTGCCGGGGCGCGGCGCCGGGACTTCCGCGGCGTTCAACTCCGGATTGAGCAGGCGCATCAGCGGTTCCAGCGTGGCATACGGAAAAACAATCTGGAACGTCTCGGTCTGCTCGGAAATCGTGGCCGTGATGGTCAGGATGAGCATGGACGTGTCCGGCGGCGAGGTCTGGAGAAATTTGCTGTTATTTTCGTGGCCCAGGATGGTCGCGTGCAAATCGCGCATTTCCGGCCAGTGATTGCACCACTCGGAAAGAATGAGCATGGCCGACTGGTCGCTGATGGCAACTTCGATGTCGGTCAGGTCGCGGTTGTCCGGCGGCATCTGGCCGGGGCCGCCGAGCAGGCGGTCCACCAGCGTCAGCGACAGGCGCGGCGGAATGACGAGCAGGCCGGCACCCTTGAGCGGTTCCGTCTTGAACAGCGTGATGTAACTCGGATTGGAAAGTGGTTCGATGAACTTCTGGTAGCTCTCGATGTGGACCTTGGTGAGCTGGAGGGAAAATTCCAAACGCAGAAAAATCGCCAGGCGGGCCGCGAGCGAGCGCACAAACTGTTCGTGGCGCTGGCGGATGCGGCGGAGTTCACTGGCGGCCAGGAAGCCGGAATGGCGGAAATTGTGGCTCTTAACCGCGCTGGCAGCCCGGCGTTCCCGCACGCCCCGCGAGGTCAGCACTACAATTTCATCGGCCGATGGAGGGGTGGCTTCCATGGGGATTACTGGATGCCGAACTCGGTGATGTAGATTTCCTGGACGGAATTATCGCCCAGCACGTTATTGAAGCCGTTGATCAGCTCGGTGCGAATCAAGTTGCGGGCACCGGACTTTTCCAGGTCGGCGAGCGTCTTGTTGGCCAGCGTGCTCATGGCCATGTCGCGGAGCTGCGGGTCGTTCTCCGCCATCTTGGCCTTGAACGCTTCACCACCGTTGCCCACCACCGTAACGCTGACAAGCAGGTAACGCGCACCCATGGTGCCGGCAATGTTGACCAGCAATTTATTGAAGGGAACCGAGGTCTTCTTGGCGTCCGTCGCTGACTTGGCCTTGGCGCCGGCTTCCGTGGGGGCCTTGATGCCGAGGCTGCTTTGCAGTTCCGGCACGATCACAAACTTGGTCATGCCGAAGGCAATCGCCGGCATGAGCACCACCGCCAGGATGAGCGGCAGCCAGCCCGCCACACCGCCGCCTTTGGATGCTGCGGGAGCGGCTTCGGCGGCGCTTTCGGCCCCGGCAGATTTGCGATCTTCAGCCATAAAATTAGTTTAACGAGGATTAACGAACGAGGTTAACGAGCGTCTGGAGCACGTTGTCGCTGGTGGTGATCACCTTGCTGTTCGCCTCATACGCGCGTTGCGTGGTGATCAGCGACGTGAGCTGGCCGGCGAGGTCCACGTTGGACATTTCCAGGTAGCCCGATTCAATCGTGCCCGTGCCGCTGCTGCCGGGCGCCGCCGCTGCCGTCAGACCGCCGGCGGCAGTCGGGGCGGTGTAAAGATTGTCGCCAACCTTCACCAATTGGTCGGGGTTGCTGTAATTTTGGAGCATGATCTGGCCGGCCGAAGCGGACGTGCCATCCGAGAGGCTGACCGTAACTTTGCCGTCCGTGCCGATGCTGTAACCGGCCACGGTCGCGGAGCTGGAGCCTGCGGTAATTTGGATGTCGCCAGACGCGCCCTGCAAGCGGAGGCCGCTGCTGGTCACAAGATAGCCGCTGGAATCCACGGTGAACGTGCCGTCCTGCGTGGCATAGCTGCTGCCGCTGGTCGGGTCCTTCACCACGAAGAAACCATTGCCGTTGATGGCCAGGTCAGACTGCACGCCCGTGCTGCTCAAGCTGCCGGGGGTGGAAAAGTTGTTGGTGATGCTCGAGGTGGTCACCCCCGTGCCGATCTGCGTAGAACCGGCGGCGTTGGAGCCAATCGTCTCGCTCAAGGTATCGGCGAAATTCACGTTGGCGGATTTGAAGCCGACGGTGTTGACGTTGGCGATGTTGTTGGCGATGACGTTCAATTGCTGCTGGAACTGTTCCAGGGCGCTGACGCCGGAGTCGAGGGAGAGAAGCATATTTTTCCTTGGCTTGGTGGTTGGTTAGTTGGTTGATGTGTTGGTCGAAGTTGTGCCACCGGACGTGTCAGTGGTACTGGACGACGAGGTTGCACCAGCCAGCGTCGGCGCCACCGACGTGACCTGGCTCAAAGTGTAATTTTTGCCATTGATGGTGATTTGCGGCGTGCCGTTGTTCAGCACCACACCGGTGACCACCCCGCTGGCGGAATTCTGCGAATCTACCTGCACCGTCACGGTGCTGCCCACCAGGCTGTTGGCCTGTATCATCGACAACGACGCCGAGGACTGGGTCGCCTGCTGCAACGAGGTGAACTGCGCCATTTGGGACGCCATTTGCGTATCCGACTGCGGATTCATCGGGTCCTGATATTGAATCTGGGCCACGAGCAACTTAAGAAAATCAGCCTGGTTCAACGCGCTGCTGGGATTCGTAAACGTATCGGGAGCTGCCGTGGCGACCGAGGTCGAGGCGGATGTTGCGGCGGGCGAAGGCGTGAGCGCGGCGGCGGCCGATTTGGCCGTGGACATCATGGAGGAAATAGTCATAGTAATTTAGTGAGTTGTTTTAGGCCCAGGATTCCCAACCTTCGTGAACGGTTGCCGCGCGGGCCGTAGCACCACCGGAGTTAGTGGTCGCCGCAAATTCGGCAAAGGCCGAGGCATGCTGCGTCACTTCCTCTTCGGAAGCCTGCCGTTGCTGCTGGTACTGGCCGTTGTCGCTGGCCATGAAACTGGTGTCGCCCGCCAGGGGAGCGAGCTTGATGCCGCGCAATTCGAGGCGTTGCTGCAAGTCCGCCCAGTGCTGGTTCAAAAATTGATGATCCCCGCGCGTCAAGGTTGCCTGCGCTTCCACGCCATCGGCGCCTTGATGCAGCTCGAGCGATATTTCCGTGCCCACGGACGGCTTGAGTACCACGGATAAAGTGTCTGACTTGGATTCCACCAACCGCATGGAGTGCACCGCCATCATGTCATGCGTGCGGTCCACCATGCGCATCCGCACATCGGTGAGGGAGGGCAAATCCAGCGTGGTCGAAACCGGCGTGCTGTCGGCAACCGCCGCCTGGCTGTTACCGTTGGAAAATGAAAAATTGAGGTCGGAGCTGCGGTTTTCGGTCGCGCGCACCGGCGTACCCAGCAACTGCGGCGGTAAATTTTTCTCGCGAGCGTCACTGTTCTGGCCAACCGGCAAAACTTTCGCATCCGGCCCGGCAACTTTGTTCGCTTTTAGCTGATTTTTCATCGGCGAGGGTGTTATCGCAACTCCCGTGCCAGCGTCCTCAGCCAGTTTCATCTGCGACCCTTCCGGGGTCAAATCAGCGGTTTTCACCTGCAAATCGGCCCCTGAATCACTTTCAGAATCGGTAATTGAAGCGGATTTTGGTTGCGAAGCCGTTGCCACCGGGGAAGAAATGGGCAAGTTCAGGGACGAATTTGCCGCCGCATCCAGCTTTGAGGAAAGGGTTTCCTGATGATTCGCAGCCGGCGTTGCCAATTCTGCCTTGGTCGTTGTGGGCGCGACAGTTTCGGCTGTGGCCAGCGAACTCGAATTTCTAGCCGTTAAATCGGATAGCGAGTTTTGATGGCCGAGGCTGGCCATGGGCGATTCTGTTTTGCCAGTCGTTTCGCCGAACAAAGAATTCGCCAGACCTTCTGCGGATTGTTTGGTCGAGACTGGGGTTGTGTCCGCGAGCGGGCTCTTATTCGTACTGAACGTGGCGAAAGATTTGGCGGCAGACTCCGCAACTGTTTGCGGCTTGGATTCAAGCCACGCTGAAACCGCCGGTTGTGAAACATCCGGTTTAACTGCGGATTGAACCAGTGATTCTGCGGACAACTCGCTGATGGTTTGCCCGGCAGTTTGATTTGAAGTTAACGAACTATTCGGATTCGATTTTGTCGTGGCATTGGCAGCCAGCTTGGTGGCCACCAGTTTATCCGCCGGTTGCGACACTCCATTCTGATTCGATAACGCAGCTTTAATGGCGTCCGCCAGCGGCACGCTTTTTTCGAGCGCGTTGGCTTCCGCATCGGTAACAGGAGCGAAATCCTTGGCCGATAATGAAACTGAAGCCGTGGCGGCAGCAGCCGACTTGGCGCTGACATTGTTCGCGCTAACGCCCGCTAGATTGGCGGTTGCCGTTTCCACTTTACCCTTCAATTTGGAGGTGTCGGCGGGCGTCGGCGTGCCCGTTGCCACGGGCACAGTCGGAGCCGCTGCGGGCAGCGCTTGCGCAAGTGTATTGGCGGGCGCATAGCCTGCGGACGTCAAAACCGTGGCGCCAGCCTGCTTGCCATTGGCGGAGCCGAGGGCCGGGATCGAGCCTTGGGTATCGCCAGTGACTTTGGCATTGCCTTTGACATTAGCAGGCGCAGTGGCCGGCATCGAAAACGAGCCGCTGAAAAATAAGGGCGACGATAAAAACGCTGGCAGCGGTTCGTTCAGCACCGGGGTTGCGGCTGTTTCACCCGTGGCGGAAGAAATTTTGGTGTTGTCGGTTTCGGAAGTGGACTTGCTCTTCTGGCCGGCATGGTTGCCATTGTCACCGGCAACTGCGGTCAACTTGGTTCCGGAGGTTTTGCCATTTGCAGCCGCAGTCGAAACATTGGTCGTCGTGCTGGCAGTATTCGGGGAGGCAGGTTTGGCAGGCGAAAGTGGTTTGTCGGTGCGGGGCAGATTTTTGGCGGAGGCCTTCTGAGTTTGGGGGCCGAGCGTCGCTTGCATGACGCTGTCGAAATCGTGGCCGGCGGCGGGTGGGTCGGAGAAATCTTGGGCGGCTCCGTCAAATGTTTTCTCCTGGGCGGAGGGTTTGGCAAGAAGCCATGTATCAACGGCTGGCATTGGCGGAGAGGTTGTTGGTGGACGCTCCGGGCAGGATGTCCTTGATGCGCTCGGTCAGCGTGGCGGCGCGTTTGGCTGCGGGGCCGCCCTGCTTGCTCATGGCATCGAGGATCGCGCCGGAAACATCCGGTTTGAGGGTGTAAAGCATTCGGGCCACTTCGTCATCGGGCAGCTCGTTCATCATGGCCACTGCGCCGTCGGGCGACATGTCGGTGATGACTTTGAGCTGTTTCTTGATGTTGTCTTTTTGCTGGTCCGTGAATTGCAACACGCGCTTGTCGAAGGCTTCCTGCGTCTTGGTCACGGCCTGCGTGACGGTGGCAATCTCGCGGCTCTCGGCACTCAGGCGGGCTTCCCATTCCTTCAGTTGTTCCTCGCGCACCGCCAGCGAATCGCGTTCGTCTTTGATTTGCGAAACCCACTGGTCAATGTCCGGATTGTGAAACTTCCAGGAAGGATCGTCATTGGCCGTGGGCACTTCTTTTTCAGCCACGGTCACCTGGCCGATTGGCAGCGAGCGCAACAGCACAAACATGGTGCCGAAAAACATCAGGCAGGCGACGGGCACCACCACCAACGGGGATTGTAACATGCGGGACATATCAATTTAAACCGGATTTCTCAAGGGCCGGCGCGGACTGGCGTTGCACCGCCAGCTCATCAAACATTTTTTGTTCTTCCGCCATGAAGGCGCGCTGCCATTGATGTTGTGATTTCTCGTGAAAACGGTCCAGGGCCTCACGCTCGCGCACGGCGGCGGTCATGAGCTTGAAAGCTTCCTCGGCGGAACGGCGCGCCTCCGCCAGCGCCGTGGCGCATTCGTTGCGGCGCGTTTCCAGGATGGAACACCAGGCGCGCAAATTAATGATGCGGCACGCGGTGGCGCCAGCCTTCAACTCGGCCGTGAGAATGTCCTGGCCGGCGCGTAATTCGCCCTCGGCGAGTTGCAACACCCGCTGGGCGCCGTCGCACAAGACCAGCGCGCGGGCATAACGTTGTTGCGCCATGCGTTCGCGCTGCTTGCGCAGCGTGCGCAACGATTCCAGGGGAAAGTTAAACGCTTTCATGGCTTGTTAGGCTGGGGTTTCAAGACCTGCCCGAGCAGGTCCCAGCTCTGGGCCGGGACAAAACCTTCGGTGACGTTTTGCCGTAAAAATTGGTTCAGCGGATGGTGCAGCGCGATGGCCTGGTCAATCGCAGGACTGCTGCCGGCGGGATACGCGCCGATGTTGATGAGGTCCTGGTTCCGGCGATACACCGCCATGTGTTCGCGCGCGGCGGCGGTCAGCTTGACCTGCTCCGGCGGCAATAAATCGCGGTTCAAACGGCTGACACTTTCCAGCACGTCGATGGCCGGGTAATGATTTTGCGTGGCCAGTTCGCGGGTCAAAACAATGTGACCGTCCAAAATGGAACGAACGGAATCCGCGATGGGATCGTTCATGTCATCGCCTTCCACCAGCACCGTAAACAAACCGGTGATCGCGCCGCGTTCGCCCGCGCCCGCGCGTTCCAATAATTGCGGCAGCAACGAGAATACGGACGGCGTATAACCGCGCGTGGTGGGCGGCTCGCCAACCGCCAGGCCGATTTCGCGTTGGGCCATGGCAAAGCGCGTGACCGAATCCATCATCAACATGACATTCTGGCCGGCGTCACGAAAATGTTCGGCAATGGCCATGGCCAGAAACGCGCCTTTGACGCGGTTCAAGGCCGGTTCATTGGACGTGGCCACGATCACCACGGATTTCTTGCGGCCGCGCTCGTCGAGGTCGCGTTCCAAAAATTCGCGCACTTCACGGCCACGTTCGCCAATCAACGCAATCACGTTCACGTCGGCCTCGGCTTGCGAGGCCATCATGCCCAGCAACGTGGATTTGCCCACGCCGCTGCCGGCAAAAATGCCCAGGCGCTGGCCGCGGCCCAGCGGAATAAAGGTGTCCACCGACTTGATGCCCGTTTGAAAAACCCGGTTGATGCGCTGGCGCTTGAGCGGATGCGGCGGACGCAGGTTCAAGCCCACCACATGGTCGCTAACAATCGGGCCATTGCCGTCAATCGGATTGCCCAGGCCATCAATGACGCGGCCTTGAAGCGCGTTGCCCACCGCCACACGCATGGGTGCGCCGGTGGCAATGACTTCGCTGCCGGGATGAATCCCATGGAGTTCGCCCAGCGGCATCAGCAATAAATGATGGTTCCGGAAACCGACTACTTCCGCCAGCATTTCGCCCTGGCCGCGCGCTGACTGGATGCGGCAAACTTCGCCGAGCGCCGCCAGCGGTCCTTCCGATTCCACCACCAGGCCGATGAGCTGCACCACGCGGCCGCACGTTTCAGTGACGCGCGTTTCGCGCACGCGGCGCAAGGCGCGCTGCAAGCGGTTGCTGGGGCATGGCAGGGCGGGAGTCATGAAGTCAGGGATTGCCGGAGTTGTTCAATTTTCGTTTCGCGGCGCGCATCGATCAGTCCAAAACGGGTTTGAATGATGCAACCGCCGCGGCCCACCTCGGACGAATGCGAATAGCGCAAGGGGCCGGACTCGGGCAAACCGTTTAAAATTTCCGATTGATGCTGGCGCAACAGCGCGAGGTCCTCGGGATGCAATTGGATGAGAATTTCCGCCGTGTCCTCCGCCTGACGCAGGGCTTCGCGGACAGTGCTTTCCACCATGGCCGGATCAATGGGCATGCCGGCCACGATTTTGCGGGCCGACTCGAACGCCAGTTCAATCAAGGCCGTTTCCGCCTCGTGCGCCACCTTGGGCAGCGTCGTTTGGAGCGAAGCCAGAATCCCGCGTTGCAGCTCAATGGTTTCATTGCGCTGCCGCAGGAGTTGTTCGTTCAAGGCGCTTTGACCCGAACGCTGGCCTTCCTCAAAGGCGGCCTGTTCGCGCTCGCGCAAAAACTGTTGCCAGTCCTGTGCGGGCGCACCGGCCAGCAGGCAGATGTCGCGCAGCGGCTGGTCAAACTTGATGGTATCAGCCCATTTCATTTTCGGTTACGCGGGTATCTTCGAGTTCAATTTCGCCTTCGGCTTCGAGCTTGCGCACGGCGTCAATGATGCGGAATTGAGCGGCTTCGACGTCGCGCGCCTTCACCGCGCCGAGGAAGGCAATTTCTTCCTGCACCGATTCGGCGGCGCGGCGGGAGATGTTGCTCAACAGCAAATTCTTCAAGGGCGAGCTCGCCTTCTTGAGCGCCACCGTGAGGTCGCGCATGTCGATTTCGCGCATGATGCGCTGGATGGCCCCGCCGTTGAGGAGCAACAGGTCTTCGAACGTGAACATCTTCTTGCGGATGGACATGGTCAGCTCGGGATTCCGGTTTTCCAGGTTGGTCAGCAAATCGCGGCTGACCGTTTTATCCATGGCGTTCAAGACGTCGGCCACGGTGGTCACGCCACCGGTCTGGGACATGGCGCGGGTTTGTTTCACGCCGAGCTTGGTGTTCAATACTTCCACCACTTTTTCCGCCACTTCCACCGGGGTGGCTGCCAGCGAGGCCAGCCGTTCAATGGCCAGCTCGCGTTTTTCCGGCGTCAGCATGTTCAAGACTTGCGCCGCTTTTTCCGGGGAAAGATGGCTGACCACGAAGGTGACCGCCTGCACCTGTTCATCGCGAATCAGGTTGAAAATATGACGCGGGTCCATGTCGGCAATCACCTGCATCGAGCCGAGCGGCGCGCGCGTGGTGGTGACCCGGCCCATCACATCGCTGGCCTTGAACGAGCCCAGCGCTTTTTCGAGCGTGTTGCGCGTCACATCCGCACCGGCCGAGATGGAGGTGCTGGCCGCGAGGGCCACGCCGGAAAATTCCTGCAAAATCTGCTGCTGCTGGTCGCGCGTGATCAGCGTGAACCGCGCCATCTCCCGCGAAATGGCCTCAATTTCACGCGGTTGAAACTGGCGCAGAATCACAGCCGCGCTCTCCGAGTTTAACATCACGAGCAGGGCGGCCAGCATCTGCACCTTGTTCAGGCTGTTCGACTCGACGGCGGATTCTTCTGTAGCTTCGGCAACGGGCATAATCAAGATTCAGGGGTGTGGCCGCGGTTCATCCATTCACGGATGGCCTGGGTCATATTGTTGGGATTGTCTTTGATGAGGCGGTTCAACACATCCACCGTCACCACGCCGGGCTGTGGTTCATACCGAAAATCTCCAAAGCGGGGCGCATGGCTGGTGCCTGTGCTGTTGCCATTGCCATTGCCGTTGCCGCCTTTGTAACTGAGCTGGCCCACCGGCACGCCAATCGGAATATCCTGCACCGGGGTCTGCTTGAAGGAACGCAGCAAGACCAAAAAGGCCACCAGGCCCAGGGCGGGATAAATCGAATTGCGCGCTAAGTTCCACCAGAAATCACGTTTCACCTGCTGGTCCATCTGCTGGGTCATGTCCGTGGCGAACTGGTCGTTGAACGGCAGTTCCGCCAGTTCAATCGTATCGCCGCGCGTGGTGTCCGCGCCGAGGGCGTTGCTCACGATGCGGCGGAGCTTGTCCAATTCTTCCGGCGAACGGATCACCGGCTTGCGGGCGGTGCCCGTGCCATCCATCTGCTGGGCCACCGTCACGGCCGCGCTCAAACGGCGGATGCCACCGGCCGACTGGGTCATTTCCGTGTGCGTCGTGCCAATTTCATATTGGACAGTCGTGGTAGTGCGATGATTCCGGCTGCTATTGACCGGTGCCGCCGAGGAAGCCAGCCCGTTGGTTTCATTGACGGTGTTGCCGCTGATGCCCGTGGGTATCGTGTTTTGGCTGGTGGCGGTGTCGTTGTTATCATCGTTCTTAACCTGCGAGCGAACGACCTGGCCATCCGGGTCAAATTTTTCTTCCGTCTTGGTAAGCGTATCGTAATTCACATCGGCGGAGACGCGCACCATGGCCTGGCCGGGGCCGAGCACCGTCTCGAGCATGTCCTGCGCTTTTTTGGAGAGGTATTGTTCCAACGCGCGACGCGAGGCGAGTTGCGAGGACGACACGCCCGCGAGCGAATCGCTGTCCGACATTTCCTCCGTGTTGCCGAGGTTATCCACCACGGCCACGTGGTTGGGCTTCAAGCCTTCCACGGAATTCGCCACGAGGAACCGGATGGAATTGATGGTCTGGGCCGACAACTGGGAATTGCCCCGCACGCGCACAAACACCGAGGCGGTGGGAAATTTATCCTTGTCCAACAGGAGGCGGTTTTCCGGCAGCACAATCATCACGCGCGCCCCGCTGACTTCATCCAACTGGCCGATGGTGCGGGCGAGTTCGCCCTGCAACGCGCGGAGGTAATTGGCGCGCTGCACAAAATCGCTGATGCCGAAGTTCGGCTTGTCGAAAATTTCGAAGCCCACGCCGTCGCCCTGGGGAATGCCCTTGCTGGCGAGCTGCATGCGCATGGTATAAACCTTGTCCGCCGGCACCATGATGGCGCCGCCGCTGCCCACCTTGTACGGTACCTTGGCGTCGTCCAAGGCGGCCACGACCTTGGCGGATTCGGTATCGGACAGGCCGCCGTAGAGCAGGCTGTAATCCGCGTGCGAAGACCATAACGCGGCGGCCACCAGGCCCGCCAACAGGACAAAGGTTGCCGCGATCACGCTCAGGCGCTGGCTGGCGCCCAATTGCCCCCAGATATCCACCAGTTGCTTGCCGAGCTTGGAAAAGTTGTTGTTCATTTAATGAAAAGTTTATTCAAATCAAATTTTAATGCCCGGTTTCTGGTTTCAGATTGGGGCCGGCGGTCACATCTGCATCCGCATGATTTCCTGGTACGATTCCAACAACCGGTTGCGCACCTCGACCATCAACTGGAACGAGACACTGGCTTCTTCCATGGAAATCACCGCCTGATGCAACGGCACATTCGCGCCGCTTTGCAGCGCATTGACATTTTGCGCCGCCGTCTGCTGCTGTGCGTTCACCTCGGAAACCATCTTGCCCAGCATCGACGAAAAGGAATTGCTGTCCACCGGCGCGGCCGAGGGCAGCGCGGACGGCATGGCCGCGACATCAGACTTCCCCGGCAGCCGCTCAATCTGCGGCAGCAGACTGGAGGCAATCGAGGGGATGGAGGACAGCGGTGACATGTCAGTTTAGTTCAAATCAAAATTCAGGTTTAATGCCGGCCCATGGCGAGCGTTTGCATGGCCATCGAACGCGAGTTTTTGACCACGGCCAAATTCGCTTCAAAGGTGCGCGATGCGGAAATCAGGTCCGCCATTTCCTCGTGAATATTCACGTTGGGCATGGAGACCATGCCCTTGGCGTCGGCCTCGGGATTGCCCGGATCATAAATCTGGGTCGGCGGGCGTGAATCTCTGACGATTTTCGCCTGCTGCATCACCGGCAGACCAGTAGTCGTATTGCCGTCCGCATCAATCGCGTTTTGCAGGGCCGATTCAAACACCACCACGCGGCGCTGATACGGCTTGCCATCCACATCGTGGGTGGTGTGCGCGTTCGCAATGTTTTGGGAAATGACATCCAGGCGCGTGCGTTCGGCGTCCAGCGCGGCCGAGGTGTTTTTGATGCCAGTAAGAATTTGAATCATAACCGTGGGTTAATCAGGTCATTTGCCCGAGATCGCCAGGCGCATCTTGGCCAGCATGCCACTGATCATCTGCGTTTCCAGGGCGTGGGTCATGGCGTTTTGGTTCATGCGCATCAGTTCCTGCTCCAGATGCACCGTATTGCCGTCTTTGCTGCCGGCGGCCGAGGTGTTATCCACTGCCAGGGTGGGATTTAGGGAAGAAATCTGTTCGCCATCATTGGAAGAGGAGGCCCGTTCCAGCTCCTGTTCGAAATTAGGGGCCAAATCCACGCGCTTGTAGCCGGGCGTTTCGAGATTGGCCAAATTGTTATTGATCGCCTCCTGGCGGAGCGCCACGGCATCCAGCGTCTTCTTAGCCGCTAGATAATTTGGCTGGTTGAACAGGGCTTCGATCATAGTTTTTAGGGCATGCAAAGCAACGATGATGCCAGCGGCAAAAAAGTGCGAAAAATCAGGGGTTTTTGAGGGTTCCCACCTCTCAGGGGCAAATGTTACCCGGCTGAAGCCAGCGGGCTAGGCAGGTATTTGCCTGTTAACAATTGAAAACTAAATAGCAACGGTTTGAAGCAATATTCGTAGTTTACTGAGGAATTATTGACATTTAAAGCCCCGCTTTTCACCCTGTTGCGTGCGTCTGAAAGCTTCAGGATTATTCACACACAAGCTGCTATATTTAGGCATTTACCTACTGGCCTTCGCCTGGGATTTGGCCTATGCCGAGGTATCCACCAATTTCCCTGGTTACGTCGGACCTGAAAGCTGCCGGAGTTGTCACCCGGTGGAATATCAACGCTGGTCCGAGTCCGCCCACGGACAAGCCGAACGTCCTGTAAAAGCGGGTATTGATGGGGTTGCCTTTAATCCCTCGCGGAGCATCAAACACGGCACGGAAACAACAGTCATCCAAACCAATGGCCCTGAATTTCAAGTTGTCACGCTGGGGCTGGATAGCAACCGGGCACCGTTCAAGGTTGAACGGGTGATAGGTCATTCGCCCTTAATCCAATTCCTCACCGCGTTTCCCGGCGGTCGCTACCAGGTGCACGAAGCCTCCTACGATCCCAAATCCAACGAATGGTTTTATGTGTATGGCGATGACCTGCGCAATCCCGGCGAGTATGGACATTGGACGGGCCGGGGCATGAACTGGAACTCGTCCTGTGCCGAATGCCATAACACCTGTCTCAAGAAGAATTACGACCCGGCAACAGATTCGTACCATACGGCCATGGCCGGCATGGGCGTTAATTGCGAGGCTTGTCACGGTCCGATGCAAAAGCATCTGGACTGGCAGAAAGCAAATTACAAACCGGGCACACCAGACCCAACAGTCGCCTCATTGTCCCCGGCCCGGTTAATTGGTCTATGTGCTTCCTGTCATTCACGGAATACCGGCCTGACTGGAAATTTCAAGCCGGGCGACTCCTTTTACGACCATTTCACCCCCGAAATCCTGGATGGCTCAGAGCGGTGGTATCCCGACGGACAAATCAAAGACGAGGATTATGAATTTACCTCGTTTATCGGTAGCAAGATGTATCAAGCCGGGGTCACGTGCATTGACTGCCACACCCGTGACGTGACCAAGCCGCAACTCAAGGGCAATGACCTGTGCATGAAGTGCCATAACGGCGGATTTCCCAAGGCCCCGGTCATTGATCCTGCCGGTCATGGTCATCATCTGCTCGCCAACAAAGGCAGCGATTGCACCGGTTGCCACATGCCGATGACGGTGTATATGCAACGGCATCCGCGCCATGACCACGGCTTTACCATTCCTGATCCGTTGCTGACGAAAGAACTGAATATTCCCAATGCCTGCAATCGGTGTCATGCCGATAAAACGACTGATTGGGCGATAAAATACGTGGATCATTGGTATGGAACGAACATGGAACGCTCCACCAGAGAACGGGCGCGCTGGATTGCGGCGGCGGAAAAGGGTGAGGATGGTGCGAAAGACAAACTGCTAAACCTGCTTACGGACACCAATCAAGCACCATATTGGCAGGCGGTGGCCACGGGGTTTTTAGGTCAATGGGTAAATGAATCATCAATCAAGGCAGCCTTGCTAAAAGAACTTAAAAACGACCATCCGTTAGTGCGAGAACGGGCGGTGCGGTCACTGGAACCGGTCTTGACTGACACAAACGTGTTTAACGCGCTAAATGCCATGTTGAATGACCCGGTACGGAATGTGCGCGTGGGGGCGGCTTGGGTTTTGAGAACCACTTTGGATATGCACAGTTTGGCGGGACAAGATTTGCAGCGAATGCTGGATTTGGAGGCTGACCAACCGACAGGACAATTTGAAATAGCCATGTTCATGTTGTCCCGCCAGCAACCGGTAGAAGCGTTGAAACATCTCGAAAAGGCAACGGCATGGGACCCGATTTCGCCGCCATTTCTCTGTGCCCAGGCGCAAGTGCAGGACCAACTGGGGCAATTGAGCGAGGCGTTAAAGACACTCGACTATGCAGAAGCAGTCATGCCAGATGACCCGCATATTCCCTATGTGAGGGCATTGATACTCAAACGCAATGGACGCAATGACGAGGCCAAGGTGGCGTTGGAAAGGGCATTGAAGATTCAGCCGCAATTTCAGCCGGCAGTTGAATTAAAGGAACAGCTTAATTGACTATTGCCGCCGTTAGTGTTCAACGAAAAGCTCGCGTTGCCAAACGAATTTTGGTTGGCTCCTGCGGACATAGCTGGAATGTGGTGCCGATCATCGGCTCGCCGCCATGACCGAAAGCGAACCGGGTGTTGCGAGTGAAAGAGCTTAGACAGCATCCTCGGTTGACCGGGATCCGCCGCTAACAGCTATGGCGGGAGAACCAGCCCACGTCGTAGTGCTAAACAAAGGCAGGCAAGGTGTCTCGCCGCGCCCTAGTAAAACGCAGGCGGGTTGACGGTTCAATCTGATGCAGCCAAGCTTTGCTCCGTTATGGCGTGCGTTCGCCTTGCCGCGCTGTAGTGAAACGAAAGCGGGAGCCGAGAAGCCACTCCGGCGTCTGTTAAAACTTTGGCACCTCGGGTGCTATGGTTGGCGTGTCGAGTTCACTTGTTATACTCACTTTTCAAACTTTTGAATCCAGGCAATTTCCAAAATTTTTCAAAACGTTTTTCATCTAGAAAATCATGGATCATTTCAGGATCACGGAGGCATTCTTGTCGAAACAAGGTAAGTAATCCTGCAATGTCATCAGCAGAAGCAAGAGCAAGGCTACCGCGATAAAGCGCTCGCCCATCATCAGGATTGAGTGAATACGCAATCAGGAAAGCCTTTGCGGCATCTCGGTAGCGCCCCAATTCGGCGAGACAAATGCCGTAATTAAACTGGCTAGTGGCTAGATTGGGATTACGGCGCACAATTTCTTCAATTAGCGCCAAGCCCTCTACAAATCGGTTTTCTTTTACCAAAGAAAGGTATCTTTCAATGAGATCCATGATGTTGGTTGCAAAGTTACCTCAAGATGAGCCTCGATTCGCTAGAGTCCTGCTTGTCGTATTTGGCACCTCAGGTGCTATGGTTGGCGTGTCGAGTTTAAATTCGATTTTCCATAGGCCGTTGAAATATCCTCGAGCAACTTTCGGTCATTGTCATTTGCATCGGCTGTAAACGAGGCAAGAATGCCTTGAACAAGATAGTATTCCGTATCGTTCTTAATCTTGCCCCTTTTGAGTATTGCTTGAAATTGCCGCGAATATCTTCGGCGTAATTCGGAAAGCTGAAGTATGCCGTTGTCTCGGAACCTGACGTCAATCTGAGCAACTTTGTCTGGAGAAAATTTCCATGACTCTTCAAGAATATCGTTAATTGCCATACCGAGGCCGACGCGCGCGCGCGAACGACTCTGTTGCTCCATTGCATTGAGAACAGCCACTGGATGGTGCTGTGGTGGAAGTGACGAATGCGGCGGAAATTCATCTTTCCAAGCAACGAAGAATTTCTTTAACTCTGCATATTCCGGTTCAGCGATCTTTGGCATAATTGGGGTTACAGGGCATACTTCCGGTATTGGTTGGCACGCGGAGTTCAATTATTTAACGACATTTGACTCCCAGCCGTCTAATTCGCCACGCAAATCTGTAACAATCTGTTCAAAGAACTTATATATTTCATCAAGTGGCGCCGATTCTGGCACTAGGGTTTTACTGGCTCGGCACAACCACTTATCACCGGATCTAGCCATCATTACTATAGTCGTAAATTCTCGTTTATGAACCCTCTCAGCAGCGGCACGCGCCGTAGCTTCAGAGGATAAATATAAGTAAAAATCAAAATTATGTGCCTTGCTCGTGTCGGAACCAAACATGTTTAATTGTTGCAAAACCTCAACGCGAAACGGACCGCCATCAATTGGAGGATGGTTGGGCACACGAAGCGTGTCATTCTGTGCGGGAATGTGCTCCGAATGGCCTTTCTGTTCGCTTCCACCAGCAAGTATTTTTGTCAACCTAATCTCTGTGCTTCTTGTGCCATGTATTGAATCAGTTTCCAAAATGCTATCTAATGATGCAGGTTCTTCCCGCACCAACAAACGCGGATCACTTTCCGAATAATACGCTCGCCACGCTTTTGAACCAACCGGCTCACGCCGGATAAATACGGGCATCGGCCATTCTGAACGTTTCCATCGGTCGGAAAAACCAATAATTGGCCACTCGTTGCGACACAGCGCTAGATCACTTGTCCGCCATACTCGGATTGCGTCCGCAGCCTTTAGCTGATCGACTTCAAGAAGAGTTGGTATAGAATCACGCTTTGGGGCAAAAAAATAACAGAGAATAATCTCGCCATCTACGGATGCTCGTGCCACTAGCCCTGTTGCGTAGCCATCGCCTTTGAGTGGAACAGCAAACCAAGTCCCTTCTTTATAATTGAGTTTCATTTTGAATTTTTAATATAACTTTCCGCAGAACTCAAATAATTCATATAGTTTTGATTGCCAGGACTGATTGGATTTATTTTGTTCAGCGGCGGCTGAAATTGATTGTAGGCTATTTGTTCAAGTCCACGCTGTTCCTTGTAACTGTCAGTACGATAAAGTGGCTCAAAATCGTATTGACCTTTAATTGGATCACGCTGTCAATCGCTCTCTCGGGACCGGAGATTGCTAGATCTCCCGATATACATAACCCGATTAGATGTAGGCTGTGCTTTCGCTTGGTTTAGCAGCCGAGGTGCCAGGCCAGCGTTTATATTATGGCATGAGATTGCGCCAACTTGTTTGTCGTTGGCACACTTTCTAATATTAGTTGGCGTGTCTAGTCTCCTGAGTCAGTGATTTCTTTCAAAATTAATCGGCATGAATTTTAACCGTTTCGGCGGCAAATCGGCGGAGGTTTTCCAAGATTTGGTCAGCGCTTTTTGTCCAGACGAAGGGTTTGGGAT
>Ga0265327_10000925_pt1 | contig 42948 bp, 37 predicted proteins | sample 41621metaG_FD_202089 | JGI IMG/M metagenome (GOLD analysis project Ga0265327, IMG submission 202089) | Rhizosphere microbial communities from Carex aquatilis grown in University of Washington, Seatle, WA, United States - 4-16-21 metaG | ecosystem: Host-associated > Plants > Roots > Rhizosphere... | reverse complement strand
CATCAACCAGTTCGGCGGCAAGATGAAGGAAACCTACGGCGTGCCGGTCGAGGAAATCCAGAAGGCCATCAAGTACGGCGTGCGCAAGATCAACATCGACACCGACATCCGCCTGGCGATGACCGGTGCCGTGCGCAAGTTCCTGGCCGAGAACCCCGACAAGTTCGATGCCCGCGAATGGCTCAAGCCCGCCCGTGAAGCCGCCAAGCAGATCTGCAAGCAGCGCTACATGGAATTCGGTTGCGAAGGCCAGGCCGGCAAGATCAAGGCCATCTCGATGACCGAGATCGCCGCCATGTACGCCAGCGGCAAGCTGGCCCAGGTCGTGGCCTGATCGGTCTGGCGAGTACAGAGCCCGGCAGCCGCAAATGGGTGGCCGGGTGCAATAGGCGAGGGCGCAGGTGCCCCGCCTTTTTTTTGTCTTTGAGCGTTTGGAAATCCCGTGGCGAATCGTCTGGTGAAGTGGGTCTTGGGGGGCGTGGCGACCTTGGTGCTGGCCGGTGCGGCCGCGGTGGTGGTGCCCACGTGGTTGACCCTGTCGGGTGAGCCGGTCTCGTCCGTCCAGGTGGCGGACGATGCGCAAACGCGCTACCCGATCGTGCTGGCGCATGGCGTGATGGGGTTTGGCTATGCGGGCAAGCAGTCGTACTGGCATGACATTCCGGAGACCTTGCGGGCCCATGGCGCCAAGGTCTACGTGACCCAGGTGTCGGCGTTCAACAGCTCGGATGTGCGCGGCGAGCAATTGATGGCCCAGGTGCGCCAGATCATGCTGGAGACGGGCGCCAAGAAGGTCAACCTCATCGGACACAGCCACGGCAGCCATTCCGTTCGTTACGTGGCGGGCACGCACCCGGAGTGGGTGGCCTCGGTGACGACGGTGTCGGGCCCGACCATGGGCTCCGAGGTGGCAGACTGGTTGTTCGAGTTGACCAAGACCAGGCCCTGGCTGGCTGACACGCTGCTGGGCCTGGGCAACAAGCTGGGCGCCTTGATCAACTGGATCACCGGGGCCGACCTGCCCATTGACTCGGCCGAGGCCATGAAGTCGCTCACCCAGTCCGGTGCGGCGTTCTTCAACCAGCGCTTCCCGGCGGGCGTGCCGGAGCAGGCCTGCGGCGAAGGTGCGCATGTGGTGGACGGCGTGCGCTACTACTCGTGGAGCAGCATCGGCCAGTTCTACCGCGCCCTGAACCTGGCCGACTACCTCATGAGCCTGTCGGGCAAGGCCTTTGTGCGCGAGACCGACAACGATGGGCTGGTTGGCCGCTGTGCCAGCCACCTGGGCGAGGTCATCCGAGACGACTACCCGATGAACCACTTCCAGGCTGTGAACCAGTTCTCCGGGCTGGTGGGGCCGGGGGCCGACCCGGTGGGCTTGTTTGTGATCCATGCGCATCGCCTGAAAGAAGCCGGGCTCTGAGCGCACGAAGGTGGCGTTGCACGCAGCAAAGGGCTTTGCCGTATGCTGTGCCCGGTTTTTCCCCATAACGATGCCCCACTGACGGAGACCTTCATGCTCAAGCTCTACGGATTCTCGCTGTCCAACTACTACAACAAGGTCAAGCTGGCCCTGCTGGAAAAGGACGTGCCCTTTGAAGAGGTGCTGGTCTCGTTTGGCAGCGAAGGCAAGCAGGACAAGTCCCCGCTGGGCAAGGTGCCGTATATCGAAACCGAGAACGGCTTCCTGTGCGAGAGCCAGGCCATCGTGGAGTACATCGAAGCGCGCTGGCCCACGCCGGCCCTGATCCCCTCTGACCCCTGGCAAGCGGCCAAGGTGCGCGAGGTCATCACCTATTGCGACCTGCACGTGGAGCTGTGCGCGCGCCAGCTGTATTCGCAGGCCTTCTTTGGCGGGACCTTGCCCGAGAAGTTCATCGAACGCGTCAAGGGCGACCTGATCAAGAACATCGCCGCGTTCAAGCAAGTGGCGAAGTTCGCCCCTTACGCGGCAGGCGACACCTTCACGATGGCCGATTGCGCCGTGTACGTGAGCCTGCCGTTGGCGGCCCTGGCCAGCAAGCTGGTGTGCGGAGAAGACCTTGTGGCCGCAGCGGGCATCGACTGGAAGGGCTACGTCAAGCTAATCGAAGCGCGCCCTACGGCGCAGAAGGTCGCGGCGGACCGCAAGGCCGACCAGGCGCGTGCCATGGCCGCGTCCAAACCCAAGGCTTGAACGCAAACGGCGTGTGCCGCCAGCCCGGCTGTGGTACAAAACACAGCACGGGTGCGGCCTGACGCAAGCCAGTGCGCGACACCTGACTGAAACTCAACAGGAGGTGCGCTCATGGCGGAGGGTGTACTGGCTCGCCACCATGTCATGGACATGGGCTCTGGCGACCGGGTGATTGTGCTGGCCCATGGCTTTGGCTGCGATCAACGCATGTGGCGGCATGTCGCGCCCGCCCTGGCTGCAGACCACCGTGTCATCCTGTTCGACCATGTGGGCAGCGGGCGCTCTGATGCCTCGTCCTGGCGCCCGGAGCGCTACGCCAGCCTGGCGGATTACGGGCGCGACGTCATCGAGATCCTGGACGCGCTGAAATGCGGTCCGGTCGTGTTTGTCGGGCATTCGGTGAGCAGCTCCATCGGCATGCTGGCGGCCATTGCGCGCCCCGAACTGTTCGAGCGGCTTGTGATGCTGTGCCCCAACCCCTGTTTCGTCAATGACCCGCCGGCCTACGAAGGCGGGTTCGAGCGCGAAGACATCATGGATTTGCTGGAGCTGATGGACCGCAACATGAGCGACTGGGCCAACTTCTTTGCTCCGGTGGCCATGAAGAACGAGGATCAACCGGCCTTGCGCTCGGAGCTGGCGCAAAGTCTGTGCGCGGGTGACCCCGTCATCGTGCGGCACTTTGCGCAACTGGTGTTCTGGGCCGATGTGCGCGACCGGCTGCCGCTGCTGCGCGTGCCCTCGCTCATCCTGCAGGGGGGCGACGACAGCATCGCGCCCTTGTCCGTGGGCGACTACATGCATGCGCATCTGCCCCAGTCCACCCTGGTGCGCATGGCGGCCAGCGGCCATTGCCCCCACATGAGCCATCCATCTGAAACCGTTCAGTTGATTCGCGCGTATCTGGACACCACGGTCTAGTCACCCTTTCAGCCGATGGCCGCATCTGCACACTATTTTGATCATCTGCCCGTTGCCGTTGCGGTGGTGGATGACGATGGTCTTTTGCTGGAGGTAAACCGGGCCCTGGCCAGCCTGCGGGGGCAGACGGCCGACGAGCTGCAAGGGCAGCAAGTGGGCGTGCTGATGTCCAGGGCCTCGGCCCTGCTGTATCACTCGTACATCTTTCCGCTGTTGAAGATGTCGGATCAGGTTGACGAGGTGTCGATCCAGCTGCGAGACACCGAGGGGCGTCGCATCGACGCCCTGATGAGTGCGCGGCGCGAGGTGGTGTCGGACGGTCGCGGCGTGGTGCGCTGCGTCTTCATGCGCCTGAAAGAGCGCGGACGGCTGGAATACCAGTTGCTGACGGCCAAGCGCGCCGCCGATGAGGCGCCGGGCTTGTTGTTCCAGTTGCGGCGCGGGCCTCGGGAGGCGCCTCGTTTCACCTACGTCACCGATGCCATCCGGCGCTTGTTCCATGTGGCCCCTTCGCGAGCGCTGGAGGACGCCGAGGTGGTCTGGCGCCAGATCCATCCGGAGGATGCGCCGCGGGTCCTGCACACGCTGGACGCATCGGCCCAGGGCCTGAGCCCCTGGCGCTGCGAGTGCCGCGCCGTGGTTGATCAGCAGGCGATGTGGCTGGAGTTGCACGCCACGCCCCACCAGGAGCCGGACGGCTCGGTGGTGTGGAACGGCTACATCGCCGACATCACCGAGCGCAAGGACATGGAGCTGGGCTTGCGCGAGAAGGCTTCGGCCGAGCGGGCCAACCAGGCCAAGAGCGAGTTCATGGCGCACATGAGCCATGAATTGCGCACCCCCCTCAATGGCATCCTGGGGTTTGCGCAGCTCTTGCAGATGCAGGATGCCGGCAACCTGCGTGCAGACCAGCGTAACAAGCTGGGCTACATCGAAGCCGCCGGGCACAGCCTGCTGCGCCTGATCAACGAGGTGCTGGAGATCTCCCGCATCGAGGCCGGGCACATGTCGGTGCAGATGGCGGAACTGCCGCTTGACGAGGTCATCGAGTCCAGCCTGTTGCTGGCCGAGCCGCTGGCCGCGAAGCGGCGTGTCAGCGTGAATTGGGTGGGCGCGCGTGGCGCGGTGGTGCAGGCCGATCGCCACCGCTTGGGCCAGGTTCTGTTGAACCTGTTGACCAACGCCATCAAGTACGGGCCCGAAAGCGGGCGCGTGGACGTGCAGGTCGAGTTGCTGGCGGGCGATGTGATCGAGTTGCGCGTGCAGGATCAGGGGCCGGGCTTGAGCCTCGCGCAGCAGGCCCAGTTGTTCCAGCCCTTCAACCGCCTGGGGGCCGAGCACAGCCAGGTGGAGGGCGTGGGCCTGGGCCTGGTGATCACGCAAGGCCTGGTCGAGCTGATGGGCGGGCAACTGCGTGTGCGCAGCGAGCCCGGTGAGGGCGCCTGTTTTGTGGTCAGCCTCCAGCGGGCGAGCGCGCCGGCCCTGGGACTGGGTGGGGGCGGCACCCAGGTTGCCGACCTCGTGCCTGCAGAGGCCTTGCCCGGCGTCCCCCCTGAACAGGCGCGCCAGCGCGTGCTGTACGTGGAAGACAACCCCATCAATGCCTTGCTGATGAGCACGCTTTTCGAGGGCTCGCGCCAGTTCGAGTTGCTGGTGCTGGACACCGGTGGCAAAGCCCTGGCGGCGCTGCGCAGCGGCCCCTGGCCGGATGCCTTGTTGTTCGACATGCACCTCACGGACATGGACGGCGTCACCTTGCTGCACGCGGTACGGCAGTTGCCGGGCTGGGCGATGCAGCCGGTGGTGGCGGTGTCGGCAGACGCCATGCCCGAGGAAATTCGCCGGGCACTGGGTGCCGGCTTCGATGATTACTGGACGAAACCCCTGGATGTCACCCGCGTCGAGCCGGCGCTGCGCCGTTTATTGAGCGCACAGGTGCGCAGTGACGGCACAATGTCGGTTTGACGATTTCGGTGGCGGGATTTTCCGGCGCCACCGCCCCGACCTGGCGCTTCCATCCATGACCTCAGCCCTGCACACCTCCGCTCTGACCTCTCTGCCCCTCCTTGCCCGTGGCAAGGTGCGCGACAACTACGCCGTGGGCAACGACCGCATCCTGATGGTGGCCTCGGACCGCATCAGTGCTTTCGACGTGATCATGGGCGAGCCCATCCCCGGCAAGGGCGCCTTGCTGACCAAGATGGCACTGTTCTGGTTCGAGCTGCTCAAGGACGTGGCGCCTAATCACCTGACCGGTGAGGACCCCGTCAGCGTGGTCACCCCGGCCGAGCGCCCCCAGGTGGAAGGCCGCGCCATGCTGGTCAAGAAGCTCAAGCCCCTGCCCGTCGAGGCGGTGGTGCGCGGCTACCTGGCTGGCAGCGGCTGGAAGGAATACCAGCACAACGGCGAAGTCTGCGGCGTGAAGCTGCCTGCCGGCCTGCAAAACGCCAGCAAGCTGCCCGAGCCCATCTTCACGCCGGCCACCAAGGCCGATGTGGGTGACCACGACGAGAACATCAGCTACGACAAGATGGTCGAGATCATCGGTGCCGACCTGGCCGCCCAGGTCCGCGAGCTGGCCATCAAGCTCTACAAGAAGGCCGCGGATTACGCGCTGACCAAGGGCATCATCATCGCCGACACCAAGTTCGAGTTCGGCCTGGACGACCAGGGCACGCTGACGGTGATGGACGAGGTACTGACGCCTGACTCCTCTCGCTTCTGGCCCGTGGAAGGCTATGAGACTGCCTTCAAGGCTGGTGCCAACCCGCCCAGCTACGACAAGCAGTTCGTGCGCGACTGGCTGGAGCAGGCCACCGTCAACGGCCAGCCCTGGGACAAGACCGCGCCCTCGCCCGCCTTGCCGCAAAGCGTGATCGACAACACCGCGGCCAAGTACCAGGAAGCCTTGACCCGCCTGACGGGGCAGTGAGGCGCCTCAGGGGTAAATAAAAAGGGCGTCCAGTGGACGCCCTTTTTGCTGGGTGGCGGGCTGGGATGCCCGCCTGATCCTGGTGATCAGTTGGCCTTGCGGCGGCGAGCCAGCAGGCCCAAAACGCCCAGGCCGGCCAGGCTCATGGCCAGCGCTTCGGGTTCCGGCACCGCGGCGGTCACGCCCAGGTTGCCGTAGTAGTTGCCGCCCGACTTGCCGGCAGCGTGGCCGGTCAGCGCAATGGTGTAGTCCCCGGCGGCCAGCTTCGTGAAGCTGAGGCTAGAGTAGATGCCGGTGGCGTTGATCGCGCCAGAGCCCATGAAGTCATTGGGGCCGGTGAGCTTGATGGAGTCGAACACGGCGACCTTCAGCAGCACGTTGCCCTTGGCATTGAACAGCGGGTCGGAGATGGCGCTGAAGCTGACGTCGCTGACACCGTCCAGATGGAAAGTGTAGTAGTCGTCGAAGACCTGGTTGGGGCTCAGCTGGCGCACGTCGACCGTGGCGAACGAATAGCTGGGGTCGGTGTCGTCGGCGACCAGCGTCAAGGGTACGGTGATGCTGGCGGGGTTGGCGGCCAGGGCGGCGCTGCTTGCCAGCAGGGCGGCCAGAGCGGCGGAGGCGAATTTGATGGTCATCTGGGAACTCCCGTGAATGCGGTGCCGGATGGCGGCAAGGACAACAGTCCAATGCGAATACCATGCCATGGCTGGTGTGACATTTTACGCACCCGTGCGCGGCTGTCCCCCTTTGGTTGAGGGGGGGGCAGGGTTTCATGCGGCGGGATATCCCGCATCAGGCCCCTTCTTGGGGCGTGATCGCATGCGCGGCAGCAAGGGTTTGCGCCAATTCGGGCGACGCCGCCCACTGTTTGATCGTTTCCGCCGCATCGCCCACGCCGATTTTCTTGAGCGAGGAGAACAGGGCGATGCTGATGTCGGCTTCGTCCGTGGCCAGCTCGGACAACACCTCCTGCGCCTGGCGCAGCGAGTCGGCGCTTTCCTTGCGGTTGAGCTTGTCGGCCTTGGTCAGCAACACCAGCAGTTTGATTTCGCCGTTGCGCACGCGCGGGGTGACGAACTCCAGGAGCTGGCGATCCAGGTCGGTGAAGCCGTGGCGCGAGTCCACCATCTGCACCACGGCCGTGAGGTTGCGGCGCAGGGCCAGGTAATTGGCCATGACTTCCTGCCAGCGCAGCTTGGCGGTGCGTTCCACCGCGGCATAGCCGTAGCCGGGCAAGTCGGTCCAGACCTGGTCGGGCGCGGCCTTGGGGCCCAGGTGGAAGAGGTTGATGTGCTGGGTGCGGCCAGGTGTTTTGGAGGCAAAAGCCAGTTGCCTTTGCTGGGCCAGGGTGTTGATGGCCGTGGATTTGCCCGCATTGGAGCGGCCGACGAAGGCCACTTCGGGCAGTTCGGTGACCGGCAGCTGGTTCAGTTGGGCCGCCGTGGTGAAAAAGCGAGCCGAGTGGGCCCAGGCCAGCGCCTCCTTGGCGGGGTCAGGTGCCTTCTGCGTTGTGGCTTGAATGGGGGCGTTGGCCCCCTGTTTGTCGTCCTTCTGAGGACGCTTTGGTCGGGTTGTGCTTGGGCGGGTCATAGGACATTGTAAAATCCTCCGGTTTATCTGCCTAATCAACCTACAGCCCACCCGCCATGACGAACGCCATGAAGCGCTTTTTGACCCAGATCGCCCTTGCCTCAGTGGCCCTGTCCCTGTCGGGCGTGGCCCACAGCTCGGAAACCAAAGCCGCTGCCAAGCCTGATCTGGCTGCCGGCGAAGCCAAGGCCTCCACCGTTTGCGCGGCCTGCCACGTGGCAGATGGTTCGCGCGGCATGCCCACCTACCCGATCCTGCAAGGCCAGCACCCCGAATACCTCGTCAAGCAGTTGACCGAGTTCAAGGAAGGCAAGCGCAAGAACGCCATCATGAACGGCATGGCCGGCGCCCTGACGCCTGAAGACATGCGCAACATCGCCGCCTTCTACGCCAGCAAGAAGGCCAAGGACGGCACCGCCAAGAACCCCGATCTGGTGGCCGCAGGCGAGCGGATCTACCGCGGTGGCATTGCCAAGAAGGGTGTGCCGGCATGCGCCAGCTGCCACAGCCCCAATGGCGCGGGCATGCCTGCCCAGTACCCCCGCCTGGCCGGTCAGCATGGCGACTACACCAAGGCCCAGCTGACGGCCTTCCGCCAGGGTGATCGCACCAACAACGCCCAGATGACCAGCATCGCTGCCAACCTGAGCGACAAGGAAATCGAAGCGCTGGCCGATTACATCGCCGGTCTGCGTTGATGCCCAGGGCATGTCGGGCTAGACGGCATGCCTTTGTCACATCCAAGGCGGGATGCCCTTTTGCGGGCTGCCCGCCTTTTGTCTTCCTGGCGTCAGCGTTTTCACCAGCGAGACAGGTCGCCTGCCCGACTTTTGTGCAGTCAGGCCGTCGCTATAGTTGGCCCATGCCCGATCAGAACCTATGTCTGCTGCTGTAGTTCCACCCCAGGCCCCGGCGCCGAACCGTCCCGTGGTGCGTGAGTTGACGGAGTTGCTGGCTTCGATGCGCTTTGCGATCGCGCTGCTGACCGTGATCTGCATTGCCTCGGCCATCGGCACCGTGGTCAAGCAGGGCGAGCCCTTCGTCAACTATGTGGACCAGTTCGGGCCGTTCTGGGCCGAGGTCTTCGGGGCGCTGGGCCTGTACCGTGTCTACAGCACCGCCTGGTTCCTGGTGATCCTGGCGTTCCTGGTCACCTCCACCAGCCTGTGCATTGCGCGCAATGCACCCAAGATCCTGGTTGACTGGCGCACGCACAAGGAATACATCCGCGAAAAGGCGCTGCAGGCCTTCCCGCACAAGGCGTCGGGGATGCTGGCCATGCCGCTGGAGCAGGTGCGCGAGCAGGTGATCAACCTGTTGGCGCTGCAGGGCTGGTCGGTCAAGACGCAGCAGCGCGAGGCCTCGGCCAAGGGCGAGGCGGGTTTCATGATCGCGGCCCGATTGGGCGCCATCAACAAGCTGGGCTACATCGCCGCGCACTCGGCCATCGTGCTGGTGTGCCTTGGTGGCTTGTTTGACGGCGACCTCATCGTCAAGACACAGGCCTGGCTGCAGGACCTCAAGCCCTTCAAGGGCGGCGTGGAGACGGCGCACAGCCGCCTCAATGAGAACAACCCGGCTTACCGCGCGCAGCTGTTTGTGCCGGAGGGCCAGCGCACCAACACGGCCGTGATCGCGCTGGACCAGGGCATGCTGGTGCAGCCCTTGCCTTTCGACATCGAGCTCAAGAAGTTCTCGGTCGATTACTACAGCACGGGCATGCCCAAGCGCTTTGCCAGCGACATCGTGATCCACGACCCCAAGCTCAAGGTGGCCAAGGCGTTCACGGTCGAGGTCAACCACCCGGTGGTCTATGACGGGGTGACGATCTTCCAGTCCAGCTTTGAAGACGGCGGCTCGGTGGTGCACCTGCGCCCGCACAACCTGATCGGCACGCGCGATGAGGGTGTGCGCGCGATCGAGGGCGTGGTGGGCGGCGAGCCGCGCCAGTTGCTGGGCACCGCAGCCAATGGCCAGACGGCAGCCAATGTGCGGCTGGAGGTGACCGGCCTGCGCGTGATCAACGTGGAAGACCTGTCGACGGCGCAGCGCGCGCGTGACGGTGCGGCGGGCGCATCAGGTGCCGCCGACGGGGCAGATGGCACGGACGTGCGCGGTGTCAACCTCACGGAGCTGAGCAAGCACCTGGGCTCGGGCGCCAAGGCCCCCGGCGACAAGAAGCTGGTCAACATCGGGCCCTCGGTGACCTACAAGCTGCGTGATGCGGCGGGCCAGGCGCGCGAGTTCCAGAACTACATGGCGCCGGTGCAGATCGATGGGCAGGCCATGTTCCTGTGGGGCGTGCGTGAGTCGCCCGCGGAGGCCTTCCGCTATCTGCGGGCGCCGGCCGACGAGGACATGAGCATGCAGGGCTGGTTGCGCCTGCGCCAGGCCTTGAACGACCCGGCTGCGCGTGCCGAAGCGGCCCGTCGTTTCGGTGACGGCGCTGCCCCGGCTGACAAGCCCGAGTTGCGCCAGCAGCTGACCGTGTCGGCGCAGCGCTCGCTGGACCTGTTCTCGGGCTCGGTGCAGCTCAAGCCGCAGGCGGGCGATGCCTTGCCTGCGGGGGCGCTCAATGGCGGCTTGCAGGCCTTGTCCAATTTCATCGAGCAGGTGGTGCCGGCGGACCAACGCGAGCACACCTCGTCCACCTTGATCCGCATCCTCAATGGCGCGATGTTCGAGTTGTGGAACATCAGCCGCGAGCGCGCCGGGCTGGAGAAACGCCCGCCCGAGCAAGAGAGCGCGCGCAACTTCATCACCGCGGCGGTGCTGTCGATTTCGGATTCGATGTACTACCCCTCGCCGATGTTGCTGACACTCGACGGCTTCGAGCAGAAGCAGGCCAGCGTCTTCCAGGTCACGCGCACCCCTGGTCGCAACGTGGTCTATCTGGGCTGCGTTCTGTTGATCATTGGCGTTTTCTCGATGCTTTACATCCGCGAACGCCGGGTGTGGGTCTGGCTGCAGGATGATGGACAAGGCGGTACGCGCGTGAGCATGGCCTTGTCGTCGACGCGGCAAACACTGGATACCGATCGGGAATTCGATCGTCTGCGTGACGGGGTGCTGGGCCAGCAGGCGGCCCGCGCCGACACCTGATTTGCAAGGATGCATGAAATGAGCAGCACCTCTACGACCAACCGCGCGCCCATGGCCGGGCCCTCCATGGGTCAACGCCACTGGACAGACTGGTTGTTTGCGCTGGCCGTGGTCGCCCTGGGCGGATGGGCCTTCATGAGCTTCGGCACGGCGATGGACGTCTATGAAAAAGGCATCCTGGCGGCGGCCGTGCCCAGCCTGATCGCGCTGGGCTGGTTCTGGCGTCCCTTGCGCCTGTTGATGCTGTTGGTTGGCCTGGCCACCTGGGCCGCGGTGGCGCTGTACATGCGCGCCACGGACGACTATGGCGCGGACTTGTCCAAGGCCGATCAGGTGTTCTGGCTGAAGTACCTCTTGTCCAGCCAGAGCGCGATTTTGTGGATGAGCCTGCTCTTCTTCATGAGCACGCTGTTTTACTGGATTGGCGTGGTCACGCGCAGCGACACGGGCACGAAGCTGGGCTCGCGCATTGCCTGGGCCGGGGTGTTCATGGCGCTGACGGGCACGATGGTGCGCTGGTTCGAGAGCCACCAGATTGCGCCTGACATCGGGCACATCCCGGTGAGCAACCTGTATGAAGTCTTCGTGCTGTTCTCGTGGCTGACCACGGCTTTCTGGTTGTACTACGAGGACCGCTTTGCCCGCATGGGGCAGGCTCTGGGCTCGCTGGGCGCCTTTGTGATGCTGGTGGTGAGCGCGGCCGTGGGCTTCTTGCTGTGGTACGCCCTGGTGCGTGGCGCCAGCGAGATCCAGCCCCTGGTGCCGGCCCTGCAAAGCTGGTGGATGAAGATCCACGTGCCGGCCAACTTCGTGGGCTATGGCACCTTTGCGATGTCGGCCATGGTGGCGCTGGCTTACCTGCTCAAGACGGCCGAGCCCGCAGCCTTGTGGAAGGGCCTGGTCGGCTTGCCCGTGGTGTTCATTGGCCTGCCCCTGCTGGGCTTTGCGCTGTTTGGTGACTTGTCTGCCGACAACATGGCGGCGGTGACCAAGGCCGGCCGCATGGTGGGTGGCCTGGTGGTGTTCTTTGCGCTGGTGATCAGCGCGCGGGCCTGGATCAATGAGCGCACGCCCGCCCCCGAGGTGGCCGATGACGTCATGTACAAGGCCATTGCCGTGGGCTTTGCCTTCTTCACGATCGCCACCATCCTGGGTGCCTTCTGGGCGGCCGAGGCCTGGGGCGGCTACTGGAGCTGGGACCCGAAAGAGACCTGGGCCCTGATCGTGTGGCTGAACTACGCAGCCTGGTTGCACATGCGCCTGATGAAGGGCCTGCGTGGCACCTTTGCGGCCTGGTGGGCGCTGGTGGGCCTGGTCGTGACGACCTTCGCCTTCCTGGGCGTCAACATGTTCTTGTCTGGTCTGCACTCCTACGGTCAGCTGTAAACCGTTGAAAGGCTGCGCGCATGCGTGAATGGATCTCCCCCGAGGCCCTGGCCTTGCTGCGTGCCGACCCCTGGTTCGGCAGCGTGCCCAAGGACTTCGAGCAGGCCTTGCTGGACCTGGCCACACCGCGCCGCCTGCAGCATGGTGAGCACCTGTTCTTTCGTGGTGACGCGGCGGATGGCTTGTACGCCATCCTGGAGGGCACCTTGCGTGTCTCCGGCGTGACCGAGGCGGGCAAGGAGGCCATCTTGTCGCTGGTGGATGCGCCCAGCTGGTTTGGTGAGATCGCCGTGTTCGACCGCCTACCGCGCACCCACAACGCGGTGGCCGAGGGCACGGTCAAGCTCTTGCATGTGCCGCAGCACGATTTGCTGGCCATGCTGGAGCGCCAGCCGCATTACTGGCGCGAGCTGGGCGTGCTGATGGCCTTGCGCCTGCGCCTGACCTTCATCGGCATGGAAGACCTGGCTTTGCTGCCCGCCGAGTCGCGCCTGGCGCGCCGTCTGGTGTGGCTGGTGGAGGCGTCGGCCTTGACGCCAACCGAAGGCCCTTGCGTGGTGCCCATCAGCCAGACCCAACTGGGGTTGATGCTCTCGCTGTCCCGGCAGACGACCAACCAGGTCTTGCAGTCCTTGCAGGACCAGGGTGTGCTGCGCGTGGCCTATGGCCGCATCGAGGTGCTCGACCGTGCACGCCTGATGGAGCGGGCGGGGGTGTCGGCCACGGAAAAACGCATCCTGGGCCAGTTGCAGCCGGGTGGCCCCAAGGGCCGGGCTGCCGAGCCGACCTGAGCCTCTGGGCCCACCCAGGTCTGGGGCGGGCTTTCCCTCGATTGTCGGGGGGATGACAGGGCCACGTGATGGTGGCTTGCATCATCGCCCCCCATGGCGACCCTCACGGCAGTACAGCGCGAGCTTTTGCGCAGCGACATCTGGTTTTCTCAGGTGCCACTGGCCCTGGCCGAGGCCTTGATGAGCCTGGCCTTGCTCAAGACCCTGCGCGATGGGGAGGCCCTGTTTCGCCGTGGCGAGGCGGTGGATGGCCTGTATGCCGTGCTGGACGGTGGCCTGCACATCACCGGTGTGACGCGAGAGGGCCGGGAGGCCATGCTGTCGCTGATCGAGCCGCCGATGTGGTTTGGTGAGATCGCCTTGTTCGACCGCCTGCCGCGCACCCACGATGCGGTGGCAGAGGGCGCAACCACTTTGCTTTTTGTTCCGCTGTCTGCGCTGGATACTTTGCTGGATGCCAGCCCGCTTTACTGGCGGCACTTCGGTGTGCTGATGGCCTTCAAGGTGCGCATGGCCTTCATCGCGCTGGAGGATCTGGCCATCGTGCAACCGGCCGAGCGGCTGGCGCGCCGCCTGGTGTGGCTGACGTACTGCGCGGTCACGGGCGGCGAGATGGGGCGGCGTCGGCTCACCATCAAGCAGACCCAGCTGGCCTTGATGATGTCCTTGTCCAGGCAGACCGTGAACCAGCTGCTTCGGGCGCTGGAGCAGCGCGGTGTGATCCGCCTGTCCTACGGCTTGATCGATGTGCTGGACACCGCGGCCCTGGTGGACGCGGCCATGCTGACCCCGGTCGAGCGCCGCATGCTGGAGCGCTCGGGCTTCTTCCTGCCGACCACGTCCACGACCACCATCACGTCCTGAGCCCGTATCCATCAGGGTGCTGAGGTCTTTCCCTGATTTGTCGTCGTCTTGACATGGATGAAGGATGGCCTTGCGCACCATGGCGCCATCGTTCATCCAACAGTCTGTTTGAGGAGATGGCCATGGCCAGACAATCGCGTTTTTCGAGGGCACGGGTGCCCGTGATGGGGGCCGTGGCCCTGTCGGCTCAGGCGTGCCTGATGGCCAGTGTGCAGGCGGCGCCCGCCTTCCCGAATCAGGAGTCGGTGTGCAGCTTCAATGCGGCACGTGAGCAGCAGCGTGCGGCATCGGCGCAGAACTTCGCTGCGCCAACCGTGTCGCAGATGCTGGTCAATGGGGCCGTGGTGTGGACAGCGGGTGCGGCCAATGCGGCGCCGGTGCTCAAGCCGGGCGACACGGTCACGCTCGAGGGCAGCGGCTTCGGGCAGGGCACCGACATCGACTTCAGCAAGATCATGATCGGCAACGCGCGCGTGCTGGAAACCGATTTGGTCATGTACGAGCAAAAGCTCGACATCATCTCGACGGCCAACTACGAAACCGGTGTGGTGCGCAGCAGCTGGCCCAAGGATGTGCTGGCCTGGTCCGACACGCAGGTGCAGTTCCGCGTCCCACCGCACGCCAGCAAGGGGCCTTTGAAGTTGCAGGTGCAAAAGCGCACGGGCTACAACAACTCGCTGATCAAGGCGGGCCCACACAACGTGATCGATGCGCAGGTCTACCGGGTGCCGGCACCGGCCAACCCCAATTGCGATGTGGTGTCCACCTTGTCGGAAGAAACCAAGGCCATCACGCCCATCGATGTGGCCGTGAGCAACCCCAGCTTTGCCGCGATGGTGACGCTGGGCCGGCAGATGTTCTGGTCTTACGACTACAACCTGGGCCTGAGCCACAAGTTCAAGAACCTGGACTGGGACAAGATCCTCAACTACAAGACAACGGACCCGTACACGCGGGCTGCAGCCGATCCGCTGGCCTTGTTCGGGGCCTACAAGATCAACAGCAGCGAGGTGCCGGCCGAGGCTTACAGCGATGTGTACTTCAAGCCCTATCCACAGCTCAACCCCACGCCGGGCCTGCTGGGCATCGGGCCGCAACTGACCGAGGGCAATACCAGCTCGACCGGCTGGGTGGGTTACCGCAAGGCCGAGTCCGTGCACCCCCTGCTGGGCAAGGGCGCGTGGGCCGGCTTCAATTGCGCGTCCTGCCATGGCTACCGTATCAGCTACAGCAAGGGCAGTGGCACGGTCACCAAGGTGTTCCCGGGGCTGCCCAATCCGGGCTGGTCCATGAAGTGGGCGGTGCTGGGTGACAAGACCGGCTCGACCACGGCAACCTTCTCGTACATCACGGGCACGGAGCCGGGCCCCAGCTGGATGTCGGGCAGCAAGAACGTGGACAAGACCGCGCTGATCTACCACATGCCTGCAGGGGCGGCCGAGGCCACCATCACGCGCACGGCAGGCGAAGGCACGCTGTACGACAACGACTACATCTTCTCGCCGGTGGCCATTCCCAATGTGACCTTCCACCTGCCGATCCGCCGTTCGCTGTCGCACACGGAGTCGTATGTGGGCTTTGAGGGCTCTTACATCCATGCCGAGGAGCCGGATGGTGCCATGGGCTCGATGGACGCCACTTCGCTCAAGGCCTTGACGGCCTATATGTCCACGTTGGACGAGAACGATGGGGACCTGCGCAATGTGGGCCTGTACCGCTGGCTCAAATCGAGCGGCAAGCTGGCGCAAACGGGCAGCACCAGCACGAGCGAAGGCAGCTTCGTGCAAAGCGGCTGGCAGAGCTACCCCTTGGTGGCGGCCTCGGTGGCGGCAGGCAAGGCCAGTTATGACCAGGCGTGCGCGAGCTGCCACTCGGACAAGCTGGGGGCCAACACGAACGAGCGCATGATCCCGCTCAACCAGGTGGGGCGCTTCTTTGCGCCGACGGGCTTTCAGGTCAAGCAGCAATCTATCCGGGCGACCTACTTGCGTGACCTGTACTGGGTGACGTCGCGCGGCCTGCTGAGTGACGGCCACGTGCGCAATCTGGAGGACCTGGTCAACCCCGATCGTTGCAGTGAGGGCTCGGCGCTGTACAACCAGTACTACACGCTGCATGCGCCGGTGCGCCCGGTGCCAGGCTCGGCCGACCAGCCCACGCCGATGCCGGACCTGAACCGCAAGGGTGATGTGTTCCGCGTGCCCAAGGCCAAGCAGGCCAGCATCTTTGACGGGACCTCGCCGGCGCGCAACCTGTTCGTCGAGCGGCACAAGTACTTCACGGTGCCTGCGTTTGACGCGAACAACTACTACTGGGACTTCCAGAAGATGCGCCGCGAGTTTGGCCCTGAGATGGGGGCGGCTGCACCCATTGGCATGCCGGCCACGCCTCACCCTTGGTGCGCCAAGTCGGGGGCGGAAGTGGCCAATCTGGTGCAGTACCTGTTGACGCTGTAAGCGTTTGGCTGACCAGGCTGGTGCATGGCATGTGCCGTGCCTGATGCACGGCACGCTGTGGGGGCTGGCCTGGTAATTGCAAAGTTCACTGCAGCAGTGGTCTGCTCTCCTGTGACGCCTTGTATTGTTGGTGTGATGGCGTTGCTTCATGGCCGCCGGCTTCGGTCGGCGGCATTTTTTTGGGCGGCTCGCGGTGCGTGTTGCTGCTGAGCGCTTTGGCGGGGGAGCGCGGGGCGCGGCTGAGGTGGCATGCGGCGGGACCGTCAACATGAAGCCTGGATGGATGCCGGCTCAGCCCCCGCCTCGCGCTCCCCCGAGAAAGCGCACCTCCTCCAGCCTGTCCCCAACGCTAATGCCAACGCCAAAATCGGGGCTCATTTTCCGCATTGCAAACAGGCATCCCGCTAGCCGGATGTCGCGTGAAAAACAACCGCCCACCCCTCAAGAATGCACAACGCCCGCCGATAAACCGACATCAGCCATCTGTATGTTTGTCGAGGTCACCATGTTCTACGTCTTGCGCGACGCTACCGGTCAGATATGCAGTCTGCACCGTGACCCCGTGGTCGGGGCGCAAACCCTGCCGGAAGACCACCCCGAGGTGCGGCAGTTCATTGGCCTGGACCCCGATCAGCAGCAGTTTGCCTCGCTGGACGCGAGCTTCCTGCGCGTGCTGGAAGACTTGATTGACGCGCTGATCCGCCGCAATGTGCTGTGCATCACCGACCTGCCGATGGAAGCCCAGCTCAAACTGTTCGACCGCAAGCACTTCCGCGAAGGTGCCGGCTCACACGCCTTGAACCTGTTCAACCCCAATGGCACGCGCAACATGGAGTCCAACACGGTGATCGCCGAGTGGACGGACCTGCCTGAATAAGCCTTGACCAAGGCCTGACGCGGGCGGACAGAGGGCGCACAGAGACCACGCTAAGGCGCCCCTCGCCCTCAACCCAGCACGCGGTGCGTCAACGCCGGCAGTTGCGTGCGCACCGTGGTCTGGCGCTCATGGGTGATGTCAGCCATCACCACGCCCGCGCCTTCATCCTGCACCGCCAGCACTTCGCCCCAAGGCTCGATCACCAGCGAGTGGCCAAAAGTGCGGCGCCCGTTTTCATGCAGCCCGCCTTGGGCCGGGGCCAGCACGTGGCACAGGTTCTCGACCGCGCGGGCGCGCAGCAACAACTCCCAATGCGCCTTGCCCGTGGTGTCGGTGAAAGCCGCCGGCAGCACGATCAGGTCCAGTGGCTTGGCCGCCCCCAGGGTGCGGAACAGCTCGGGAAAGCGCAGGTCATAACAGACGCTCAGGCCGATGTGCCAGTGCTCGCCGGCCTTGTCCTGCATCTCGAAGGACACCGGTTGGCGGCCGGGCGTCAGCGAGGCGGCTTCGTCATAACGGCGCTCGCCATCATCAAAGCAGAACAGGTGGATCTTGTCGTAGCGGGCCACGCGCTCGCCTTGCGGGTTGAAGACCAGCACGGTGTTGAACACCCGATCAGCCTCGTGGCTGTGGATCGGTAACGTGCCACCGATGACCCAGATGCCGTGTTCGCGGGCCGCCTGGGCCAGCATGTGTTGCATCGGCGCCGTGGCCGGATCGGGCGCACGCGCATCAGCCAGGGGCTCGGCGATGGCGACCTTGTCTTTGTCGTGCAAACCCATCAGGCAGAAGTACTCGGGCAGGGCGACCAGCTCGGCGCCAGCGCGCGCGGCCTGGGCGATCAGGGTGCGGGCCTGGGCCAGGTTCTCGTCCACGCGGGGGGTGGACACCATTTGCAATGCAGCAACTTTCATGTGATCAGGAATAACAAATGGCCAGACTGTAAGAGGGGCAGGCAAGACAGGCCCGGCCTTGCCTTATGCTTGCCGCCATCATGGCCGAACAAGACGCGAACGCGCAAGCCGAAGGCCTTTCGGCAGGCGATGCCCCCGCACAGTGGGCGCAACACATCCAGGACGCTGCCGGGCGGGGGGCCTGCCTGCGCGTGCGCGGTGGGGGCAGCAAGGACCACCTGGGCGACACCACCCGGGGCGAGTTGCTGGACACCCGGGCCTGGCAGGGCATCGAATCGTACGAACCCAGCGAGCTGGTGATCCGCGCGCGCGCCGGCACGCCCTTGCGTGAGGTCGAGGCGGTGCTGGCCGAGCGGGGCCAGCATCTGGCGTTCGAGCCCCCACGCTATGGCTTTGTGGCCAGCCAGAGTGGTGAGCCCACGCTGGGCGGCGTCGTGGCCTGCGGCCTGAGTGGCCCGGGCCGGGTCTCGCGCGGTGCGGTGCGCGACCACGTGCTGGGCTGCACCGTGTTGACCGGGCGGGCCGAGTTGCTGCGCTTTGGCGGCGCGGTGATGAAGAACGTCGCAGGCTTTGATCTGTCTCGTTTGATGGCCGGCTCCATGGGCACCTTGGGCGTGCTGGTGGACGTGACGCTCAAGGTGATGCCGCAGCCCACGGTGTCGGCCACCATGCGCTTTGATGTGAACGAAGCCGAAGCCCTGGCCCAGATCAACAAGTGGGCCGCCCAGCCTTTGCCCATCGACGCCTCGGCCTGGTGGGACGGCACGCTGCTGGTGCGCCTGCGTGGTGCCCGTGCGGCCGTGGCCAGCGCCGTGCAGGGCATGTACCGCGAGCGTCGTGGCGAGCTGCTGGCCCCGCCCGTGGCCGATGGCTTCTGGCAAGGCGTGCGCGACCACAGCGACGAGTTCTTCGCGCGCGCGCGCCAGGCCGTGATGCAGGCCGGGCAACATGGCGTCACCTTGTGGCGCATCTCCGTGCCCCCGACCACCGCGCCATTGGGCTTGCACGGCGAGTTGCTGGCCGAGTGGTTTGGCGGCCTGCGCTGGGTGTGCACGCCGGCCCCGGCCGCAGCGGTGCATGAGGTGGTGGCCAAGGCCGGCGGCCATGCCCAGCCTTTCCTGGCCTTGCAGACGCGTGCCCTGGTGGCGCCAACGGCCTTGTCGGCTGTCCAGCAGCGTCTGCACGAGCAGGTGCAAAAAGCCTTTGACCCTCATGGCGTGTTCGACACAGGTCGCCTGTGGTCGCGACGCGCGGATTGACCATGCAGACCCAGCTTGCCCCCCAACACCAGTCCACCCCCGAAGGCCTCAAGGCCCAGGAGGTGCTGCGCCAGTGCGTGCACTGCGGTTTCTGCAACGCCACCTGTCCGACCTACCGTGTCACTGGCAACGAGCTGGATGGCCCGCGCGGTCGCATCTACCTGATGAAGCAGGTGTTCGAGGGGCAAACGCCCACGCGCACCACGCAGGAGCACCTGGACCGCTGCATCGGTTGCCGCCATTGCGAAAGCACCTGCCCATCGGGCGTGCAGTACCACGAGTTGCTGGCTGTCGGCCAGCCCGTGGTGGACGCGCAGGTGCAGCGCCCCTGGCGTGAACGCCTGATGCGCTGGGGCCTGGTCAAGCTGATGCCTTCACCCTGGTTCACGCCGGCGCTCAAGCTGGGGCAGGCCGTGCGGCCCCTTTTGCCCGCAGCCTTGCGTGAGCAGGTGCCTTCTCGGCCACCGATGTCGGCGCCGGCCTGGCCTGACCCGCGCAAGAGCCTGCACGCTCGCCGCGTGCTGCTGCTCAAGGGCTGCGTGCAGCCGGGCTTGCGGCCTCACATCGATGCGTCTACCGCGCGTGTGCTCGATGCCATCGGCATCCGTGCCGTGGTGGCCTCGGCGTCCACCTGCTGTGGTGCGGTGCAAGGGCACATGGGTGACGTGGATGGGGCCAAGGCCCGCGCGCGGCGCAACATCGACGCCTGGTGGCCTTACATCGAATCACCCACGCCGGTGGAGGCCATCCTGATCAATGCCTCGGGCTGTGGCGCCTGGGTGAAGGATTACGACAGCCTGCTGGCCGATGACCCGGTTTATGCCGACAAGGCCAAGCGGGTGGTGGCCATGGTGCGCGACCCCGGCGAGATGCTCGCCAGCTGGATGCCCATGCTCAAGCGCAAGCTGGGCAAGCGCGCTCAAGCCGGACTGGGTGCGGTGACCTTCCACCCCCCATGCAGCCTGAGCCATGCGCAAAAGCTCAGCAGTGCGGCCAAGCCAGGCCCCATCGAAACAGGGCTGCGCGAGTTGGGTTTTGAAGTGAAGCTGGCCGTGCAGGACAGCCACCAGTGCTGCGGTGCCGGTGGGGCTTACAGCGTGCTGCAGCCCGAGTTGTCGCGCCAGTTGCGTGACCTCAAGCTCAAATCCCTGCAGGCCACCGAGCCGCATCTGATTGCCAGCGCCAACATCGGGTGCATCGTGCACCTGCAATCAGGCACCGACACGCCAGTCAAGCACTGGCTGGAGGTGTTGGACGAGGCCCTGTCCGGCTGAACAGGGCCTGTCTTGCATCGTGCGCTGGATCAGTTGATGCTGATCAGCTCGCGCCAGGACACGCGGCGGGTCTTCTGGCCAGTGCCCAGTGGGGGCAGTTCCTTGGTGACGGTGGAGCCGTCGGACAAGTCTGTGATGGAGATGATCTTGCCGTTGGGCAGGCGCACCAGCGTGGGGGCTGTGGCCAGGGCCGTGGTGGTGCCGTTGGACAGCAGCGACCCGACCTGGGTGGCGCCCGTCAGGGTTTGGCCCGTGCGGTAGTCCAGGTAGTTCAAGTAGCTGGATCCACCCACGCTGCACGCGTCGGAGGCGCTGGGGATGTTGGTCGAGAAGACCAGGGCGCCCAGTTGCAGGTCGGGGTCGGTGTTCATGCGCTCACCGGTTTCGGGCAGGTCGGTGTACCAGCCATACATGGTGGTGTAGTCCACTGTGTAGCTCACTGTGCTGCTGGCCGTGCGGATGCCACCGGAGTCTTGCAGAGTTTGCTTGATGAAGCAGTTGCTCCTGCCCGATGCGGAGCATGTGGCCGCGCGTGGGCTGCCATAGATGCCGGAACTGCCTGACACCGTCGTCAGCGGATCCTTGATGGCGTAGATGGACTGACGGCCCGTGGTCGAGATGTCCGAGACGCCCAGGTAGGCGCCGGTGCCGACATAGACCACCGGGACTCCCACGACGTTGCCCAGCTCGGGGCGTGCAGTGACGGGTTGACGGGTGCCGTTGGCGTCAGCCAGCGTGGCCAGCAACTGCACCGGAGCATCGCCGCCTGCTGCGGTAAGCTTGCTGATGTCCATGCGCCAGACGTTGCCCAACAAGTCGCCGCCGTACAAGCGAACGGATGTGTTGTTGGCGTAGTTGTTGTCTGCATAGGCGGCGACCTTGGAAAGGCCGGCCGGGCATGGGGCGGCCGCGCAACCGGCGACGGCCGATGAGCTGCTGCCTGCACCCGTGTCGATCTTCTTGATGACGGCCCCGGTCTTGGGGTTGAGCACCCAGACGATGCCATGGCCGCTGCCGGGTGACACGTTGTTATGGCCAGAGGTGACGATCACCGACCAGCTGCCATCGGACAGTTTGGTGATGATCGGTGTGCCATAGGAGTAGCCCAGATCGGCGTCAACGGTGTAGCCTGAACCCTTGGTGGTGTCGGACGTGAACTCCCAGAGCACCTTGGGGGTGGTGGGGTCGGTGATGTCCAGGGCAAAGAAGCCGCGGCCACCTGCGCCCAGACCACTCACCAAAATCGTGTGCCAACCGCCATCGAAGTACACGTCGCCCTCTGCGGGGGTGGCGTTGATGTAGAAGGTGTGGTTGGACTCGTAGTTCTTGTCGGCCAGCTTGTAGAGCTTGGGCAGCAGCATGGAGGGAATGTACGCCCAGGCTTCTGTGCCCGTGTCGGCTTTGAAGGCATGCAGCATGCCGTCGTTGGCGCCCACGTACAACATGGGCTGCCGCGATGCCTGTGAGGTACGGTAGCTCGAATAGCCCGCATCAACGTAGCCAAAGCGAGGAGCCTTTACATACACGGCTTGCGAACTCACGATGTCGCCCAGCACGTGCATGCGTTGACGATAGTAGGCGTCGGTGTCAGAAGCCTTGCCTTCGTTGCTGCGGTCCCCTCGCAGGAAGTTGACCAGGTTGATGCCGCCTGCCCCCGTTGTGGTGCCCGCCGTACTGCTGTCAACCTGGGATGTCGCGGGCAGGCAATAGGCGCCCGATGCACACATCTGAGCAAGACCGCTCATGTTGCTCACCTTGAAGTAGGCCTGCATGGTGGTGGGCATGGAGGTCCAATTGAAAGGCAGCAAAGGCGTCGCCGATGATGGCGAGTAGGTATAAATGTTGCGTGTGGCCCAGGCTGTTGTGTCCAGCAAGGCGGGGGCCTTGGTCGACGCGCTGATGAAAACCTCGCCGGATTGTGACCAGTCCGGATAGGTTGAGAGCGCGCCCGTGTCAATGTTGATCGTATAGCGCGCCAGTTCGCCGTACCAGTCACCAGAGTGGAAGGTTGACTTGAACACGAAGTTGTCGCCCGCCGACACGTTGGGGTTGCTGGTGGTGGCCGCAGATGCGTCTGATGTGGCCGCGTTGACCGACTGAATGAAGCTGGTCAGGCCATCACGCAACTGGGCCGGGTTGGCGGCGCTGTAGTACACGCCGCGGCCATTGACGGCCGCGTGCCACAGGTCATCAATGGTTGTTTGTGTGTTGCTCGCGGCCTTGGGCCAGTTGCACTTGCCCGAGGTTTGCCAACTGCAGACACCATTGCTGGCCGTGGTCGAGCTGGTCGAGGTGCCTTGGGCCACGTCGTAGTAGTCGCCGCTGTCTGCCGTTTGATAGTTGGACTGGAAGCGCATGTAGCCGGAGGCGCCCAGTCCCACCGTGGATGTGTACATGCGCTGCTGTTTGTCCGCGATGTTGTTACTGGCCACATCGGTGCCGAGTGCGCCATTGGTGTTGCTGAAGGCTGCGGCACGAATGTCGGTGACGTAGTAGTACTGGGCCACGTCCGCCAGGGTGTTGCCTGTGGCTGTGCCGTCGAAATACGGGCGAGAAATAGTGCTGGCGCTGTCCTGGTCGCCGATATCGGTGCTGCCGTCGATCTGGTCCGGGTTGCTTGATTCGTTCCAGTAGCCGTCGGTGGACAGCATGGTGAAGTTGCGCTGACACGCGTACTGCATCGGGTCAGCCGCCGTGACGGTGTTGACCTTGCTGAGCTTGCCGGCGAAATAGCGGCCTGCGGTAGACAGAGCTACCCGCAAGGGGGTGCTGTTGTTGGGCTTGGCGTTGATCAGCTTGCTGTACCACTGGGCCTTCTGGCCGCCGCTGCCGGTGGTTAGATCCGATACGCCCAGGAAGTCCGTGCCGGTGTTGTTGTTGATGCTCATGTAGCCCAGGCGCTTGCCCGAGTCCACCACGGAGAAAGCCAGCGACGCAGCGGACTTGGCCATCTGCATGCGCATGCGGTAGTAGGCCCACCAATTGGCGAAGTTGGTCATTTCCTCGGTGTAGGTGCAGGTCGTTCCTGCGCAGTCCGTTCGCGTCGTCGCCTTGGCTGTTGTACCTGGGTAGGGGTAGCTGTTGTTGCTGGAGACGATGTTGACCCTGGTGTTGCTGCCAGGTACCACGGGCGAGGTCATGCCCGGGTAACGCGCATAGGTGTAGGTCGATCCGCCACTGGGGGCGGTGTCGATGCGGGTTGCGCGGCAATTGGTGCGGGCCGAGGTGCTGCACCACCGCAAGTAGGCCGGGACCGAGTAGGTTGCAGTCGGTGCACTTTGGGTCGCACAGGTCTTGAGCGTATCTGAAGTGCAGTACTCACCTGGGATGAAGGTGTAGTAGTAGGCGTTGCTTACCAGGTTCTGTGTCGTGCCCGAGGATGAGGTGGTGAACAGGTTGTTCGTGCCCGTGTTGGGCATGTTCGACGGGGTTTGCACGCCAAAGCCGTCAAAGGGCACGGCCGTCCAGCTTGATGAGTTCGCCGCCGTCATGCTTGGGTAACTGGCACCGTCGTATTTCATCGGCGGCGTGTAGGTGATGGTGGGATCGTAGTAAATGCCGTTGTAGCGCGCATTGCGGGCCAGGCCATCAGTCGAGCTGTTGGCCCAGTCGGGCAGGAAGTCCCAAGACATGGAGCCCGAATCGTCCAGCACGAACAGGATGTTGGGCTTGACCAGGGTCGCGGTGGACGTTTCCAGCGGGGCGCTGGCCAGATCGGTTAGCGCGGCGGGTGCATGGCTGGTCGCGCTGCTCAGGAGGAGGGCGCAGCCAAGGGCGCGAGCAAGGCGCGTAGGCAGAAAGCGGGGGTGATGCATGATGCTCTCCGGTTGCGTTAAAGCGCAACGATCGACTGGACGAAGCTTTGGGTATTGCGCGGCCCGATGACCCGCACCGTGATGCGGAAGTAGATCTGGCTGGTCGCAGCCAGGTTCTCCTTGCCGCTCAGGCAACTGCTGCCGCCTGCGCAGGTTCCGGCCGCATCCACGGGGGATGTTGTGCAGTTGTTGCTGAGGCTTTGCGAGCTACCGGATTTGGTGCACATGCGCTGGATGAAATACGAGACCTGGTTGCCAGTTTTGGTGTCTATGGGCAAGTCCATGGCCAGGTTGTCTTTCTCGATGTTCTCTTTCCAGAAGTTGCCCCAGCTCTGGCCAGCGGTGGGGTCCTCCCGTATGGCGCGGTAGCCGCGATCCTTCTGGTCGCAATCGAGCACCGAACCGCTTTCGCAAGGCACGGCGGTGAGGGACGAGGCTTGCCCATTGTTGCCTTCAAGCCAGGCGACTGCGGTTTCAACGCCCGTGTCGGCCGAGTGGGTGGCCGATTGCTGGAACGCGAGGTTGCCGGCGATCACGTTGGAGGTGTAGACCGAACGTGTGAGTGCCAGACCAGCGAGAGTGAGCGCGATCAACACGATCAAGGCCATCATCAGCACGACGCCTTCTTGTCGGGCGCGTGCACGGCGGTGCAATTCACCTTGAGGGGCGGTAGGTGTCAGGAGCATGTCGAGCCTCCTTGCCAGATGGCGTTGCGCAGGGGCACAGTGGTTTCCATGGACTTGTAGCGGTACTTCTTCCAATCGCCGTTGCCGCTCAGGTCAAAGGGCAGGGCCGTCGGGTTGGCCGGCGAGCTGACGCCGTCCGCCGTGCTGCCGCTCCATACCGGGGTCACCTTGGTGGGTTCGGTCTTGTCGTAGGAGGTGTTACGCGCAACCAGGGCGATGCGCACAGCCAGGGTTCTGGCCCAGCTGCAATCGGTGGTAAAGCCGTTCATGCCGGTGGTCTTGTCGGGCGTGATCTGGTCGTATTGGCTGACGATCTTCTGGAGCCCACCGCCGGAAGCGCCTGGCAAAAGATCGTGCCCATATTGCGCACGCATGGCCACGATGTTGCTGGCAATAGGGACCCATACATTGCTGTCAACGGGGTTGGCGTAGCTGGCTTTGCTGCAATCCCATGCGGTGTAGTCGCAGACCGTCAGGTTGCCGTTGCGGATGGCGTAGACATTGATGACCGGGGTGCCCCCCATGTTGTAGATCACCGAGTTTGCCAGCATGCCCATCACGCCTGGATTGACGGTCAGGGTCGAGCCGTTGATGTTGAGGACTTTGTCTGTGGTGAGCGCGCAGGGCGAGGGTCTTGCCGAGTTCTGGGCAATGATGACGTCATTGATGTTGTAGGTCGAAGGCGTGGAGACCTGGTAGCTGCCGGCCGAAGAGTTCGACAGCAGCTTGTCGCCGTCTGCCGAGCCTTGGTTGTTGCTGTAGATGACCAGCAAGGCGTCGGTCTTGGCATCGACGGCAGGGGCGTGCACGCTACCGGTGGTGAGGACGGTAGTTGGCTGCAACGGGACGGTGACAGTGGCGCCATCGGTGCTGGTCTTGTAGGTGAGGTCACAGCCCAGCAACCTTTGGTCGTTGATGCCGTAGCCTGACGCACGGATTTCCCGCTCCAGCGTGTAGAGCGCCAAAGTGCCGTTCATCTGGGCGTCGTTGCCGCCTGCGGCCTTGCGCTTGGTGGCATCCGAGTTGGACAGCATCTGCAGCATGATCACGACGGTGGCCATGCCGATGACCAGGCCCACCATGATCTCGACCAGGCTGAAGCCACGCTGTGTTGTCGTGTAAGAAGGAGCTTGCATGGTGTGGGTGCTCCTCATTTGATTTGAGCCACAACCTGGTAGCTGCGCTTGCGGGTGGTGTCCCCGGGCTCTTTCCAGTAGATCGTGACGGTGGCCTGGCTGCTGGGGGTGCCGGTAGCGGACCCACTGGGGACGGAGACGAAGGTCACCGTGGGCAGCGTGCCCAGATCGGCGCTGATATTGGGCAAGCCAGAACGGCGAACCGTGGCCAGCCACTGTGTGTAGCCGGCGCCTGATGTGCTGCTGCCAAAGTTGGTTTGCAGTACGGCGGGTGTGCGGTCGGCGGACCACATGCGGCTGACAAGGTCGTTGGCCAACATGGATGCCATCGATCGGTATTCGGCGCTGGAGGCTTGCCTGATCGAGACGGCTTGCAACTGGATGACGGACAGCACACCCAGCGAAAAGATCAGGATGGCCACCAGGGCTTCGAGCAGCATGACGCCGCCTTGCACGCCTCTTGCAGCGTGCCGTGCAGGGGGGTGGGGGCGAGCGGTTTTCATGTCGGGCAAGCCATGGGCTGGTCGTTGCTGGAATTGCTCATGCTGGGATCGCACATGCGAGCCTGGCCTGCAGGCGAGACCACGATACGCAGGCAGCGCAGCTTGCCGCCGTCCTTGCGGCAGGTGCCGGATTCCGTCGGGGTGATGTCGATGGTCACGGTGACGACCGGTTGTGCGGGGTCAGCCCTGCCTTGTTGGCCCAGGCCGGTAAAGGCCATGGCAGCTTGCGAGGCCTTGATCAGGATCGGGTTGCTGTCGTTGGCAGCCAAGGCTCTTTGCAGCATGTAGGGCTCGGCTGAATCAGACAGGGCTTTGCCACACTGGCCATCCGGGCTGGTGCCCGAGAGGTTGATGACCCAGTTCTTGCCGGATGAGTCGATCGTGCAGTCGTTGCCCAGCGTGCTGGTCAACTGAAAGCGCACCGAGGTGTTGCGTTTGACTGCTTCGGCGCGGGCCGAATGCAGGCCATTGATGATGGATTCGGCCGCACTGCGCATCTGCGAGTTGCGAATCCACTCCGACATCGACGGCAGGCCGGACATCAGCAGGAAGGCCATGATGGTCAGGCCGACCATCAGCTCGATGAGCGTGAAACCACGTGAGGACTTCAGCATATGCCGCCCTTCTTTGAGACCCAGCAGCCGTTTTTGGCTGTCCAGCCATTGGGGACGGCGGTGGTATTGCGGGCGTTGTCCTGGTCTACCGTGTACACGAAGCCCGCCATGGCGCCGGTACCGGTGGCCGTGAGCAGGAAGGTGGTGGCGGTGGCCGTGCAGGTGAAGGTGAAGTAGCTGCTTGAGCTGGTGTCGGTTGCTGGCACGCCGCCGCAGGCTGCGCCGTCCAGGTAGCTGCGCTGGTCCTGGAACCACTGCTCCAGCTTGGATTGCTTGAGCGCCAGGTTGGACGTGGCATCGGGGATCTTGCCGCGTGTGCTGTAGTCCCGGTAGGCCGGGATCGCCACGGCAGACAGGATGCCGATCATGGCGATCACGATCAGCATTTCGACCAGCGTGAAGCCGGTGATGGCTGGGCGGGCGGGCCCTTGAGTGGTGGATGTGTGCATGCGCAAAACCCCTTGTCTTGAGGAAATGATGTCCTCGCGACAGGAATTCTGGGATGCCCCCCAAGGGCTGGAAGGCCGGATAACCGTGACAAATCCGACGCTTTAGAAGCTGTTTACGTCTTGTTGCGAGCAGCTGTTCACGGGGCTTGATTGGCGTAAAACCGTTCGTCGGACGAGCGCGACCGTTCAGCGGTGGCGTGACGACCGCTGGGGATGGTGCTCAGGGGGAGGGTGGGGCGCGGGATCCAGCGCCGAAGTCAGCGCTCGACGGGCCGGCTCGGGTCAGCGCACCACTCGCTCCAGGAGCCGGCGTACAGCCGGGTCACGGGCAGGCCGGCCTGGGCCATGGCCAGCAGGTTGTGGCAGGCGGTGACGCCCGAGCCGCACTGGTGCACGACGGTGTCCATGGGTGCTGCCGCCAGCAAGGCCTCGAACTCGGCCTTCAACTGGTCTGCCGGCTTGAAGCGGCCATCGGGCTGCAGGTTGAGCTGGAAGAAGCGGTTGCGCGCGCCGGGGATGTGGCCACCCACCGGGTCCATGGTTTCGTTCTCGCCGCGGAAGCGGTCGGGTGCGCGCGCATCGATCAGCACCTGGCGATCGGCTTGGCCCAGATTGGCGAGCACCTGTTCGGCACGCAGCACCCAGCTGGCGCGTGGCTGGATCTTGAACGCACTGGGCGGGCGAGCCGCCGCGCGCGTGTCCACAGGTCCTTGTGCAGCCAGCCAGGCCTGCCAGCCGCCATCGAGCACCTGCACCTGTTCAAACCCAGCCCAGCGCAGCAACCACCACAGTCGTGCAGCGAACATGCCGCCTGCGTCGTCATAAGCGACCACGCGCGTGCCGGGCTGGATGCCCCAGCTTTGCACGGTGTGCTCAAAAGCCTCGGGGGCGGGCAGGGGGTGGCGGCCATTGGTGCCCGTCTTGGGGCCGGACAGGTCCCGGTCCAGATGGGCATACAGCGCGCCTGCCACATGGCCTTGCGCGTAAGCCGTTTCGCCGGCCGCGGTGTTGCCCAGGTTGAAGCGGCAATCGATGAGCAGCCAGTCCTGATCGTGCCGGGGCAGGGCTTGTTGCAGTTCTTCCGCGGAGATCAGGGGGGCGATGGGCATGGTGGGCATCGGATGAGGTTGGTGGTGATGGGGCTGGCAATGGTGTCGTTTGATGTGCGGGTACCCGTTCATCGATGCAGCGCCGCCGTGATGGCCGCGCGCACCTCAGCGGGTGCTTCGTGCACCAGCCAGTGCGTGGCACGAGGCAGGCGTGTGATGTGCAGATCAGGCACGTGGCGTTCCAGGCCATCGAGCAGGCTGGGCGGCAGTGCTGTGTCAGCCTCCCCCCAGATCACGCTGGTGGGCACGTTGACCTGCAGCAGCGCGTCGGGCAATTGCAGCGTGTTGATCGGGTCGGAGGGCGATGAGGGGGGATGCAAGGGCGACGCACGGTAGTAGTTCAGTGGGCCGGTGAGGGCAGAACTGGCCGTGGCCACGCCATCGATCGGTGTGGGGGTGGCCGACCAGGCTTGCCTGTATTGCGCGCGCAGGCCCGGCGTCAGCCAGGTGGCGCCACCAAAGCGTTCGAAGAAGGCCCACATCTGCTCGAAGTCATTGGCGCTCAGTTGAGGCTCGATACCGGGTTGGCGCAGCAGGTTCATGTAGCTGCTGGCGGCTTGCTGGGTGGGGTCGTCGCGCAGCGCAGCCAGGAAGAGGCCCGGATGCGGGGCGTTGAGGATGACCAGCCGCTGCATGCATTGCGGCGCCGCTGCGGCCAGCCCCCAGGCCAGTGCGCCACCCCAGTCATGGGCGATCACGGCGGCGGCCGGTGTATCCGTTGTGGCGGCTTGCTGGTGGATCAGCGCGATCAGGTCACCCAGCACCACCTGGGCTCGATACGCCTTGACGTCTGCCGGTGCATAAGAGCCTGGATAGCCGCGCAGATTGGGCGCCACGCAGCGGTAGTGCTCACTGAAGTGCGCCAGCAGCTCATCCCATACGAAAGCGGCTTCCGGGAAGCCGTGCAGGAACAGCAGCAGCGGTGCGCCCTTGGGGCCCACCACACGGCAGTTCAGGAAGGGTTGCTCGGCACCGTTGGACGGCAGGGTGACAAGCTCCGTGGAGATCATGGGCACATTCATGGGCACGTGGGCTGATCAAGGTGCGGCCCATTGTCCATGAAAGACCGCGCCATGGTGTGGCTGGCCCTGGCATCCCATGGTGCCTCCTTCATCGCCCGATCTGCACGTCCACCTTGGAGTAGGTCGGGGTGCCTGCGCCGGTGATGAAGGGCTCGTAGCGCTTGTCCTCGTCCACATAGCGCTTGAGCCAGCTGATCACGGTCTTGCCCACGGTGTTTTGCACACTGTCCTTGGCCAGCGACAGCGGGCACAGGTGATCGGCGCCAGCCACTTCCAGGTAGGCGTGGTTGATGTCGGGGCTGAGCGAGGCGTAGTACTTGGCCGAGAAGGTCTTGTTGGGCGCGATGGCGTCCTTCTCGCACGCCAGGATCATCGTGGGCACGGTGATGGCGGAGAAGTCCGAGCCCGTGGTGGCCGGGGTCATCGGGATCGCGGCTTTGAGCGTCGGGTCCTTGAGGGCTGCCGTGAGCGTGCCGCCGCCACCTGCCGAGTGGCCCATCAGGGCGCGGCGGCTGGTATCCGTGGCGCTGCCGAAAGGCGTGTCGGGCAGGGCGGCCAGGGCGGCCACCTGCTTGAGCGCGGCGGCCATTTCGCGGGCACGCGCGTCGGGCACGTCAAAGATGGTGCTGGTACCGATGTTGACCACCACGAAACCATGCGTGGCCACGCGTTCGGCCAGCCACTGGTAGTAGCTGGGCACGCCCAGGAAACCCGGTGTCAGCACAACCAGACCGAACTTGCCCTGGCTGGTATCGCGCGGGAAGTAGACGGTGGCGCTGCCGTAGCCATCGGGTCTGGCGATGGTGGTGGTGGCGATCGCGAAGGGGCCGTTGGCTTGCAGGGCGCTGTCTGTTGGGGCCGGGCCGCGCTCGAAATCGGCGGCCTGGGCGCTCATGGACAGGATGAGGGCGCTGACGCTGAGGGCGAGGCGCGTCAGCGGCTTCCCGCTGCGTGGTGGCGTGGCTGGCATGGCTGGTTCTCCTCTTTGTTCAAACACGTACGGATGAACACCATGCTAGAGGTGCTGACGCTGATTTAACACTAGGTGTTTACGCGTCGGCGTTGGCGGTGACGCGCCTCGGCTTCAGAACAGCGCCATGCTCAACTTGCGGCGGTACTGGTCGATCACCGGGTCATTGCCCGTGATCTCGACCTTGCCGGCAATCTCCAGCTTGGGCTTGTCTTGCGCGCCCGGTGCACCGGCCACGGGCTTGCCCGCCACCGGCTTGGGCTGCGGCTTGGTCATCACTTCCAGGATGGCCACATAGGTCTTGCGCGGCAGCTCCTCGTTCCAGGCCTTGTCGCGCATGATGATCTCCAGCAGCTCGTCCATCGCCATGGTGGGCTGGCTGGCGGCCCAGAACAGCTGCGCCAGCTCGAAGCGGGCGGCAAAGTCACGCTTGTTGGCGCTGATGGCCGCTTCCAGCTCCTGCGGGGCACGGCCCTGGCGCGCCGCCTGCACGGCCGAGATATAGCGGCTGAAGGCCAGAGGGCGGGCTTCCGGCACCGGCCCCGTGGCGCGGCCCGCGATCGGCAGGAACACGTGCTTGGCCGCTTCCACCTGGCCTTCGCTGAGCAGCAGCTTGATCAGGTCATAGCGGGCCTCGTCGTTGTTCGGGTCCTTGGCCAGGGCGTCTTCCAGCTTGGCGGCGGCCGTGTCCAGGTCGCCCTCTTCGGCCAGCTCCTCTGCTTCAGTGGTTTCTTCCGCCGAGGCGATCTCGCCTTCGCCCGGCACATGTTTGTCCAGGAACTCGCGGATCTTCTCGGCCGGCAGGGCGCCCACAAAGCCGTCCACCGGCTGGCCACCCACGAACATCACGCAAAACGGGATCGAGCGCACCCCGAACATCTGCGACAGCTGCCCGGCGATTTCCTGCTGCTCGTCGGCATTGACCTTGGCGAGCATGAAACGGCCGGCGTATTCTTCTTCCAGGCGCTCCAGAACCGGGCCCAGCGACTTGCAGGGGCCGCACCACTCGGCCCAGATATCGAGCAGCACGGGCACCTGCATCGAGGTGGTGATCAGGTCGGATTCGAAGTTTTCGAGCGTGATGTCGATCATGTTGGGCAGATCTTTGCGAGGATGAAGGTGGGCGGCTGGCGGGCCAACGCCTAAAATCCGGGGTTTGATGAGTCGATTTGACGAAAAAGGATCAAGCCGTGACTGACACGACTGGCGTGAACACTGTGAAAGTGGGTGTGGTGATGGGTTCCAGCAGCGACTGGGACGTCATGCGCCATGCTGCCGACATTCTGACCGAGTTCGGCGTGCCTTTCGAGGCGCAGGTGGTCTCGGCTCACCGCATGCCGGACGACATGTTCCGCTACGCCGAAGCCGCGGCCGACCGTGGCCTGGTCGCCATCATCGCTGGTGCGGGCGGCGCCGCCCACCTGCCGGGCATGCTGGCCGCCAAGACCACGGTGCCCGTGCTGGGCGTGCCGGTGCCATCCCGCCATCTGCAAGGCGTGGACTCCCTGCACTCCATCGTGCAGATGCCCAAAGGCATCCCCGTGGCCACCTTTGCCATCGGCACGGCTGGTGCGGGCAATGCGGCCTTGTTCGCCGTGGCCATGCTGGCCCATGGTGATGCTGCCTTGCGCGCCAAGCTGGATGCCTTCCGCGCACGCCAGACCGAAGTCGCCCGTGCCATGACCAAGGACCTGACCATGGACACCAAGGCATGACGGTCAACAAAGACGTGATCCTGCCCGGTGCCACCCTGGGCGTGATGGGCGGCGGCCAGTTGGGCCGCATGTTCGTGCACGCTGCGCAGGCCATGGGCTACCGCACCGCCGTGCTCGACGCCGACCCCAGCAGCCCCGCCGGCCTGGTGTCGCACGCCCACATCCAGACCGCCTACTTGGACGCTGCTGGCCTGGCCGAGCTGGCCAAGGTGTCGGCCGCCATCACCACCGAGTTCGAGAACGTGCCTGCCCAGGCGCTGGACAAGCTGGCCGAGACGCGCCCCGTGGCCCCGGCCGGCAGCGCGGTGGCCATCTGCCAGGACCGCGCCCGCGAGAAGGCCCATTTCGTGGGCTGCGGTGTGGACTGCGCCCCGCACGCCCTGATCGAGACCCCCGCGCAACTGGCCGCTGTCAGTGACGACCTGCTGCCCGGCATCCTGAAAACCGCCCGCCTGGGCTACGACGGCAAGGGCCAGATCCGCGTCAAGACCCGTGCAGAGCTCATCGCCGCCTGGGACGAGTTGCAGCGCGTGGGCTGCGTGCTCGAAAAGATGCTGCCCCTGGCGTATGAAGTCAGCGTGCTGGTGGCGCGTGGCCGCGATGGCCAGGTCGTGCACTTCCCGCTGCAGCAGAACCTGCACCGCGACGGCATCCTGGCCGTGACCACCGTGCCCGCGCCCAATGTGACCGAAGCCGTGTCGCAGCAGGCTTATGCGTCCGCCCACAAGATCGCCGCGTCCATGGACTACGTGGGCGTGCTGTGCATCGAGTTCTTCGTGCTGGCCGATGGCCGTATCGTCGCCAACGAAATGGCGCCGCGCCCGCACAACTCCGGCCACCACACCATCGACGCATGTGATGTGTCCCAGTTCGAGCTGCAGGTGCGCGCCATGACCGGCCTGCCGCTGGTCGAGCCCGTGCTGCACAGCCCCTGCCTGATGCTCAACCTGTTGGGTGACCTGTGGTTCCCCCATGGCGCCATGACGCAGCAGGAGCCGGACTGGGCCGCCGTGCTGGCGCTGAGCGGCACCCACCTGCACCTGTATGGCAAGACCGAGGCCCGTCAGGGCCGCAAGATGGGTCACCTGACGGTGACCGGCGCCACACCCGAAGCCGCCAAGGCCGTGGCCTTGCGCGCCGCCGCCATCCTTGGCATTGCGCCGTTCTGATCCACCGCTGCCTTCCTACCCGAACGACCACGTCCATGCGCCTGCTCGACCCCGCCCAACAAGCCGATGCGATCGAGCTGGCTGCCCAGCGCCTGGTTGACGGTGGCCTGCTGGCCATGCCGACCGAGACGGTCTATGGCCTGGCCGCCCGCGCCGATGACGATGCCGCCGTGGCGCGCATCTTCGCCGCCAAGGGCCGCCCGGCCGATCACCCCTTGATCGTGCACGTGCCCAACCAGGCCGCGGCCCTGAGCTTTGTCTCGGCCTTCCCGCCCGTGGCGCAGCGCCTGACCGCCGCTTTCTGGCCGGGCCCCCTGACCGTGATCGTGCCCCGCAACCCCGAGATCGCCACCGCGGCGGCAGGCGGGCAGGACACCATCGGCCTGCGCTGCCCGGACCACCCGGTCGCCCGCGCCCTGCTGGACGAGTGCGCCAAACGCGATGTCCTGGGCGTGGCCGCGCCCAGTGCCAACCGCTTTGGCCGCATCAGCCCCACGCGGGCCGAACACGTGGTCGAAGAGTTCAAGGACCAGGGCGAAGGACTGGACGAAGTCTGGGTGCTCGAAGGCGGCCCTTGCGACGTGGGCATCGAGTCCACTATCATCGACTGCTCGCGCGGGCACCCCGTGCTGCTGCGCCCCGGCAAGCTCACGCTGGCCGAGATCGAGGCCGTGGCGGGCGAGCCCGTGCAGTGGTCGCGCCCCGAAGCGCCGGACCCATTGGCCCCCAAGGCCTCGGGCACCCTGGCGTCGCACTACGCGCCGCGCGCCAAGGTCCGCCTGATGGACGACGAGCGCCTCAACGCCGCGCTGGACGTGATGGAGCCCGAGCTCTCCGCCGCCGTCATCCGCGACCCCCATCAAGCCCCGCGCATCGCCGTGTACTCGCGCAGCCTGTGGGCCTGGCGCCCCAAGCACAAGGCCATCGTCCACCGGTCCATGCCCGGGGATGCCGTGACCGCCGCCCAAGACCTCTTCGCCGACCTGCGCGAGCTGGACGCCACCGGGGTCGAGCTGATCTGGGTGGAGACCCCGCCCGACGACCCCGCCTGGGATGGCGTGCGCGACCGCCTTGCCCGCGCCGCCGCGTCCTGAAAATAGGCTCACCAGCCTGATTGCCTTACTTTACGTGGCAGACTCTGCGACGCTCCGGAGCACCGTTATGCTCTGGGCTTGATCGCCTGACCCGACCGTTTGACGGAGATTTCATGTTTCGTGTTGCTGCCTCTGAGAGCCCCAAGTCCCTGCGCCTGCTAGGCCTGGCGGCTGTGGTTTGTTCCGCCCTGACCCTGGTGGGCTGTGGTGGGGGCAATCGTGCCAAGGACTACGTGCCGGAGCGCGTGGTGGCGTTGGGCGATGAAAACAGCGCTTTGGCAACGTATACCTTGGCGAGCAGCGGTGGCTATGTGGTTAAGGGCCTGGTCTATACGATCAACCCGGTCAGCACCGTGAGCGACACCTCGGCGGTCTGTAGCGATACGACGCAGACGGGCAGCACCTTGTGCCTGGACGCGAATCTGTTGGCGGACCCGGATATGACAACTTTCGTGGCCACGTCGCCCTCCAGCACCACCAACCCATTGGGGATTGGATACCATTTCGGCACGGTAGATGAGCGTATCAACCTGGTGACGATGATCACCTTGGGTTCGGTTACTGATGGCGTCACAGGGCCTCAATCGCAGGCAAAGAGGACGATCGGGCTTTTTTATGGGTGCAATGCATCCGCCAACTGGATCCAGGCAGTTGCCCGCTCGTTCGGCTTGGGTTTTCGCAATGACCCCAATGGGTGCGGCCTGGATTACCCGGGTGCCCGCACCTACGCCAGCGAGGGCGCCACGGTGTCCCAATTGCAAGGTCAGTTGAATGCGGCCCAAGCCGACGCGCCCTTGGGCAAAGGGGCCCTGGTGACGGTGTGGGTGGGGCAGAACGATCTCTACACCCTGTTAACGAACAACACTTACGCCACCCTGGATGCCAAGCGTTTCCAGGCCAAGTTGCTCGCGGACCAATTGGCCGGGGTCATCAAGCCGATCATCAACAGTGGTGCCAAGGTGATCGTGGTCGGTGTGGCTGACCTGGGCTTCTCCCCCTACGCCGTCAGCCAGATGTCGGGTGCGACCACATCGTGTGATGCGAGCGTCCGTAGCGACAACTCGGCTGCGCCGCCTTGCAATGGGGACATGCAGAAGATCGTTCAGGACTTCAACAAGACCTTGAAGATCGGTGACAAGGACACGGGTCTGCGTGGCCTGCAAGACTATGTCAACCAGGGGCGCGACTACGCCTTTGTGGACGCTCAGCAGCTTGTTCGTTCACTCGCACTCAGCGCCTCGTATGTCAGCGACAAGCAGTTCTGCGAAAAGGATCTCACCAAGGCCTATCCGATGATGACCCCTGACGGTGTCAAGAACAATTCTTCCGTGCTGTACTGCAATTCGTCCACCTATGCTGGTCGCGACACAGCAGACGTGGCTTATGCGTCCACCTACATCTGGGCGACTGACAAGCTCCTGGGCACCACGGCCCACAGCAACATTGGCTCCGTGGCCTACGCTCGCGCGTCCAACCAGTTCTGACCCCCACGCGCGCACGCATCCAAACGGCCCTTTCAAGGGCCGTTTTTCATTGGTCCTTCACCGCCCAGCCAATCAGTGCCGCCAATGCGGGCCGTGCCGCGTCAGCCTGCGGGTGGTTGACCACCCCCACCACCACCCAGCGGCGGCCGGAGTCGCCTTCCACATAGCCCGCCAGCGCCGCCACCCCATCCAGCGAGCCGGTCTTGATGTGGGCCTTGCCGCTCACGCTCTGCAGCTTGCGGGCTGTGCCGTCCAGGCCGGTGATGGGCAGCGAGGCGATGAACTCGGGCATGGTCGGGCTGGCCCACATGGCCTGCAGCCAGCGGCCCAGGCAGTGCGCACTGCTGCGCTCCACCCTTGACAGGCCCGAGCCGTTGTCCAGCGCCAGCGCGTCGCCTTCACACACGGTGTGCCCGCTGCCATCTGAGGTGGCCTGGCGCACTTGCTGGCTGACGATGGCGCGCGCCTTGTCCAGCGTGGCAGGGCCTGCATCCCCCGCATTGGCCATGTTTGTCGCGTTGCCCCCGTTTGTCCCGTTTGCCCCGTTGGCTGGGCCCGGCGTTCCCGCCAAAGCCAGGCTCAGAAACAGCTGCCGCGCCATCACGTTGTTGCTGAACTTGTTGATGTCGCGCACCAGCTGGCCCAAGGGCGCAGAGGCCCAGCTTTGCCACACCACGGCGTCGGCAGGCCAGTCGCCGGCCTTGATCTCACCGCCGAGTTTGCCGTCCAGCTGGCGCCAGGTGGCGTGCAGCAAGCGCGCCGCATAGTCCCCTGCGCCTTCACCTTGCCAGAGCACCGGCCAGTCCCGCGCGCCGCAAGCCGCCGGGTAGGGCCCTTGCACCGACAAGGTCCAGGGGCGGATGCCGTGCTGCGTCCAGCCACTGGCCGGGCGCATGTCCAGGCTCATGGCTTCACGCCAGTCGCCGCAGGCACCCGTGGCCTTGACCTGGATGCGGGACTGCAGCCGGACCTCATCGAGCGCAGGCTCCATGCTCACGCGCACCTGCCCGGGCCGGGCTGCGTCGGGCATGACATGCAGGATCAGCGCCTGGTGGTTGAGCAGCAGGGCGTCGGGCCCCGCGTTATAGGGCTTGAGGCCCTGGCCATCGAAGGCCGCAGGATCATGCGGCGGCACCTCGAACGCGTGCCGGTCGATGAGCAGGTCGCCCTTGATGTCCTTGAGCCCGGCACCACGCCAGCGGGCCATCATCAGCTGCACGTTCTCCAGTACGAGGCCGGGGTCGCCACTACCTCGGATGTAGAGCGGCCCGTCGAGCTTGCCATTGGGTTTGAGCGGGCCACCCAGCGCCACATCCGTGCGCCACACATAGGCCGGCCCCAGTGTGTTCAAGGCCGCGCCGGTGGTGAACAGCTTCATCACAGAGGCCATCTGCCGCACAGTCTGGGCCTGGTGTTCCAGGCGGGGCGGTGCGCCCGGGCCGGCGTCCACCGGCAACACCAGCAGCGAGACGGCGTCAGCAGGCACCCCGGCGGTCTGCAGTGCCGCCGCGAGGCTGGCCGGCAGGGCGTTGGTGGGTTCGATCGCCCAGGCGCCCTGATGGAGCAGGGGCAAAACGGTGGCGAACAGCTTGGGCAGGAACAGGCGGGTCATGCCGCCGATCATAGAAGCCCTACACTCCCGCCCATGTCTTCGCCCGCTTCTGTTGCGCCCATCCTGATGGCGCTTGACACCGCCACCGACCGCATCCACGCCGCCCTGAGCGCGGGCGCCACGGTGCACGCACTGGATCTGCCCGGTGGCGCCCTGGCCTCCGCCAGCCTCCTGCCCGCACTCCAGGGCCTGTTGAGCCAGGCCGGCTACGCCTGGGCCGATGTGGACGCCATCGCCTTCGGGCGCGGCCCTGGCGCCTTCACCGGGCTGCGGACCACCTGCTCCGTCACCCAGGGCCTGGCCCTGGCCCTGGGCTGCCCCGTGATCGCGATCGACACCCTCATGGCCGTGGCCGAACACGCCCGCCTGGCCGCACCAGACGCGCTCGCTGCGGGCGAGGTGGTCTGGGTGCTGCAGGACGCCCGCATGGACGAGCTCTACGTGGGCGCCTTCCGCTGGGATGGTGCCCACTGGCAGGTCGAGCAGGCCGCGCAACTGTGGTCGCTGGACGAGCCCTTGCATCGCTGGGCGCCCGATGGCCTCATGCAGGCCGGTGTGCGCTGGGCAGGCAACGCTTTGCGCGCCTACCCCGACAAGCTGGCCGTTTTGCACCCTGCGCAATGGGTGGCACATGGCGAGCCTGCCGTGCCCGGTGGCCAGGCCCTGGCCGAGCTGGCGCAACGCGCCTGGCAACGCGGCGACACCCTGGATGCGGCCCTGGCCTTGCCCCTGTATGTGCGCGACAAAGTGGCCCAGACGACCGCCGAGCGCCAGGCCGCCAAGGCCACCCCCCAGGATGCCACCCGTGCATGACGGACGGCCCGTAGTTCGGGCATGATTCGGCCTTCGCCCCCACTCCTGACATGACGATCTTGCAGACCCGCTACGTTGACCGCCCCATGACCGAGGCCGACATCCCGGCCGTGATGGCCATGGAGCGCGAGGCCTGCCTGCATCCCGTTCACGCCTGGAGCGACGACAACTACCGCTCGTCCATGCGCGCCGGTTACTGGGCGCGCGTGCGTTGCGAGGCCGACTCTGGCCGCGTGGTGGCCGTGTGCGTGGCCATGGACGGCGTGGACGAAGTGCACCTGCTCAACATCGCGGTGGCGCGTGACCTGCATGGCCAGGGCGTGGCACGCGATTTCCTGTCGGTGCTGTACGCGCGCTGCCGCCAACGCCAGGCGCCCTTGCTCTGGCTGGAGGTGCGCCCCAGCAACGAGCCGGCCCGGGGGCTGTACCGCCGCGAAGGCTTCATCGAGGTGGGCGTGCGCAAGAACTACTACCCCGCCGCCCAGGGGCGTGAAGACGCCCTGGTCATGAAGCGCGACATCGACCTGCTCAACGGGGTGCGCCATGAGCTGGACTGAACGCCAGCGCGCCATGCTGCGCGAGATCGGCATCCCCCCGTTCTGGCCCGTCGAAGCCGAGCCCAGCGAGGCGCCGCCCGCGCAAGCCGCCGCGCCCCAGGCGGCCGATCCAGATCAGCCCATGCGCCGCATCGCCGCGGTGGCCGAAGAAGCGATCCAGCGTGCCGCGGGCTCGACAGGCCTGGCCGATGCCGGCGAGTTGCCCGTTCAGCCGAGCGCACGCCCGGCAGGGCCTGCAGGGCGCGCACCTGCCGCACCCGCCCGCACCTCCAGCGCCCCCAGCGCCAAACCCACCGAGGTGCCACTGGGCCCCCGCCCCGTGGGCGTCGAGACCATGGACTGGCCCGCCCTGCGCGACGCCGTGGCCTCTTGCCAGGCTTGCAGCCTGTGCCAGAGCCGCACCCAGGCCGTGTTCGGCGTCGGCAACGAGCAGGCGCAATGGATGATCGTGGGCGAAGCCCCCGGCGAGCAGGAAGACAAGCAAGGCGAGCCCTTCGTGGGCCGGGCCGGGCAGTTGCTCGACCGCATGCTGGCCGCCCTGGACCTCACCCGCGCCGAGGCCGAGGCCACCCGCCAGGTCTTCATCGCCAACGTGCTCAAGTGCCGCCCGCCGGCCAACCGCAATCCGCAGCCGCAGGAGGTCGCGCAATGCGAGCCTTATCTGCTGCGCCAGATCGCGCTGGTCCAGCCCAAGGTCATCCTGGCCATGGGGCGCTTTGCCGTGCAGTCCTTGCTCAAGTCCACCGAACCCATCGGCAAGTTGCGCGGCCGGGTGCATGAGGTGGCAGGCGTGCCGGTGATCGTCACCTATCACCCCGCCTATCTGCTGCGCAGCCCGGCCGACAAGGCATTGGCCTGGGATGACCTGTGCCTGGCGCGCGAGGTCATGCGCAACAAGGTTTAGTCACCCAGGCTAGTCACCCAGATAGCGCTGGCGGCGGAACCACCACACCAGGCCGAGGCCGACCAGAGCCATCAGCCCGCAGGCAATCCAGAAGCCGACGCGGGCATGGATCAGGGGCAGGGCATCAAAGTTCATGCCGAAGACGCCCGTGATCAGGTTCAGCGGCAGGAACACGGCAGTCAGCACGGTGAGCGTGCGCATGATGTCGTTGGTGCGGCTGCCCTGTGCCGAAAAGTGCATCTGCACGGCGCTTTCGGCCGAGCTTTCCAGCCGGCGCACATGGCCCAGCACCCGCTCGATGTGCTCCTGCACGTCCTTGGATCGCACCCGCAGCAGTTCACGCTCGCGCGCGGCCTGTGCCTCGGCGGGGATGGGCCACTCTTCCAGCGCATCGATCCATTCCTGCACGGCGCTGCGCTGGTCCTCGCAGGTGTCTTCCAGCATGTGCAGGGTGTTGCGCGAGTCCAGCAGGGCCTGCCAGTTGGTGAACTGGTTGCGGTTGCTCAGCAGCTCCTGCTGCAGGTAGCCGAACTGCTTGGTCAGCAGGCGGCGCAGGTCCAGGTAGCTGTCCACCATGTGGTTGACGATGCGCAGCATCAGGTCGGCCGGGTTGGGCGGCAGGCGGGAGGTGCTACCCCGGCCTTCGTGACGCGGCACCTGGGCGTTGTCCAGGCCGTGATCGTGCACGGGTGGCAGCACGTTGTCATCGGTTTGCGCGTCGGCGTTGCCGGAACCGGCTTGCGCGGCCTCGCTGGCATAGCTGGGGCCTTGCGCCAGCACGCTCACGTCCTGCGCGTCGTGGCGGGGCGGGTGCGGGATCATCTGGCTCAGGCGCGCCTCGAAGAAGTCGCGCACCGAGCAATCGGCCGGGTGCACCGTCAGCAGGACGCGGTCGAACAGGGCAAAGCCCACGGGGCTGGTGTCGATGGCCGCCATGGCCTGGCGCGCGCTGGATGCGGTGCCACGTTCCTCGTCCAGGAACAGGCGCTCGGTGCCGTGGCCGGCGGCCAGGCGGCGGAACACCAGCAGGTCGTACCACGAGGTGTAGTCGTACTGCGAGGGCAGTTGCGGGTTGAGCAGGTCGGAGATGTGCAGGTCCACCAGCGTGCCGCCGGCCAGGCGATGCAGGTGCTGCTGCACCTGGGGCAATTGCACTTCAAAAACGCGCCGGCTGGTCGTCACCCACAGAAAGCCTTGGGCCGGCAGGGCCTTGGGCCAGTCCGTCAGTTCGGTGAAGTTGTCGTTGATCAGGAAAAAGCGCACTACCGGCTCCCGGGTCTCCACCCGAGAGCTTATGCGATTTGCCGGGGCTTTCCGGCGAGGGTTCAGCCGCGCGATCAGCCGCGGAGTTTCTCGGCGGCGTCCAGTGCAAAGTAGGTCAGCACGCCATCGGCGCCGGCGCGCTTGAAGGCCAGCAGCGCCTCCATCATGGTGGCGTCGTGGTCCAGCCAGCCGTTCTGGGCGGCCGCCTTGATCATGGCGTACTCGCCACTGACCTGGTAGGCAAACGTGGGCACCTTGAACTCGTCCTTGACGCGGCGCACGATGTCCAGGTAGGGCATGCCGGGCTTGACCATGACCATGTCGGCGCCCTCGGCGATGTCCATGGCCACCTCGCGCAGGGCCTCGTCGCTGTTGGCCGGGTCCATCTGGTAGACCTTCTTGTTGCTCTTGCCCAGGTTGGCCGCCGAGCCCACGGCGTCACGGAAGGGGCCGTAGAAGGCACTGGCGTACTTGGCGCTGTAGGCCATGATGCGGGTGTGGATCAGGCCTTGCGATTCGAAGGCGTTGCGGATGGCACCGATGCGGCCGTCCATCATGTCGCTGGGGGCGACGATGTCCACACCGGCTTCGGCCTGCACCAGGGCCTGGCGGGTCAGCACGGCCACGGTCTCGTCATTGAGGATGTAGCCCGTGTCATCCAGCAGGCCGTCCTGGCCGTGGCTGGTGAACGGGTCCAGGGCGACGTCGGTCATCACGCCGAGTTCAGGGAAGCGCTTCTTCAACTCGCGCACGGTGCGCGGCACCAGGCCTTCGGGGTTCAGGGCTTCCTGCCCGTCCGGGGTCTTCAGGCTGCTGTCGATCACCGGGAACAGGGCGAGCACGGGCACCCCCAGTTCCACACAACGCTCGGCCGCCGCGAAAAGGGGGCCACGGCCCAAACGGGCTACGCCAGGCATGGATTGCACGGGCTGCGAGCCGTCGTCCTGGTCCAACAAAAACACCGGGTAGATCAGGTCGGCGGATGTGAGTGTGTGCTCTCTTACCAGGCGACGAGTGAACTCATCTTTGCGCAGGCGACGGGGGCGATGGTGGGGGAAATGCTGCGAAAAGTTCATTTTGGTCGGACGTTAAAAATCTGTGAAGGAATGCAAAGCGCGCAAAAAAACACGTCCGAAAAGGGTTTTTCCGGACATGGCTTAGAGACATGCCACCCGATCCCATCTATAATTGTTCCTGAATGATACGCCGCAAGGCCTTCATTCCCTGCTTTTCCTCCCTGAGCAGGTGCCTTACCGTGATGACAGCGTTAAGGCTTGAAAGCCCCGGCTCGCGCCGGGGCTCTTTTTTTTCTACCGAGGCATTTGGTAACCCGGGCCGGTGCAGGCTGCTGTTCATAATCCCACCATGAGCAACGCCTATCTCTGGGTCAAGGCCCTGCACATCATCTTCGTGGCCAGCTGGTTTGCCGGCTTGTTCTACCTGCCTCGCCTGTTTGTCAACCTGGCCATGGTGTCATCCGACAGCCAC